>Ga0075423_10002235_pt1 | contig 17465 bp, 13 predicted proteins | sample SoiMethybrSBSTD2_FD_80114 | JGI IMG/M metagenome (GOLD analysis project Ga0075423, IMG submission 80114) | Bulk soil microbial communities from a Populus tree surrounding site in Tennessee, USA - Soil MetaG P. TD hybrid SBSTD2 | ecosystem: Environmental > Terrestrial > Soil > Tree plantation...
CGAGGTGGAACGACACCAACCTGGGAGACGTGAAGAGGATCCCGGGAAGCGCGTTCGAGGCCGTCGACACGGGCCCGATCCTGCCCTGAGCAAGCCACGGGGACAGGTCCTGCGGACCTGCACCCGTCACCTGACTTCCCACGGGGACAGGTCCTGCGGACCTGCACCCGTCACCTTACTTCCCACGGGGACAGGTCCTGCGGACCTGCACCCGTCACCTGACTTCCCACGGGGACAGGTCCTGGGGACCCGGGCCCCGGGGGGGTCATGTCTCCACTTGCAAGGGTCTCCGAGCTCAACGGCCGCCCTGGGTAATCAGTGAAGAACTGAACCCGCTCTGTTTTTCCCCTTCTTGTACGTCGCGGTGTACGTCGTGGCGGTCACCGGCGTCACCACCGAGTGGGTCGCGGCACCGCCGTCCGACCAGCTCACGAAGGTATACGGGGGCACCCGGGTCGGCGCGACGAGGTCGAGTCTCCACCCCTGCCAGGAGGTGAACGTCGTCGGGCCGGTGACGGTCGTTCCGTTGACGGTCAGGGTGAGTCCCGCCGGAGCCGTGGCGAGGGTGATCGCGACGGTCTTCGGCTGCATGTTGCGGTTCGCCGTCGCCGAAAGGTTTCCCGAGTCCGTCGCGGTCAGGTAGATCTCGAGGTAGCTGTTCGTCGTCGCGGCGAGGTCCTCCGGGGCCGGCGCGGTGAACGTCAGGTTGTTCCCCGTTCCCGAGAACCACGGGTGCGTGTGGGTCATGTGGTGGCGGAGGACCGTCCACTGGAGCGTCGCGGGGTTGATGGTGCCGTCCTGTGCGTCGGTCGCGCTGCCGGTGAGCGTAATCGTCTGTCCCACCACGAACGTCGCCCCCGCCGCGGGCGAACTGATGACCGGATTCGGGGCCGTGTTACCCGACTGGATCGAGACGGTCACCGCCGCCGACGTCGCCCCCCGCGAGTCCCGGACCGAGAGCGAGGCCGTGTAGTTGCCCGCCGCGTACGGATGAGACGTCGTCGGAACGTTCGTCGTCGCGCTCTGTCCGTCGCCGAACGTCCACAGCCAGGTCAACGCGTCGCCGTCCGGATCGCTCGATCCCCGCCCGTCGAAGTTCACCGTCAGCGGCGCCGGCCCGCTCGTCGGGGACGCCGTCATGAATGCGGTCGGCACGCCGTTCGCCGCGCTGAAGTAGATGCGACGCACCTGGCCGCTGTTCGCGTAATTCGTGTAGTACAGGGCCTGCCCGGTCCCACGGGGACCGAAGCGCATGTGCACGCCGCCGCCGCCGATCCCGGTCACGAAGTCGGTCGCGACGTAACTCGGACCGATTGGCTGGAGCCGTTGGATCTTTCCACACACGTAGTCGAGGAAGAGGTAGTCCCCGTCGTAGTCCGCGGGCCAGACCCCCTGCGGGACGAACGCGCCGCCGGTGACCGACGAGCACCCGGTCGAGTGGCTGTAGTCGTAGATCGGGTTCGTCATCCCGACGGGAGGCGGGCCGCAGTTGGTAGTCGACCCGGTCGCGCAGTGTCCCTCGCGCACGTTCCAGCCGTAGTCGGCGCCGCTCGTCCCGAGGTCGATCTCCTCCCAGGTGTCCTCGCCGACGTCGTTGATGTAGAACCGCGTTCCCGCGGCGTTCGGGTCGAACGCGATGCGGAACGGGTTCCGCAGCCCCCACGCGAAGGTCTCGCGGCACTTGTTGCCCGCCGTCGTGCTGCCCGTGAAGCGGCAGTCGCCGGTGCCCGTTCCCAGAAAGGGATTGTCTGGAGGAATGGATCCGTCACGGGCGATCCGAAGGATCTTTCCGAGGAGGACGTTCTGGTCGCGCGAGGCGTCGTTCGCGCCGCCACAGCCTCCCCCCGCATAGTCGCAGTTGCCGTCTCCGACGCTGACGTACAGATATCCGTCTTTGCCGAACTGGACGTCGCCGCCGTTGTGGTTCCCCAGCGGGTTCGGGATCTTGTCGATGAGGACCGTCTCGCCCGACGCGATGTTCAAAGACGAGAGCGTGTACCGCGAGACGCGGTTCGTACAGTTTCCCGACACGTTGTGCGTGTAGTACACGTAGATGAAGTTGTTGCCCGGCGTAGCGAACGCGGGATCCACGGCGACGCCGAGGAGCCCGCGCTCCGCGTTCGTGCAGACCGAGCCGGTCAGCGTCAGATCGAGCGCCGCCGGAGAGACGAGGGCGCCGTTCTGGTAAACGTAGAGGCGTCCCAGCTGCGACGTGATGAGCATGCGCCCGTCCGGCGTGAACGCGAGCGCTGTCGGAGACAGGACGGACGTCACGAGCTCGTCGGTGAATCCCGGAGGAAGCGTGATCGCAGACAGGACCGGCGCGAGCAGCGAGACGATCGCAGAGAGGATGGCGGCGCGCCGGGACAAAAGGGGGAGGGGGGAATACACACGCATCGTGATACCTCCGGTTGTTTGAATCCCCGCCGTGGCATATCCGGTGCCGGGCAGGGGTGCGCGGAGTGGGCGCTCGTGTTATTCTACTGATCAACTCTTCTGAAATGAAAGCGATACGTCAATCCGCCCGCGTGGCCGGTCTGCTCCTGCTTGCGGGGTCCCTCGCGTGCTCGCGAAAGCCCGCCTCCATCCAGGTCTCCCCGCACAAGGTGGTCCTGTACGGCATCGACCGGAGCGAGCGGCTCACCGCCCGCGTCCTCGATCGGAAGGGGGATCCGCTCGAGGGCGCGAAGCCGGCGTGGTCCTCCTCGAAGGCGGACGTCGCCGAAGTGGACGACGGGGGACGCGTTCTATCGAAGGGAGAGGGCAAGGCGTCGATCGCGGTCAAGGTCGGAGACCTCACCGTCCAGGTTCCCGTGGAGGTCATCGACGCCGCGACGATCGAGGTGGTCCCCGCCCAGGCGACGCTCGCCGGCCCCCCCGGTACGACGTTCCCCGTGAGTGCCGTGGTCAAGAGCTCGAAGAATCGACCGATCGCGCTCCGGCCGACGTGGACCTCGTCCAATCCGAAGATCGTCCGGGTCTCGCCGGAAGGCGTCATAACCTCGGTCGCGAACGGCGACGCGACGGTGACTGCGCATGTCGGTGAGCTCCAGGGCGCCGCGGAGGTCTCGGTGCTCGTCCACGACATCGCGCGGCTGGACGTCCATCCCGCGACCGCCCTGGTCCGGGTCGGCGACTCGCAGAAGTTTCAGGTCGTCGCCTACGGTCCCGACGGCGGCAAGCTCGAGAACGCGACGGCCCGATTCCGCTCGTCGAACACGGCGGTCGCCACGATCGATGGTACGGGGGTCGCCCTGGGAGTGGCGGCGGGGACAGTGACGATCCGCGTGGACCTGGCCGGCCAGGCCGCGGAGGCGACCCTCATCGTCAATTAGGGGGAAACGGGAAACCGGAAACGAGCCGTTTCCGTTTCGCGTGCGTTTTCCGTTTTCCGTTTTCCGTTTCCCGGCTAGGCTTCGACAATGGCGGTCCGTCCGCCCGCGGTCGCGGGCTCCTTCTACGACTCGAGACCCGAGAACCTCGAGCGCGACGTCCGCCGGTTCGTTCCGGAGGGCCTTCAGCCCGAGCCCGCGGTCGGAGCGATCGTTCCCCACGCGGGCTACGTTTACTCCGGCCCGGTCGCCGGTCAGGTTTACGCGCGGCTGCGCCTGCCGTCGGTGGCGGTGATCCTCTGCCCCAACCACACCGGCCGCGGGGCGGGCGGCGCCCTCGATCCGTCGGAGGCCTGGCGCACGCCGGTCGGAGACGTGCCCCTCGCCCGCCGTGTCGCCGAACGCATCCTCGAAGCCGCGCCGAGCCTCGAGCCGGACGCGGAAGCCCACCGGCGCGAACACTCGCTGGAGGTTCAGCTCCCTTTTCTCCGCCTCCTCCGGCCGGACGTGGAAATCGTCCCGATCTGTCTCGGCGAGGTTTCCCTTCCGCTCTGCCGGGAAGTGGGCCAGGCGATCGCGGACGTCGTCCGGGAGGAGGAGGAGCGGCCGATCGTGATCGCCTCTTCGGACATGAACCACTACGAGTCCCGCGAGGTCGGACGCGCGAAGGACGACCTGGCGCTGGCGCGGGTGGAGGCGCTCGATGCCGAGGGCCTCTTTCGGACGGTCCGCGAGAACTCGATATCGATGTGCGGTTTCCTTCCGGCCACGTCGCTCCTCTTCGCGGCGCGGGCGCTCGAAGCGGGCCGCGCCGAGGTCGTCGCGCGGAGAGACAGCGGTGACGAGACCGGCGACAGGTCGTCGGTCGTCGGCTACGCAGGCGTGGTGATCACGTGACGTTTTCTCGAATCGCGGTCGGTCTCGACGGGTCGGCGCACGCGGACAGCGCTCTCTCTCACGCCCTCTGGATCGCGCGCGCGACGGAAGGTCTGGTCCGAGGCATCCACGTCGTCGATCGATCGATGCTCGACGGCGTAGTCGTCGCCGACCTCTCCGGGTCGGTGGGATTTCAGCCCTTCCTCAACCTCTCGGGCGAGCTTCACGACGCCCTCGTCTCGGCCGGAGGAGCGATCCTCGCGGCGTTCGAGGATCGCGCCCGCGAGGCCGGCGTGTCGTTCGAGCCGGTGCTGCGGGAGGGAAACGTCTCTCAGATCCTGGAGGAAGAAGCGCAGATGTCCGACCTCGCCGCCGTCGGTTCGCGCGGAGCGAACGCGGCGCACCGCCGCGATCTCGTCGGCCGTCACGCCGACGCGCTGGCGCGAAGAATGCCCGCACCGCTGCTCGTGGCGCCCGCCGAATACCGGGAGTTCCGCGCCCCGCTCCTCGCGTGGGACGGTTCGCCGAAGTCCCGGAAGGCGCTCGTCCTGGTGGCCGAGCTCGCGGTACTTTTCGAGTTGCCGGTCCGCGTCGTGGTCGCGACCACCGACGACGCGCACGGTCACGCGCTCCTCGCGGAGGCCGAGGAGGAACTTCGGTATCGCCGTGTCCGCGTATCGAGCGGCCTCCGTTCGGACCATCCCGACGACGCGATCTTCGCGGAAGTCGGGGCGGGCGCGGACCTCGTGGCGATGGGCGCCCACGGCCACGGGCGGGTCGTCGAGCTCGTCCTGGGATCGACGACCGACCGAGTCTTGCGCGCGTCGATCGTGCCCGTGCTGCTCGCGGGCTAGACCGTCGCGCTCGCTTGCTCGCGACCGGATCACTCAGAGGTCGCTTGCTCGCGACCGGATCACGGAGCTCAATCGGATCCCGTCGTCTCAGATTTGTTCGTCCGAGAACAACTGCGACGCGACCCGGACGATCCCGTCGACGACGGCGGGCGTGCCCGCGACGACGTTTCCCCGCTCCCAGTGCGCCTGCCGGCCGTCGAAGTCGGTCATCCGGCCTCCCGCCTCTTCGATCAGGAGCGCCCCCGCCGCAATGTCCCAGATCGAGAGCTTGAACTCGAAGAAACCGTCGAAGACCCCGGCGGCGACGTTGGCGAGGTCGAGCGCCGCCGAGCCCGCCCGGCGGATCGCCCGGGAGTGGAGAAAGAGCTCGCGGAACAGGGCGAGGTAGACGTCGATGCGGTCCTTCGATCGGAAGGGAAACCCGGTCGCGAGAAACGCGCCGTCGAGACCCCTCGCGCCCGTGACGTGAAGGCGCTCGCCGTTGCGGAAGGCTCCCGCGCCGCGCTCGGCCGAGTAGAGCTCGGCACGCAGCGGGTCCCAGATCGCGCCGGCGACGATCTCGCTGCCCTCGCGAACGGCGATCGAGACGCTCCAGAACGGGAACCCCGCAATGAAATTCGTGGTGCCGTCCAGGGGGTCCACGATCCAGGTACGTCTCTCGCCGCCGGGGCCGCGGCGCCCGCCCTCCTCTCCCAGGAAGCCGTCTTCGGGAAACCGGTCACGGATGCGCGCGACGATGACTTCCTCGCTCTCCTTGTCCGCCCGCGTGACGAAGTCGTTGGCCCGCTTCTCGGACACGGAACCGCGGGGCAGGCTCCGCCAGTACCGCTCGATCACCTCCCCGCCGGCGCGTGCGGCCTCGGCGGCCGCCTCGACGAGCGACGCCCCGCTCACCGAGAGCCCCCTTCACTGCCGGCGAGCGTTCGGAATCCCGCGGCGATCGCGTCGCCGGCGGGCCGACCCAGGAAATTGAAGCTGGTGTCCGAGCGCAAGGCGTCACGCCCGTCGGAGAACGCTTTCCACCAGTAGACCCCTCGCCACCACCTTTCTCTCGTGAGCCCGGCGAACACGGCCCGGATGGCTCGCGCGGCGTCGTCCGGCGCGAGGGGCCGGCCGCTCTCCTCGTCGTGAGGGGCGGTCCACGCCGCCCGGGCGGGCGGGTAGCCCGCCTCCACGAAGAGGACCGGTTTACCGGAGGCCGCGGAAATGCGCGCCACCGGTTCGGCGGCGCGCCGAACGCCCGCGACGAGCGCCGCGTCGGTGGCGCCGGGGTCCGCCGAGAGCGGATCGTAGAAGTCGGCGCCGATTGCGTCGAGCGCGTCCCAGAAGCGGACGCGCGGCGCGCCCGCGGCCCAGTTCGTGGTGTAGACGAGCGGAACGCCCGTCGCCATGCGCACGGCGGCGATCGTTTCGCGCCACTCTCTCTCGCGAGCCTCGGTGCCCGTGAGCTCGGTGCCCACGCACAAGAGCGCGGCGCCCGAGGCTTCCGCGACGATGGCGTGGTGCACGGCGAAGCGCCGATACGCGTCGAACCACCGGCCCCAGTCTCCCGGCGTCTCCATCGCGGCGGTTCCGACGAACGCCCCTCCCCCGATCCAGATCTGAGGCTTCAGCATCGCCGTCATGCCGAGGGATCGCGCGTCGGCGACGGCGCGGACGGTCCCTTCGTCCGTCTCCCCCCGCGGGTTGCGGTGAACGAACTCGATCTCGGGCGTGCGCTCCGTCCGTGAGAACCCGTAGGGCATCACCGCGATCGAGTTCACCGACATTCCCGACAAGCGCTTCAACGTCTCGAGCGAGCGCGGGGACGCGTACGAGCCTTCGACGGAGTTCGACATCGCGTACGAGACCCCGCGCAGGAAGCCGGGCGGAAGCGTTCGTCGGCGCGGAGAGGAGACGGCGACCTTCGCCGAGGCCGTTCTCCAGCGCTCGAGCAGAGCCGTGAGATCCGGGCCGGACGCGGCGAACGCGCGCGCGAGCGCGGCGGCTCCCCCTTCGCGAAAACCCGCTTCGAGCCATGACGCCGCCGCTCCTACCAGGCCGATCGGCGAAACGTCGTCCCTCTCCTCGGAAGCGAGGACGTCGGCGACTCCGGGCTGGACCCGCGCACGCTCGAGAAACGCGGCGAACGAGGCTACGTCTCGCCCCCACCAGCGGCCGGAGGCGCGTGCGCCCGCGGCGAAGAGGAGTTTCGGCCGGCCGCGCAGGACCGGTTCCCGGCAGCCGATCGCCGCCGCCGCGAGGACCGGCGAGACGAGGTCGGGCTCGGACGGCGCCGACGCGTCGATCTCGACGCGCGCCCGGTCGCCTTCCCATGCGAGGTCCGCCGGCCGGGAGGAGCCCATGTCGAGCGCCTTCGTCGCAGGGTCGGGATAGAGCACGACGGTGACGGCGCCGCCACCCGCCCCCGGGAACAGAAATCGATCGAGGACGGGAGCCCACTTCTCGAACGCGCCGCGCTCGCCGTCGTGGAAGCGCCAGACCGCGTTCCCCCGGCGCCGGGACGACAGCGACGAGAAGAACCGCTCGCGGTCGGCGATCCGGTCCCTCTCGCTCGCGCGGTCGATCTCGATCCCGCTCCCGCGAGCACTCCGGAACCGTCCGTCCTTCGTGAGCTCGCCCGAGAACGCCCGGAAACGCCCGGTCCCTCCGTTCGCGTCCCGGAAAATCGAGCGCGACGCGCGGACGGCAGCGTCGCGCGAGTTTCCGAGAACGAGCGTCTCCGACGGCCGCTCCGGGTGGGAGAGGACGACCGCGTCTCCCGCCGCCCGGTACGCCCGGCCGTCGAACACGAATCCCGTCGGCTCGAGCGTCAACGGGAAGGCGGCGAGCCGGGCGCGGAGGCCGTCTGAGACCGGAGGCGCGGCGAGCCGGACGGTCTGCCAGCCGGCCCGGTCCGGCTCGTCGTCGCGCGCCACCCGGATCTCGATGCCTTCCCGTCGCGCGAACGCGGCCCACCGTTCGAAGGGTGTCGCCGGCCAGCCGCCGGGCAGGACGATTGCGATCCGGCGGGTCGCGTCGGGACTCTCCGGGGGCGGGACACCGGGAACGACACCGATGAGCGCGAGCAGAAAGACGGGGAGCACGACGTCCTCAGAGCGCGTTCCAGACGACGCGCCCCGCGACGATCGTCGCCGCGGGAGCGCCCACGAGCTCCCATCCGGCGAACGGAGTGGAGCGCCCGAGAGAGACGAAGTACGCCGGATCCACGGTCCATCGCCTCTGGGGATCGAAGAGCGTCACGTCGGCGGGAGATCCCGGAGCCAAGGTCCCGCCCGGAAGACCGAAGGCGCGGGCGGGGCCCGTCGAGAAGAGCTCGACGAACCGGCGCAGCGTGAGGTGACCCGGCGCGACGAGCCGGTCGTACACGACCGCCGCCGCGGTCTCGAGTCCGATCACTCCGAACGGCGCCGACTCGAAGTCCACGGCCTTCTCGTCCGCGTGGTGGGGCGCGTGGTCCGTGGCGATTGCGTCGATCGTGCCGTCGGCGAGCCCCGCGACGAGCGCCGTCACGTCCTCGCGCTCGCGCAACGGCGGGTTCATCTTGAAGCGCGTCGAGTATCCCGAACGGGAGACCTCCTCGTCGAGGAGCGTCAGGTGGTGTGGAGCGGCCTCACAGGTTACCGACAGCCCCTGCAGCTTTGCCTCGCGAACGCACTCGACGGAGAGCGCCGTCGAAAGGTGCGCGAAGTGGAGCCGCCCCCCGGCGATCCGTGCGACGAGGAGGTCCCGCGCGATCGCGGCGGCCTCGGCCACCGCCGGCTGACCGGTCAAACCGAGCCGGGTCGAGACCGCGCCCTCGTGCATGGGCGCCCGCCGTGAGAGCGTCGTGTCCTCCGCGTGCTGTACGACGGCCATGCCGTAGAGCGAGGCGTGCTGGATCGCACGGCGCAGGAGATCGCCGTCCGCCAGCCACGAGCCGTCGTCGGAGACGGCGACCGCTCCCGCCCGCCGCATCTCGCCGAACTCCGCGAGCTCCTCGCCCTTTCGGCCGCGCGTGATCGCGCCGATCGGGTAGACGCGCGCGGCGCCGGCCCCGGCGCCCTTCGCGGCGACGAACGCGGTCACGCTCGGGTCGTCGTTCGTCGGCTCGGTGTTGGGCATCGCACAGACCGCGGTAAACCCTCCGGCCGCCGCGGCGGCCGCTCCCGAAGCGATCGTCTCGGCGTACTCGCGTCCCGGCTCGCGCAGATGAGCGTGCAGGTCGATGAAACCCGGGAGAACGAGAAGCCCCGTTGCGTCCAGGATCTCGGCGTCGAGGGCTTCGAGACCTGGACCGACCTCCGTCACCGCGCCGTCGGAGAGGACGAGATCGACGAGATCGTCGCGACCCGAGGCCGGGTCGACCAAGCGGCCTCCCCGGACGAGAAGGCGGCTCACAGGCCGTCCCGCTCGCCTTCCCACGGCCGCCCCGCGAGGAGGAGATAAAGGACCGCCATCCGGACCGGGACGCCGTTCGCAACCTGTTCGAGGATGACCGACCTCGGGGAGTCGGCGACTTCCGACGCGATCTCCACTCCCCGGTTCATCGGTCCGGGATGCATCACGATCGCGTCCGCGTTCGCACGGCTCAGGCGCTCGGAGGTCAGCCCGTATCGCCGGAAATACTCCCGGGTCGACGGGAAGAGGGACCGCCGCTGCCGCTCGAGCTGCATCCGGAGGACCATCACCACGTGGGCCCCTTCGATCGCCCGGTCGAAGTCCGTCGTCGCGGCCGCGCCGAGCTCCTCGACCCGAGGCGGCAGAAGGGTCGGCGGGCCGCAGACGGTCACCTCCGCGCCCATCTTCGTCAGAAGGAACACGTTCGATCGCGCCACGCGCGAGTGCGCGACGTCCCCGGCGATCACGACGCGAAGGCCCTGCAGCTTTCCGAAGCGTTGACGGATGGTGAGCGCGTCCAGGAGAGCCTGGGTCGGATGCTCGTGCGCGCCGTCGCCGGCATTGATGACGCCGGCGTGGAGGTGGCGGGCGAGGAGGTGGGGGACGCCCGCCGAAGAATGCCGCACGACGATCAGGTCCGGGGACATCGCCTGGAGCGTGCTCGCGGTGTCGAGGAGCGTCTCCCCTTTTTCGACGGACGTTCCCTTGCTCCCGCTGAAGTTCAGGGAGTCCGCCGACAGCCACTTCTCCGCCGTCTCGAACGAGAACCGCGTCCGGGTCGACGCTTCGAAGAAGAGGTTCACGACCATCCGCCCGCGCAGCGCGGGCACCTTCTTGATCGCCCGGTCCGCGATGGACCGCATCGACTCGGCGGTGTCGAGGAGGAGGGCGATCTCGTCGGCCTCGAGGGAGTCGATCCCCAGAAGGTCCTTGGAGCGCAGCGCGCTGATCATCGAAAGGATCCGGGTCCAGGTTCCGGTCCCTGGCATCCGACACCTGACATCCGAAATCTGCTTAGGATCCCGGCCTCTCCAGTATCCAGACCTCGTCCGCGCCGTCGGTCTCCTGGAACATCACCTTGATGACCTCGCGCTGAGCCGTCGGAACGCTTTTCCCGACGTAGTTGGCCTCGATCGGAAACTCCCGATGCCCCCGGTCGATCAGGACCGCCAGCCGGATCGCTCGGGGCCGGCCGAGGTCGATCACGCCGTCGAGTGCTGCGCGGATCGTGCGGCCGGTGTAGAGGACGTCGTCACACAGGATGACCGCGCGGCCGTTCAAGTCGAACTCGATTTCCGTCTTCTTCAGGAGCGGCTGCGGCGCGACCGTCGAGAGGTCGTCGCGGTAGAGCGTGATGTCGAGCGTGCCGACCGGGAAAGGTGCCCCCACGAGGTCGGAGAGCCGGTCCGCCAGGCGCGTCGCGAGCGGCACGCCGCGCGTGCGGATGCCGACGAACGCGAGACCCGAGAGGTCCTTCTGGCGCTCCGCGATCTCGTGCGCCATGCGGTCGACCATGCGGCCGATGCGCTCCGCGTCGAGAATCTTCGCCTTCTTGAGGAGGAGGGCTTCCGTCAAGTCCGCGCGAGTCTACGGTTCGGGGCTGCAGGCGTCAACTCTCCCGAGAGCCGCGGACCCGTTCTACAATCGCGCGAGCTTTCATGGTCTTCTTCAACGCGTCGACGCGCGAGCTGACGGCGAAGGTCGTCTACTACGGGCCGGGGCTCGGCGGAAAGACGACGAACCTGAAGGTCCTGCACGAACGGCTGGAGCCAAGGACCGCGGGAGAGCTCGTCGCGCTCTCGACCGAAAGCGATCGGACGATCTACTTCGACCTGCTTCCGGTCGAGCTCGGCGACATCAAGGGCTACCGGATCCGGTTCCAGCTGGCGACCGTTCCCGGACAGACGGCGTTCAACGAGACCCGCCGGGTCGTGCTCAAGGGCGCCGACGGCGTCGTGTTCGTCGCCGATTCGCAGTGGACTCTCCTGCCGAAGAACCTCGAGAGCTGGCAGTCGTTGAAGGAAAATCTCGCCGCGAACGGCCTCGCGTTCGAGACGATGCCGGTCGTCATCCAGTACAACAAGCGCGACCTTCCCGACATCCTTTCGGTCGAGGCGATGCAGGAAGCGCTGGGGTTTTCGGCGTATCCGCACGTGGAGGCGGTGGCGAAGGAAGGACGGGGGGTGACGGAAACGTTCAAGCTGATCTCGAAACTGACGTTCTTGGATCTCCTCCGCCGACTCCAGGGCCGCCCGACGCCGGAAAGCGTCGGCGAGGCGAGCTCGGACGGCCGGGATCGCTCCGGCGCCGCGACTCCGCCGGAGGAGGGGCGCCCGCCCCTGACTCTCGTGCGGCTGCCGGCAGAGGACGAGACGGCTCCGGAGGAGGCGCTCCCTCCGAGGACCGCCGAGGAGTCGCCCTTCCCGGAGGCGGCGACTCTGTTCGAGGCCGGCTCGTCGGACTCCCACCTCGCCGAGCTCGAGATGAGGGTCGGGTCACTCGAGGCCGGAGTCTCCGAGTCGGAGTCGGCGCGCGCCCGGGATGCGAGCGCGATCGAATCCTTGACCGCCCGACTCTCGGGCGTCGAGGAGGTCGTTCCGTCGCTGGCGGATCGGGCCGCGATCTCCGCGGAGATCGCCGCGCTCGGTGAGCGGCTGGATGGACGAATCCGCGCCCTCGAGGAACGCCTCGAGGCGGAAGCGTCGGCCTTCGCGAAGGACCTCGAAGACGTCCGCCGGATCCTCGCCGAGCGGACGACAACGTCCGTCCGCGAGCCGGAGGATTTGAAGCTCCAGCTCGCGCCCATTCTCGAGGAGCAGGTGCGTCGCGAGACCGACGAGAACTGGACGGCCGAGATCGAGCGGCTGCGCCAGGCTCTCGCCGAATCCCTGGACGACCTGTCCGAGAGAGTCCGAAAAGCGGTGCGCGGCTGAGCTAGATTCTGTGGGGATCGGCGACGAGGCTCGCCAGGAACCGCTCGTCGTCGCGCCAGTCGGCGCGCACCTTCACGTTGAGGTCGAGAAACCACTTTCCGCCCGAGCGCTCTTCGAGCTCCTCACGCGCCGCCTTTCCGATTTCGCGGATCATCGACCCCCCCCGACCGATGACGATCCCCTTCTGGCCTTCCTTCTCGACGACGATCGAAGCGTAAACGACCGTCACGTCGCGCTCTTCGTCGAGCGTCATTCGCTCGACGACGACCGCGGAGGCGAACGGCAATTCCTGCCGCGTCCGCTCGAGGAGCTTTTCGCGGATGACCTCCGCGGCCCACTCCGCCTCCGAGGTCGAGGAGAGGAAGTCCTCGGGGTAGGCGGGATCCCCCTCCGGCAGGTTCGCCGCGAGAAGGTCCGCGAGCCTCTCCACGCCGTCTCCGGTCTTCGCGGAGATCGGCACGATCTCGCGGAAGGGGTGCCGCGCCGCGAAGTCGGCGATCATCGGCAGCAGACGTTCCTTCGCGATGACGTCGACCTTGTTGAGCGCCAGGATCGCGGGCGTGCCCGCGCCGGACAGGAGCTCGAGCACGTGACGCTCTCTTCCCTCTTCGGCGGCGTCCACGACCAGGAGCACCAGGTCGGCGGTCGACAGGGCGTCGGTCGCGTCGCGCAGCATCGCGGCGTTCATCCGGTGGTCGGGACGGTGGATTCCGGGCGTGTCGAAGAGCGCGATCTCGGCTCCGGGGCGCCGCGAGATCCCGAGGATGCGCCGGCGGGTCGTCTGCGGTTTGTCCGAGACGATCGCGACCTTTTCGCCGACGAGCCGGTTGACGAGAGTCGACTTCCCGGCGTTCGGGCGCCCGACGACGGCAACCGAGCCGGACCGGAAAGGACCCGACCCGGAGGTCAAGACTCGCGCTGGACGGGGACGGCGACGGGCTCGATGCGAACGCGGTGCACGCGCCGCCGGTCCGCCTCCTCGACGGTGAAGATCAGGTCCCCCTCGCGGTGGACCTCTCCCGGTCGCGGGATGTGCCCCAGCCGGGCGGCGAGGAAGCCGCCGACGGTCGTGAACTCCTCCTCCTCCGGTCCGCGGCCGAAGAGCTCGCGCACCAGCGCGATGTTCGCCTTCCCCGAGACCGAGTACGCCTGGTCCCCGGCGGGAGTCACCTCCTCGCGTTCGTCTTCGTGCTCGTCGGAGATCTCGCCGACGATTTCCTCGAGCAGGTCCTCGACGGTGACGAGACCGGAGACGCCGCCGTACTCGTCCACGACGATCGCCATGTACAGGTGGCGCCTCTGGAACTCGCGCAGGAGCTCGGAGACCTTCTTCGTCTCGGGAACGAAGTACGCTTCGCGCACGAGATCGGCGATGCGCCCCGAGCTCCCCTTCCGAATGGACTCGAGAAGATCCTTGACGTGGACGATCCCGACGACCGTGTCGATCGAGCCCCGCACGACCGGGATCCGCGAGTACTTGGTCTCGACGAAGAGATCCGCGAGAACCGTGAGAGACGAGGCGACGTCGATGTACACGATGTCGGTGCGCGGCGTCATGACCTCGCGCACCCGGGTGTCGCCGAAGTCGACGATGGACATGAGGAGCTTCTCCTCGTCTTTCTGGAGGATTCCCTCTTCGCGTCCCACGTCGATGTAGGCCTGCACTTCCTCGTCGGTCGCGGGCGGCGCCTCCGTGGGCGCCGGGGCTCGCTCCGCGAGGAGCTTCCGAATCGGGATCGCCAGCGGGAGGAGCAGCCAGGAGGCCGCCGTGACGACGGGGAGGAGGCGCGCGACGATTCGCTCGGGGTCGGCGGTCGCGACGAACTTGAGGAGCGCGACCTCGGACAGAAGCCAGCCGAGGAGGAAAATGCCGCCGCCCCACGCCCACGCGGGCTCGATCCCGATGGTCTGGAATCCCGAAACCACCGTGAGGAGCCCCGCGAGAAGAAGCGCCTGCACCAGAACCTTCGTCGTCGTGCGGATGATCTCGACCTCGCCCGGGCCGGAGAGGATGCGCGCCCTTTCGGGATGCTCCTCGAGGAGCCCTCTCGTCTTGATCGGAGACAGCCGGTCGAGCGCGAGCGCAAAGCTCTCGAAGAGCAGGAACGCGAGATAGCAGAACGCCGAGGCGAGAAACGGGATCATCGCGGCCGGTTTCTTCCTTGAACCTTGAACCCCCGTTCGGCGATGCCGAGCGTGCCTCGGAGTCGCGCTTCGAGGGCGTCCATTTCCCCGTGATCGGTTTCGTGGTCGTAACCGAGAAGGTGGAGATAGCCGTGAAGGAGAAGCCGGTCGATTTCCTTCGCCGGCGTCTCACCTCGGCGGCGCGCCTGTCGGGTCGCGTACGGGATCGAGATCACGATGTCACCGAGAAAGCCGCCGTCGCCGCCCGCCGGAAAGGCGAGGACATCCGTCGGCCGGTTCTTCCGGCGCCATCGCCCGTTGAGGCCGGCCATGCGCCGGTCGGCGCAGAAGTAGACCGAAACCTCGCGATGGCGGTCCCGCATCTCCCGGGCGGCGCGCCCGAGGAGGCGGCGGACGCGGTTCGTCGGCGGCGCGCCCGACGCGCTCGACCGGACCGCGACTTCCAACGGCGCATCCTCGGACCTAGGCAGACCGGGGGCCCGTCGTCCGGCCGCCGCTCCCGGACGCCGCGGATGAAGGCGAGGCCGCCACGTCCGTCCGGCGCTTCGTCCGCTCGGGCTCGAAGTCGAAGCCCGGGTAGTCGATCCGGTGGTGGAAGATCGTCGTGACCGTGTGCTCGAGCGCGTCCACGATCCCGGCCAGGTCGCGCATCGTCAGATCGCACTCGTCGAACTGCCCATCGCGCAGGCAGTCGTCGACGATCGTCTGAATCATGGCGCGGATCTTCTGCGGGGTCGGCTCGACGAGCGTCCGCGAAGCCGCCTCGACGGCATCCGCGATCATCAGGATCCCGGTGATGCGGCTCCCGGGCTTGGGGCCCGGATGGCGGTATTCGGTCTCGTGGACGGGGCTCCCGCCCGGCTCCGACTTCGTCAACGCCCTCTGGTAGAAGTAGCGGATCAGCTTCGTGCCGTGATGCTCCCGGATCGCCGAAACGATGGGCTCGGGAAGCCGGGCCCTCTTCGCGAGCTCGATGCCCTCCTTGACGTGCGCGGCGATGATGAGGGCGCTCATCGACGGCTCGAGGCGATCATGCCGATTCAAGCCCTTCGACTGGTTCTCGATGAAGTACGCGGGCATCTTCGTCTTCCCGATGTCGTGGTAGTAGCCGGAGACGCGCGCGAGCAGAGCGTCGGAGCCGATCGCCTCCGCGGCCGCCTCCGCTAAATGGCCGACCATGAGGGAGTGCTGATATGTCCCGGGCGCCTCGAGCGCGAGGTTGCGCAGGAGCGGAAGGTTCTGGTTGGAGAGTTCCAGCAGCCGGATGTCGGTCGTGACGTGAAAGAAGTGCTCGAAGATCGGAAGGAGGAGTCCGACGGTGGCGGAGACGAGGAGTCCGCCGACGAGCCCCCCGAGAGCGTCGAGGGCGAAGCTCCAGCGGATCGGCTCCGCGTTCAGGAGCTGAATGGCCACGATCGAGACCAGGTTCGCCGCGGCGACGAACCCTCCCATCGCGAGCAGGACGCCCCGCGATCGCACCTTGCCGGTGCCGAAGATCCCGGCGAGAGATCCGACGAGAGCGAACAGCGCGAACGGAAAGCTCTGACCCATCAGCACGCCCGCTCCCACCGCGTTGACCGCGGCGAACAGCAGCGCGGGCCCCATGCCGGCCACGAGGCTCGCGACGATCGGCCCCGCCGCGAACGGCAGCGCGTAGTAGGTGGCCGCTGCGGTCGCCGCACCCTCGAAGCTCGAGGAGAAGCCCTGGGCGAGAACGAAGAAGCCCCGGGTCAGGAGGGCGAAGAGGATTCCGGCGGACACGATGGACGCGTAGATCGTCTCCGGCGGCCGCTCGCGCTTTCGCCGCGTCAGCCTTCGCGCGTCCATCCAGAAGGCGAGCGCCGCGAGCGTCTGCAGGATCATGATGCCGGCGACTTTCACCCACGACGAAGGGTCGGCGACCGACGCGCGGACGGCGGCGACCCAGGCCGCGGTGCGCGGCGTGATCTCGTCCCCCTTGCGGACGATCACCTTGCCGCGGGGGATCTTCGTGAAGACGCTCTCGACCGCCCGGGACGCCTCGTCCTTGCGGTGCGCCGTCTCGGACGCGTTGAACGAGAGGTTGGGACGCAGCGAAGCGGCGAGAAAGGCCGCAACCTCCCCCCTCTCGTTCGGCTTGAACGACCCGTCGGCGAGCCGCGCCGCGACCTCCGACTTCGCCTCGGACCCGTATTCGAGCGGCCGCGGCACGTCCCGGAGGCGCTGCTCGCGGCCGGTCGCGGTGTCCCGCAGAAGGATCCCGCGCCTCTGTTCGAGAAAGAGCTCGCGGTTGTCGACGATTCCGCTGCGGTAGAGGTCGAGACCGATCGAGACGAGCTCGTCCTCAAGGTCCGGTGAAAACCCCAGCCGCGCGAGGGCGAGGAGTGCCTCGTCGCCGATCGGCAGGTTGAACGCGTCCCGCACTTCCTGGGTGACCCCGATCTCCGGCTTCCCGCGCTGGAAGGCGGCGCGAGCCCGCGATATGGAGCCCCGAAGCTCCTGCTCGAAGCGGGCGGGAGCTGCGGTGTCGGAGTCGTACACCGGAAGGACTTCGGTCGCGGCCTCCGCCTTGCGGCGGATCGTGGCCTCGGGATCCGGCATGATCAGGTCGCGCGGCGCGACGACGTCACGCATCGCAATCGCGCCGGGACGGACGGCCCCCGTCCGGAAGGTCAGCGTCGGAGCGAACGAGAGAGTCGTCGTGACGACGTAGAGGAGTCCCCAAAGGAACGGGCGGAGTCCGCGCCGGCGGCCCGGTTCGACGGCGCCCGTCTCACGGGTGGCGGCCCGCCGTCGCCGGAAGGTGACGGGCTTGTTCATGGGGTCAGGTCTCCACTTGCCACATTGGGGGTCAGGTCTCCACTTGCCACATTGCCGCGCAACGTGGGAAGACCATCCCGGCCCAACGAAATCTCACGGCTGCTCGTGAACACCTGACCCCGCATTTCTTTTAGCGGCGGGCGGTC
>Ga0075423_10002236_pt1 | contig 17461 bp, 9 predicted proteins | sample SoiMethybrSBSTD2_FD_80114 | JGI IMG/M metagenome (GOLD analysis project Ga0075423, IMG submission 80114) | Bulk soil microbial communities from a Populus tree surrounding site in Tennessee, USA - Soil MetaG P. TD hybrid SBSTD2 | ecosystem: Environmental > Terrestrial > Soil > Tree plantation...
GTTTGCACAGTTCGGGATGAACATAAGGCACATGGTAGCCTTCAAGGTAGTTATCCATGTAGACTTTCCAGTTACAGTTCAACCGATAATCGACCCGACGAGCAAAACGCTTCTTTTTCAATTGCATTGGAGCAATTCTTTCAACAATCCCTTCAAAATAGGCGCCCAGCGGAGCCTCTCCTGGAGAAAGTCTTACAAAGATCAACCCCTCCCAGCAATCCACTTCGACGGGCACAAGTCCGAAATCTTTGCGATCAAACAACTCGACCCGATCAAAATGTGGAACGCCTCGCAAAGAGCCGTCCAGAAGGTAGGTCCAGCCATGGTAGTGGCACTGAAGCACAGCGGCGTTGCCATCCCTCGTAGCTAAAGGGCCACCCCGATGCCGGCACACATTGTAGAAGGCGCGCAGTTGTTGGTCCTTACCTCGCACCACTATGACGGGGTTGCCAGCAATCTCGGCCAGAAAGAAATCACCAGGATTGTTAACCTGTCCCAGATGTCCAATGCCCTGCCATCTCCTAGCGAATACGCACTCCCTTTCAAGCTCGTACAACCGCGGGTCCGTGTACCAACTGGAGGGAATTGTCTCGGCTCGTTCCAGCGGCTCGATGCACAGGTCGGGTTTCACCAGGTTTGCTAAGTTCTCTTTGTCCATCATCTTTCGGCCTTACCAACGGCATTTAAGTTGCGAATGTGGGAGGTGTCCTCCGGACGGCGACCTCAACTTGAACTACGAGTCGCCGTCCGGAGGACACTTCCAACACTCACAACCTCTCGCCTTCGCATAACGTGCCGTACTCGCTCGAGTAATGCAAGGGAACCTGCGTGTACTGGTTTTGCGCGAGGGTATAGACGAGGCACCTGTCATAGGGCCTGGAATAAATGTGCAAGCTCAACGCCCGCTCGTTGAACTCTGGAAGGTTCAGCACCTGGTGCACCGGCTCAGCAGGATCCACTTGAGTCGGCATCGATCTGTGAATATCGAACGCATCGGTTGGCTCAAGGCGACAGTACCCAGTCTGATCATGCTGCTCGACCACGCGGAAATTTTGCACTCGAAGCCGTCCCATAGGCACCGCCATCCAGCAGTTTTGGTCTTGGTGATTGTGAATCCTCGAGACCTGGCCAACTTCCCAGCAGATTGCCAGCAACTCGAACAAAGAGTTCTTGAAGATCAGATTCCGGGTGTAGTGGTTCTTGCTGAAGAACATATACGGCTGCAGAGACTGTTCGTCGACAGGATGCCGCTTGACATAGTCGTAAACGCACTCAACTCCGAATTCCTCTTCACGGATGGAGCAAAGCCCGGCGACGAACTGATCGATGTCGACAGTTTTCATAAATGCACCAAGATGCTTTAGCTCGCTTCAGGTCCCTGCCCCTAGTGTTCTCATCTCTGAAGGCCCAACTTCTCTAGAATTCGGTAATGCAAAGCAGTTTTACCGATCGTCGTCAAACCTCAGAGATTGAATATCAATTCCTGCTCTTGAATGGAAAATGGAAGAAGACCCGGCAGAGGCTTGAGAAGCCTCCACAACGGCGGACGGCGATCGATGTTTGAATTTATTTGGAACGCTCCTTGGAATCAGAGGAAGAGAGCGACCTCATTCTTTCGGGGTCTTCGTACTGGGAGGACTCGCTTCTGTATCTCTCTCTACCAGAAGAAAAGTGATGTCATCGGTTTGAGCCATGCCTCGAGTAAACTCCTCGATGGACTGCAGGATTGCTTTCTCCAAAGCTTCCCCGCCTGACGGAGCCTCTTTTTTGATGAGTTGGATCAGCCGCTCCTCCCCAAACATTTCACCTTTCGGGTTCTGTGCGTCGGTCACGCCATCCGAGTAAACAACCAGAATATCGCCTTGGCTCAGGGCTAATGGGCAAGATTGGTAAGTCGCAAAGTCGAATGCACCCAAAATCAGTCCGCCAGACTCTAACAGTTCGATCTCCTTCGAACGGGCACGATACAAATAGGCTGGGTTGTGCCCAGCGTTAATGAAGCGACCGTGGCCATCAAGATTCAGAGCAAATAGGAACAGCGTTACGAATCGTTCCGAGGAGGTTCTCTCTGCAAAAAAGTGATTGATATCGTTCAAAGCCTGTTCCAGACCGGTAGTCGAACGGCACTGCATGTGAAGGGCTCCTTGCAGGAGTGAGCCTATCAAGGACGCTGAGATTCCTTTGCCCGAGACATCAGCCAGAACTCCCGCAAACTCGCACTCGCTCAAATTCAGGAAGTCGTAGAAGTCTCCCCCCAGGTACCGCGTAGGCTGATTGAAGGCATAAACCCGAAAGTTCTGCCAGTGAGGCACGCTGTGAGGAAGAATTGTCTTCTGGGTTTCCTGAGCCAGGGATAACTCCTGCTCCAGGATCTTCCGCTGCTCGAAGCCCTTGATCATTTCCAGCTTCTCGAAAACATTGCTCGCCTCCAGAGCCAGTTTGGTGAGGATTCTTTGATCCAGACCTGTGAGGACGTGCATACTCTTGGTACTATCGAGATAAAGGATTCCCTGCACCTCGGGGGTATCAGCGGCGGCGGAGATCCACCTCAACGGTAGGCAGGCGACTGCCATGAGGTTCATGGCCACAATGCTCTCCTGCTGCGCCAAGTCGCTGGCCAGACCCTCGCACATGAAGACGGCTTCACCTTCGTGCGCCACCCGGTTCACCACGGTTCGACTGGTACGGAAGTCAGAGGGCGAGAGTCTGCGCCCGTTGCCATCCAAGCCGACCACATATTCAAACGCGTCCTCTTGCTTCAGAAGAATGAAACCGCGCTCGGCCCCGCTGATCTTGAGGGCCGACTGCAGAATTTGCTGGAAGGTTTTTTCTGATGAGAACGACTTGCCCCATTGATACTGGAAGTCAAGAACAGAAGAAATCTTCTCGAGATCTGATGCCTCGGCCGGCAGGATCGCTGCCAACTGGTTGAAGGACTTTTCGAAGTCGTCGGCTTCAGGAATCTCAATTCGTGTCGTCTGGGCGATTCGCGCAAGATAAAGCAGCTCCAGCCGGTCTTGGCCTACGCTGATGTGATCTCCATACTGCAACTTGCACATTTCGATCCGTTGCCCGTTGACATACGTTCCATGAGTGCTCCTTAGATCCACAATCCGATATCCCTCATTCTCCTTGATCAACCGGGCGTGCTGCCGGGACACATAGGGATTAGGCAATACGATGTCGGCATCGGATTTTCGTCCAATCACAACTTCGTCTGCACTCAGCGCAAAGGTGAGCTCATGGCCTTCAGGACTCTTCCATTTCAGGTAAGGAGGGTTAGTTGAAGCTTTCACTGGCGGATCTTCCCTTGGAAAATGTCGTCTTCAAACTTCCGGTCTCGAGACGTCTGCCGCCGGAGGTGGCGAGCCAGGCCAACCTCATCGCGGCCGGCTACAAGACGAACTCCGACGATCTACTCAAGTTAGCGTAGACCAAGCTCACATCGGTGAATTTCTGTTTGTCCAGCACCACAGGAACAGAGGAAGAATGGCCTACACAGCATGAATCATATGACCGTTCAGCAACGCGATGCAATAGGAGGATGAACCATCAACTATCCTGTATGTCGAAGGGCTTCGGTGATGGGCACACGGGAGGCGTTAAAGGCGGGGAAAACAGAGCTAAAGAGCCCGATCGCAAACGCTACACCGAGGCTGATCAAGACAACCGCGGGAGGCATAGGCAAACCGAATTGCAGAAAGGGCAGCGACAACTGGCTTACTCCCCGAGAGACGGCAAAGGCCAGCGCGCAGCCAATCAGCCCGCCGACCATGGCGATGATGACCGACTCGGCAATGATCATTGTCAAGACAAGAGGGGTCGTAAACCCAAGTGTTTTCAGGACGCCAATCTCTTTGATTCGCTCGCGAACCGACATCGCCATGGTATTGGCTGATACCAGCAAGATGGTAAATGCCACCGCGCCGCAGATGCTCAGGAGGAACAGTTTCACATTCCCCAGCATGGCAATGAAGCTCAGCTGAAAGGCTCGCTCAGACTCTGTCTTAGTCTGGCGGTCCGAGTTGTGAAACATTTCGTCTATCTCTCTGGCTACGCGCGTCACCGACTCTGGCGAATCTGCCAGAATGCTGAATACTCCTACCGAGCCTCGCTGAGTTTGAGGGAGACTCTCCTCAAGGTATTTCCGGTGAAAGTACAGAGTTGCGTCGTTGGCCACTCCCTGGAAGATGGCATGGATCGTCAATTCCAGGTTGACCGGATAGAAATCCCCCTTGATCGCGATTTTCTGTCCTACTTTAAAGTTCTGTTTTTCGGCCAAGGTTCTTCCCACCACAGCACCGGCGCGATCGGCCTGGAATGCCTTAAGCCCTTCGGGTGAGATCTTAACCTCAGGGTATACGCGGAAGATCTTTTCCGGATCCGTGGAGAAGCGGGCGAAGAAATGCTCCGGCCGGTTGTCAATATAGGTTCCGCCAAACCAGGAGCGAGGGCAAATCTCTTGCACTCCGGAAATCTTCTTGATTTGTTGTTCGTAATACTCAGGTAAGGGAAAGGCTAACGAAACGCGGTTGCGCGTCACAAGGCGCAAAGCCTCCTCCGGAGCAGCGTTGCGGTAATAGAAGGCATGATAGACGGCGATCAGAATGCCTAGCAGAAAGAGAGAAACACTAATGCTGGCGATAGTCAGGATCGTTCTGCGCTTGTTGCGCAATGAATTCTTAAAGGTGAATGGAATGTACTTCCACATGGCTTGGAGTCTTTTCAGAATGCTTGGTCAAAGCAAGGGTTCATTACAAGATTTAACAGGAACTTGAGGACACCTGTCAAGACCGCTAGTGGCTGAGAGGACTGAGTAGCAACGAACAAGAAATGCCACTGTGCAGAAGGACAGAGACTTTCCCAGCGCGGCTCAAAGTCCTTCTCAAAAGCGGATCTTGTTCGAGGGAGACGGGGGCAACAGGACGTAGATCCAATGCCCTGCTTCCTCTTTGCAGAGCAGCTAAGACTTCACCTTCTCAATCACGTTGCCTCGAACACCCGTAAGACGCTGATTCAATCCCTGATAAAAAAATGTCAGTCGCGTGTGGTCCAGGCCCATCAGGTGGAGAATCGTGGCATGCAGATCGGAGATGTGGCACGGGTTCTCAACCGCCCGAAAGCCCAACTCATCCGTTGCACCGATCGCCTGCCCTCCTTTGACGCCCGCTCCAGACAGCCACATGCTGAAACCGTAAGGGTTGTGATCTCGCCCGGGTTTGCCGATACCTTCGCTGGTCGGCGTGCGGCCAAACTCTCCACCCCAGATGAGGAGTGTTTCGTCCCACAATCCCGTTCGCTTCAGATCCGTCATCAGAGCGGCAATTGGCTGATCAGTTTCACCCGCGTGGAGTTTGTGGTTACTAATGCAATCATTGTGTCCATCCCAGGTATCTTCGATATGACCGCCTCCGGAGTAGAGCTGAATAAAGCGTACTCCCTGTTCGAGTAGTCTCCGTGTGATGAGGCACTTCCGGCCAAAGTCCGCGGTCACCTTATTGTTGAGTCCATAGAGCTCCTTGGTCCGCTCATCCTCTTTGTCCACCTCCACGACTTCAGCAGCAGTGGTCTGCATGCGATAAGCCAGCTCATAAGAGTTAATGCGTGCGACCAGTTCCGAGCTCTCGGGATGTAACTCGAGATGTTGGCGGTTGAGTCGTTCGAGAAGATCAAGCGAATGACGCTGAGTGCGGTCGCTCGTACCGGCAGGGGTGGCCAGATCGAGTAATGGAACTCCTGCACTCCGAAACAATGTTCCCTGGTAGGAAGCAGGCATGTATCCGGCTGTCCAGTTGGAAGAGCTGCCAATAGGGCCCCCGCGCGGATCTGTCATAACCACGAACGATGGCAGATTGGCCTGTTGGCTGCCCAGGCCATAGCTCAGCCAAGCCCCCAGGCTGGGTTTGCCAATGAGGACGCTGCCGGTGTTCATCTGCAAACACCCGGATGCGTGAGCCGCAGTGTCGGTATACAAGGAGCGAATCACACAGAGATCATCTACAAACTTAGCCGTATGTGGAAAAAGGCTGCTGACTTCCAGTCCGCTCTGACCTTGTTTCTGGAACTCAAATGCAGACTGCATCAGATGGCCGACAGGCCTGCCGTTCGAGCCGACCTGGTCCACATCGCCGCGATAGGCCGTCCCGTGAAATCGAGCGAGAGCCGGTTTGGGGTCAAAAGTGTCGACCTGACTTGGGGCTCCAGTCATGAACAAAAACACAACCCGTTTTGCCTTTGCAACAAAATGCGGTTGCCGAGGCGTCAAGGGGTTCGACAAGGCTTCTCCGAGTCTAGTGACGGGAGCCGCTTGCAAAGACTTCTCAAAAAAACCATCTCGGGAGAGCAGATCGATGAGCGCCAGTCCGGCGAAACCACCGCCCACTTCCCAAAGAAATTCTCGGCGGCTACGGCCGCACGGAGTGGGGTTGGGTGAGAATCTCTTCAGTTCAGACGACATGGTTTCCTCCTGAAGTCCCCCCTGGGGGGAAAGCGCCGAAGGCGCTGGGGGGTGTCTCTCCGGCCTGCCCGGACATCCCCCTACACCCCCTTCAAAGGGGGAATCGGCCGTCTTCATTTAACGTGGCACTGCAACACGACATAAAAAATTCCTCCTGCAAAATCCCTCGGAGAAGGGGAAAGCGTACGGTCTTTTCCCGCGGAGCCCCTCTCTTGCTATTTCAAAGGGACCGCGTGCTCTTTCAAATATTCATCGAGCCCAGTGGAAGAATCCTCAATATGATGAAACTCTTCAGCATAATCGAGACCGTACTTCCGTCCAATCTCGCGATCTCGCCTAAGCACAAATTCCCTGATGTATTCGCGGTCGGCCGTCCGGTCGTCCTCTCCCAGGAGGGGCAGCCGAAGGTTCCGTCCGGCAAGGTCGGTTCGAAGCCGCGATCCATGATGACCCGCTGGACCTTTGGCCCTGTTGGCACGGTTCGCATCGATTTTGTTTTCAAGGCTCTGCGTGATATCCACGACCCGGTTCACGGAGAGAGTTGTGAGCTCGCGCCCGTGGTAGTACTTCTCGCGAACGCTGTGGGGCTGGAGGCCAGCCGCAAAGTGTTCGGGGTAGTCGTGCTCTCGGCCAGCCATCCAGCAGGCCGCTTCCACGCAATGAGCCGTGACGTAGTGGTCAGGATTCTCCTCGTAATGGCTCCAGGGGTCATAACAAACGACTGTGTCGATCTTCAACAATCGGATGAGAAAAATGAACCGCTCCTGTAACTCGGGCTGAGAGATACCACTCATGCGGTGGTTGCTATAATTCAAGTTGAAAACCCGCTTGAGGCCGAGGGCCCGAGCGACTTCTTCACTATCTCTTTCGTTGCCGAGCACGTTTTCACCGATCGTTCCTCTTTCGCCGAGGCCAATCTGATCCCCCATGTCATCATTCGTGACTCGGATCAGATAACCCGTATACCCCTCCCTGACCAGCTTAGCGACCGTGCCACCAGCGTAGAGCGGGATGTCATCGGAATGGGGCTGGATCGCAGCGAGAACTTTGCCCGAGTGAGGCGTCCCTGGTTGTGACCGGTCAATCACGACTCCGCCAGCCAGGACTTCCTCAGCAACACCTTCTATTGCCGTTAACAGGACTCCACTCCCGGCTATCAGGCTTCTGATGAACTCGCGTCGTTTCATACTCACATCGTCCAATGCGTCGCGACAGCTCGGCGCGAGGTCGTCATCTGTTGGCCAGTGTCACGAGCCTCGCTTCGCTCAGAGTGGCCATCGATGTTCCACCCATGTTGTGTCGTCGTCTTTTCGTCTCTCAATCCGTGTAGGCAAACTCGTTCAGGTTCAAAATGACTCGGCACAATTGTTCCAACGCCCCGTGACGAGCTCTTTGACAATCAGCAGGAGAAGACTGCCCGAGAGTTTCGTTCAGCCGCTCCTTTTCCTCACGTTTTAGGAATGCCAGCATCTCTGTCTTTTCGCTGTCACGGACTGGGCGGCACAAGGCCAGCAAGTACGCCCGCTCGATCTGCCTTTCATAATCGGGCCCCGCCTCTGCTTCGAGTCGATTCGCAAAGTGGCGGGACTGACGGTTCACAAAGTCACCGTTGAAGAGACTTAGGGCTTGCGGCGCAACACTGGTGATCTGACGGCTGGCTACGGTTCTCGCTGTATCACAAAAATCGAGCACCTCGAACAAGGGTATAAGCAGGGATCGTTTTACGAATGCGTAGATGGCGCGTCGTGAAGCATCGTCTTCATCAAATGGTTTCCAGATCTTGCCCGGATCACTGTGACCCTGCAGAGCAGCTTCGGGAACGAAGGGATACATGCTGGGGCCGAACATCTGGTGATTCAATTGCCCGCTAACAGACAGCGCCGAATCCCACATCGCTTCCACTTCCAGACGCTTGGGAGAAACCCGCCATAGCAGCCGGTTTTCCGGATCTTCAGCACCAAATTTCGGGTTCCAACTCTTGCTCATTCGATAAGTATTACTGGTCAAGATCAGCTGATGTAGTTTCTTAAAGGACCAGCCTTCCTGAACGAACCAACTTGCCAGCCAATCGAGGAGTTCAGGGTGGCTCGGTTTTTCTCCCAGCCTCCCAAAATCGCTCGCGGTACGGACTAGTCCTTCACCAAAGTGGTGTTGCCAGACGCGGTTTACAATCACGCGTGCGGTCAAAGGATTTTCTGGACTGGCAATCCACTGGGCAAGCGTCATTCGGCGCAGACTGGTCCGCTGAGGTGCAGGAAAGAGGGGCTGTTGGCTAGTCAACACTGCTGGTACGCCTGGTCCTACTTCTGGTCCAAGGTTGCCCACCTTCCCTCGAATCAGCACGTGAGTCGCGGCAGGAACGGCTTCCGCCTCGACCATGTAATACCCGCGAGGCAGATCGGTAGTGACGTTGCGCGTTTGTTCGATTCTCTTCTTCAACGAATCAATTTTCCCTTTGTCGTCCGTCGGCGCTAGGGCGTCGATCGCGTCGTCGAGAGCAGCTGAGAATTTTTCGACCAACTGCCTCTGAGTCTCGTCGCGCTGCGGGGGGTCAGTAAGAAAAGCCGCGATCGCTTCCGGCGACAAAGTCGAAGGCCGTGAATCAAGTGTCTCCTTGCGGTGTGATTCTCGAAGCTCTGCGAGTTGCTGCTTGAACGCCTCAATCAATCGGTCGCGCGAAAGTTCTGCGTCGACTTCCGAACGTTTGCCGAGTGGCAAGTCTAATTCAGTTCTACCATTTCGCGGCCGCTCGAGTCCGTTAAAGATAGCGACCAGCCCATAGTAGTCGGCTTGAGTCAGGGGGTCGAACTTGTGATCGTGGCAACGGGCGCAGCCTACGGTCAGCCCGAGGAAGGCCTGAGCGGTAGTGCTCACCACATCGTCGAGTTGATCATAGCGGTCGGTTTTCGGGTCGGCAGGTTCATCGTCCCAGGGTCCCAGGCGATGGAAACCTGTCGCAATCAAGGTGTCGGCACTGGAGTTAGGTAGTTCATCCCCTGCTAGCTGCTCCAGAACAAACCGATCAAATGGTTTGTCGTCATTCAGAGAACGGATGACGTAGTCCCGGTATCGCCAAACGTTAGGTTTGGTGGCATCCCGCTCATAGCCGTTGGTTTCAGCATACCGCACCAGGTCGAGCCAATGGCGAGTCCAACGTTCGCCATATGCTGGGCGGCATAGCAGATCCATGACGATGCGATCTAAGGCCTCCGGCGTGGGCGATTTAACAAACGCCTCCTGTTCTGCTACAGATGGTGGCAGCCCAATTACATCAAGGTAGACCCTGCGCAGCAGAGCACGTGGCTCGGCAGTTTGAGAGGGAACCCAACCCTTCCCCTCAAGTTTGGCAAGGATGAAACTATCTATCGGATTCCGCACCCAGGCAGCGTTTTTGACTGCTGGCACCTCAGCTTTCTGGACAGGCTTAAACGCCCAATGATCCGTGACCTGACCGCCTTGCTGCCTCGACTCAGCAGTCTGCTCTGGCCAGCTTGCGCCCTCATCAATCCACTCACTCAACAGATTGATCTCAGCTGGTCGGAGCCGTTCGCCCGTCGGAGGCATCACCACCTTTGGATCGAGCCCGGAGACGTAGCGGATGAGCAGACTCTCTGAACTCTTTCCCGGAACGATTGCAGACTGCCCCGATTTCCCTCCCTTGAGAAGGCTTGGTCGACTGTCCAGTCGCAGCCCACTCATCTGAACCTCACTTCCATGACACGAGGAACAGCGGGTCCGAAAAATCGGCTGAATATCCCGGGTAAAATCAACCTGGACTTTTGGCGAGCCCTGGCGGCCGTCGGCTTTCAATTGCGTAGAACAAGCAACCCAAGCCGTGAAGAACAACCATAGACTGAGAAAAAGCTCCAAGCGAGAAGAGGTGGTTTGCATGAACGTCAGCCGGTTATGAACCACGAACTTAGTACATCCGGTACCCGTGAAACGATAAAGTGCTTCCTGAAAGGGGCGCTGCTTTGATCTGGACGGTTGCTATTGCAGTCAGATTTGAAGTATAAGGGCGCCACTTTTCTACTGCAATTACTTTGTTTTCCTAATCTGTCAAAGCTAGCAATTTGCTGTCCAAAAATCGGTGGGACGCTTGCCCTCGAGTGGACGCGAAGTGCAGCTGCAGACGGAAGTCGTTCGCTAAGGTTAGGACAAGCCCAGTCCGCCTATAGTGCAGGAGTCTCAATTCAGAAAACCATTGAAGACTCGCAGCCGAGTTGGTACGATCAAAAATCTGGACAGGTTCAGTGGCTGCCACATTCTGAACTCTGATCCCCTTTTCGGGAGTAACTCAATGTTCAAAAAATGCTTGGTCATTTTGGGAGCACTTGGCGTGACGCTCCTGAATTTGTGTTATCTTTCCCTGAACCTCACGGCACAACAGCAAGACCCAACCGGAAAGATCCCGCTCCCCGCTCCCGTTGCAAGAGCCGTAGACTACAAGCGAGACGTCCAACCTCTCCTAAGTCAGAACTGCTATGCCTGTCATGGTCCATCCATGCAGATGAACGGTCTCAGGCTTGATAATCGAGCTTCGCTTCTTAGCGGAGGACACTCGGGAGCCGCTATTAAGCCCGGAAACAGTGCAGAGAGCCGATTGATCCTGATGGTCTCAGGAGCAATTCAGGGAAAGTTGATGCCGCCAGCTGGAGACCGATTAACTCCTGAACAGATAGGTCTCCTTCGCGCTTGGATCGATCAAGGGGCGAGCTGGACAGAAGAGTCTCAGGCTGTTCCGGCAAAAGCTGCCGAGCAGAAACAGGGCAAGGACCACTGGGCTTTCTTGCCTCCAAGGCGTCCTGGCCTGCCCAAAGTCAAAAACCGGAAGTGGATTCACAACCCAATTGACAACTTCGTACTGAATCGACTGGAAGTCGAGAAAATCAAGCCGTCCCCCGAAGCAGACAAGATAACCCTAATCCGCCGTGTGAGCCTGGATCTGACCGGCTTACCGCCAACGCTCCAAGAAGTAGCCGCCTTTGTGAATGATGAGGGTCCCAATGCTTACGAAAGCTTAGTGGATCGTCTTCTGGATTCGCCTCACTACGGTGAAAAGTGGGCGCGCCACTGGCTTGATCTGGCGCGATATGCGGATAGCGATGGGTACGAGAAAGACAATGCCAGACCTTACGCCTGGAGGTATCGTGATTGGGTGATTCACGCGTTCAACCAGAACATGCCGTTCGACCAGTTCACGATCGAACAGATCGCCGGCGATCTTCTACCCAACCCGACCATCGAGCAAAAAGTTGCCACCGGATTTCAGCGCAACACTCTCACGAACCGTGAAGGCGGCGTAGATCGAGAGGAATTTCGCGTGGAACAGGTCATCGATCGGACAAGCACCGTGGGTGCGGTGTGGCTAGGACTCACGGTAGGCTGTGCGCGATGCCACAACCACAAGTATGACCCCATCAGCCAAAAGGAATTCTATCAGTTGACCGCGTTCTTTAACTCCTGCATCGAAGCGAACATTGAGACGCCTGAGCCCGGCGAGCTGGGTGCGTATCTCCAGGGAAGACCGGAGTACGACAAGAAACGGAAGGCGTTGCTCGACGAATACAAAGTGGCGGCGGTCCAGGCCGACTGGGAGAAACAGACGCGCGAAGCTGGCGATCACCCGGGAGTGAATGTTCCCTATGATATTGCTTGGGACACTATCTCGAAGATGCTCGACGGGGGCCCCGAAATCCTCCGGCTAGACCCCTCACAACGCACGCAAAAACAACAGGACAGGCTCACCGATCATTTTGTCAGGTTTTATGGAATCCCTGCAGGTAAGGAACGATATGAAGAGTTGAAGCTAAAAGAGCTGGCGGAAAAACTCGACAAGCTGGCCGAGGAATATCCTGGTTTGACAGAAGCCCAAACGATCGCCGTAAATCCTCACCCTCCTGTGTCACACATCCTAATCCGGGGAGATTACCGGCAGCCTGGTATTGAGGTCCAGCCAGGAACTCTGGCAATCCTTAACCCGAACCCGGCCGATCCGTCCCCTTCCCGGCTCACATTGGCTCGCTGGCTCATTTCCAAAGAGAACCCTTTGACCGCTCGGGTGACTGTGAATCGGATGTGGCAAGAGTTCTTCGGCCGCGGTATCGTTGAAACGTCCGAAGACTTTGGAACTCGAGCAGAGGCTCCAACGCATCCAAAGTTGCTGGACTGGCTCGCGACTGAGTTCATGAGCGATTGGAACGTAAAGCGGATGCACAAGCTCATTGTGATGTCCGCAACCTACTGCCAATCGTCCAAAAGCCGCCCGGAATTGGAGTCGCGTGATCCTTATAACAAGCTACTGGCACGGCAGTCACGGCTGCGGCTTCCCGCCGAGTTGGTCCGCGATGAGACCTTGGCGGCCAGTGGATTGTTAAATCCGGCCGTCGGGGGACCTAGCGTGCGTCCGCCGTTGCCGCCGGGCGTGGCCGATCTTAGCTATGGCAGCGGTATTAAGTGGAAAGAAACCAGAGGAGCTGACGGGTATCGTCGAGGTCTCTATATCTTCTTTCAGCGCACTACTCCGTATCCTCAATTGATGAATTTCAATGCTCCAAATTCCCTGCTGACCTGCAGCCGCAGAGAGCGCGCCACGACGCCCCTTCAGGCACTCAATCTATTGAATGACCCTGTGTTCTTTGAGGCAGCTCAAGGTCTGGCGGTCCGTCTGTTGAAAGAGCCGAATGATGACATCAGCGATCGCCTGGAGTATGCCTTCAAGCTCTGTTTGTCCCGTGCGCCGACCGCCCAAGAGAAACAGCGCTTGGTTGAGTTTGTTCAGAAACAGCGCGAGATGCTTAGCCGCGAACCCGAAGCAGCCAGCAAGATCTTTCCTGCTACAGGGCTTGACGGAATCAATGCAACCGAGGCTGCCGTCTGGGTTGGAGTGAGCCGCGTTTTGCTAAATCTGGAGGAGTTCATTACAAGAGGCTAGCTGTAGTAGCGCAATCTCACGCTCCGAAAAACAAAGAGTGGCTCATTTCCAGGCTCCTTCAGCCTCCTCTCCACTCTCCGAGCAGAGAAGAGGCAGATTCCATTGATTTGTGAATTTGGCTGTGTCAACTGAATAAGATATATGATTCGCGCCTTGATCGTGGATGATGAGAAGTTCTCCAGAGTCTCTTTGAAGAAGCTGTTGAAGTCTTACCCTCAGATCGAGCTGATCGACGAGGCGGCAGACGGACTCAAGGCGATTGAGAAAATTGAATCACTGAAACCTGACCTGGTTTTCCTGGACATACAAATGCCCGGGCTGAGTGGATTCGAGGTGTTGCGTTCCGTATCGCTGGACCCAAAACCTCAAGTGGTTTTCGTCACCGCCTATGACAAGTATGCCGTCAAGGCTTTTGAAGTTAATGCCATCGACTATCTTCTGAAGCCTATCGACGCCGACCGGTTCAGCCTGACTATGAAGCGAATTTTTGAGAGCGGCCGGACTTCGCACGAGGATTACGAAAAGATTCGGAGGCTGATTCAGAGCCTGGACAGACTCAAACCTCCCCCTCAGCACATCCCTCTGCGACGCGGAAAGAAGATTGTTCTGATGAGTCCCGCGGACATTCACTACCTCAAATCGGAACAAGGAGTCACGATCGTCCTGACTCAGAGTGGCGAATATTGGACCCATTACACCCTCACAGAGATAGAAGGTATTCTGGACGAGCATATGTTTTTCCGGACTCATCGCTCCACGATCATCAATCTGAACAAGATCAAGGAGATCATGCCTGCCCAAAGCGGCGTCTACGATGTTTACTTGAACAACCCCGAACATACCTGTTTGCCGCTCAGCCGCGACCGGGCCAGAGTCTTGCGTGAGCGGTACGATTTTTGACCTGCTCGACCTTCAAAAACCGTTGATAGTTTGTAGTTCTGCCCCCCTTGTAGATTCACACAGAAGGTGTTAAGAAAGCCCAGTGCCCCATCACTGCCCTTCAGATACGCTCTCGGCTGAAGTGGAGGCGGAGTAGTGAGGTTTAGTGTTTCATTCCTGACCTCTTGTCCCCGCTGAAAGCAACAAGGAATGAAGAGCTACGGTATTCCATTCTGATATTTGATGACGTCGCCCTCCACCTCCGAAGGACATTTTTTGGAGAATTCATGAAGAGATTGTCAGAGCTCTTACCGGATGCCCTGGTGGCTTTTGTAATCACCGCTTTGGCCTCCACGATTCAAGCAGGAGAAAAACGACTGTTCACGCTTGACGATGTGACTTCAATCCGCGAGGTGAGCGAACCTCAGGTTTCGCCCGATGGGAATTGGGTCGTCTACGTGGTGGCTTCCTCGGACTTGAAGGAAGACAAGAACACAAGCGCCCTCTGGATGACAGCGTGGGATAGTAAGCGAACAGTCCGTCTCACATCGGGCAAGACCAGCGACGTAAGGCCCCGCTGGAGTCCTGACGGACAATACCTCGCCTTCCTGTCGGATCGAGGCAACGACGACGAAATCAATCAGCTCTGGTTAATGGATCGGAGGGGCGGAGAGGCCGAGAAGATCACGGATCTTCCGGGCGGAGTTAGTGACTACGACTGGTCTCCAAACAGCAAACGGCTCGTGCTCGTGGGGAGAGATCCCGACCCCGAAAGGCCGCTCTCTACGCGAAAGGCCGAGACAAGAACTCCCAAACCCATTGTGATCGATCGATTCCAGTTTAAGGAGGACGAGACTGGTTACTTGGACCAGCGGAGGTGCCATCTCTATCTGCTGGACCTTGCGGCTCGCAAAGCCGAAGTCTTGACTCCCGGCCGCTATGACGAAGGATTGCCGGCCTGGTCGCCGGATGGCTCAGCCATAGTCTTTGTAACAAAGCGTGGAGAGGATCCCGACCGCCATAACAATTTTGACCTTTATCTTATTGACGCGAAAACCGGAGCAGTGCCTCGCCAGCTGACCATTCATGAAGGTCCGGATTGCGATCCCTATTGGGAGAGTCGTCCGGCCTGGAGCCCGGATGGCAGGCTCATTGCCTATCTTCAGGGCGGACCCGAAAGACTGCTCGAGTACGCCGTCCATCAACTCGCTGTTATTCGAGCAACAGGAGGCTCGCCGAGGCTCCTCACATCTGCCTTAGACCGAAATGTCACCAAACCCCACTGGTCAACTGACGGAGGGTCGATTTTCTTTTTGCTAGAGCATGACCGCAGGAATGAGCTGGCTAGAGTTTCTTCCTCCGGGGGTCCCGTGGCCCGCGTGCTGGCCGGCCGCTTCGACCTCAACGATTTTGACTTCGGCCCCGATGGTCGCACTGCTGTTCTTGCCAGTGAGCCTTCTCAACCTTTCGAAGTGTTTGCGTTGGAACATGGAGAGAGACGTCCCATCTCACGCCAAAACCAGGAGCTATTCGAACAACTCAAGTTGGCGACAGTCGAAGAGATCCAGTTTAAGAGCCGGGACGGGACGCCCATCAATGGCTTTTTGGTCAAGCCACCAAATCCGCAATCTGGGGCCAAGTACCCAACCTTACTACGAATCCACGGTGGTCCTGCCCTTCAGTTTAGCCAGGAATTCAAGGATGATTGGCAGCTGTTTGCGGCTCACGGTTACCTTGTTGTGGCAGCAAACCCTCGAGGCAGTTCAGGGCGTGGCGAAGCCTTTGCCAAGGCCATCTACGCGGACTGGGGTAACAAGGACGTTGAGGATGTTCTGGCCGCAGTCGATAACATCGTCTCCCTGGGCGTCGCCGATCCCCAGCGTCTGGGCATTGGTGGATTCAGTTATGGGGCGATGCTGACCAACTACACGATCGCCAAGGACGCGCGATTCAAAGCAGCTGTGAGTCGAGCTGGTAGTTCAAACATTCTGGCTGGATATGGCACGGATCAGTATACCCTGGACTACGAACTGGAACTCGGTACGCCTTGGCGCAATCTTGACGTTTGGCTGCGGATTTCATTTCCGTTTTTTCATGCTGATCGGATTGTCACACCAACTCTCTTTCTTTGTGGCGACAAGGATTTTAATGTTCCTCTCTTGAACTCTGAACAGATGTATCAAGCCCTGCGCAGCCTCGGTCGCGATACGCAGCTCGTCATTTATCCGGACCAGACACACGAAATCAAAAGACCCAGTTACTTTCGCGACTATCTGGAGCGCTCCTTGGAATGGTACGACAGATATCTGATGACTCCAGCGCCAGGACAGTTCCCTGCTTCACATCAGTAGTCTTCCTCTGATGGAACTGAAACAAGAGCCGAGGATGGGGAAGGAGGGATCGTCCGGCTTACAAACCGCTGAAGAGCTTAACAGAGGTCGTCGTCCAGCGATCGATTGGGTTCCAGAAGACAATGAGGATAAGGTTAGGAACAAGGAGAGCCAGTAAGAGGGCTTGGTTTAGGAAGGAAATCTGAAGAGGCGAGGTCTTGACGTTTTCCTCTTCAATAACCATGGCTTTGATGACTCGCATATAGTAGTAGGCGGCAACGGCCGCATTGAGGGTCCCCACCACTGCGAACCAGAACAGACCTTTGTTGATTACAGCGGCAAAGACATACAGCTTCCCCAAAAACCCTGCGAAGGGCGGGATACCGGTTAGAGAAAGCATGAAGACGCCCATGGTAAATGCCAGAAAGGGAGCCCGCTTGAACATGCCGTGGTAATCATCAATTTCGAAGGTCCTGTCGCTGTTGTAGATGATAGTAACCACCAGGAAGGCCCCGAGATTCATAAATAGATACACGAACATATAAACCAACATGGACTTCAGACCTTCTCCTGTCAAGACCACGGATCCCATCAAGATATAGCCGGCATGGGCAATGCTGGAGTAGGCTAGCATGCGCTTGAGATTATTCTGGGTAAGAGCGGCAATATTCCCCAGGGTCATGGTCAGAACTGAGATCCCAATCAAGACCAAAGGCCAATTGATTCCGGTGACCAAGCTCCACTGATCTCCCGAAGGTTGCGTCATGCTGCTGAAGAGGAATCGCATTAGAATGGCGAAACCCGCGGTCTTGGGGGCTACCGACAAGAACGCAGTGACCGGGGTGGGGGCTCCGGCATAGA
>Ga0075423_10002238_pt1 | contig 17449 bp, 14 predicted proteins | sample SoiMethybrSBSTD2_FD_80114 | JGI IMG/M metagenome (GOLD analysis project Ga0075423, IMG submission 80114) | Bulk soil microbial communities from a Populus tree surrounding site in Tennessee, USA - Soil MetaG P. TD hybrid SBSTD2 | ecosystem: Environmental > Terrestrial > Soil > Tree plantation...
CGGCGTGGCTGAATGAATTCCGGCCGTCGAAAAAAGTGGGCGGCCAGCAGCCAGCCGACCCGTTCCGCATCGCCGGCAACTTCTACTACATCGGCGCCAGCGACATCGCCGCCTTCCTCATCGCCGGCCCCGAGGGTCATGTGGTGATCGATGCGGGCTATCCGACCACGGCGCTGATGATCATTGACAGCATCGCGAAGCTGGGCTTCAACATCAAAGACGTGAAAGTGCTGTTGAACTCGGAGGCGCACTCCGATCACGCGGGCGGCCTGGCGGTGCTGCAGCAGGCGTCGGGCGCCGAGATATGGGCCAGCGATGCGAGCGCGGAGACGATCGAGTCCGGCGGCGAAGACCCCGACATGATCCTGCCGATGAGGGCGCTGTTCAGGATGACGGCCCTGAGCTACCCGTCAGCGCGCGTTGCCCACCGGTTCGACGACGGCGACACGATCCGTGTCGGTCCGATTGCGCTTACCGCGCACATCTCGGCCGGCCACACACGCGGCTGCACCACGTGGACGTTTGCGGTACGTGATGGCGACCGCATGCTGAACGTGGTGAGCGTGTGCGACCTCGGAGTGTTGGCAGGGTCGTCGTATCTAGACCAGAACGCCGACCGCGAGCGCAGCCTGCGCACACTGCGGAGTCTTCCCGTCGACATCTGGGTGACGAACCATGCGCGAGCATGGGGCCGATACCGCAAGTTCGTCGCGAGCAAGACAGCGACGAACCCAGTAGACGCGTTCGTCGACCCCGATGGCTACCGCACGTTCATCGACCGGGCCGACGCGGAGCTCCGCGAGGGCAAAGCTCACTAGCTGTCGTAGGGCGGGTCTTGCTCTTCAGACCCGCCGTCACCTCGTGTTGGCGCCAGCGAACGAGTCGCGCTCCATCGCGACTTCCGCCTCGAGGCTCGCGCGATCGCGGAAGACGGTGGCCACAGCGAGGCGTCGCCCGCCGCGCAGGTAGGTCACTTCGGCGTCGTGGTCGTCGAGTGAGCCGTCGATCTTCACCTGATCCCACTTCTCGGCGTGGCCGACGTAGTTGATCGAGATGTCGTAGTGCTGGCTCCAGAAGAACGGCACCAGATCGAATCGCTCGCGGCGGCCGACAATGTTGCGAGCAGCCGCTTGCCCCTGACGCTCGGCGACGACCCAGTGCTCGACGCGGATGCGATCGCCGGTGTGCGGATCGGGCCAGCGCGCGATGTCACCGGCGGCGAAGATTCCAGGCGCGCTCGTCTCGAGATATTCGTTCACGGCGATGCCGCGATCCATCTTCAGTCCGGCGCGTTCAGCCAACACCGTTGACGGCTCCACCCCCACACCGCACACGACGAAGTCAGCCTCGATCGTCGAGCCGCCACTGAGCGTGACGGTTCGATTGTCGACGCGCGTAACGGTCTGCCCCAGATGGAACTTCACGCCTTTGCTTTCGTGCAGCCGCTGAACGAAGCGACCCACGTCGACGCCCATGACGCGCTCGAGCGGCGCGCTGTCGGGCGTGATCACGTCGACGTCGATGCCGCGAGTGCGCATCGATGCGGCAACCTCCAGGCCGATGAAGCTGGCACCGACGACGACCACGTGCTTCGCCTTGCTGGCCTTGGCGACGAGTGCCTGGCTGTCGGCGAACGATCGAAGGTAGTGGACGTTGGGGCCGTCGGCGCCGGGAATAGTCAACCGAACGGGATCGGCACCGGTCGCGAGCAGCAGAGCACCGAAGGCGCGTTGCATGCCGTCTTGCAGCTGGATGGTGTGACGTGACGCGTCGATCGACGTGACACGGGTTTTGAGCACCAGCTCGATCCGCTGCTCCTGATAGAACTCCGGCGAGCGCAGCGGAATCCAGTCTTCCTTGGCGTTGCCGGCGAGATAGTCCTTCGACAGATTCGGCCGATCCACAGGCGGGGCGTCGTCGGCGCTGATCATCGAGATCGTGCCGTCGTAGCCTTCACGCCTCAGCATGTCGGCGGCGGCAAGACCGGCGGCACCACCACCGATGATGATCACTGAGTTCGGAGCGCGACCGGCCGCCACTTTCGGTGGCCGATGTGGTTCCGGCAGTTTCTCGCGGACGAACAGTCGATCGCCCTGACGATCGACGCGCCAGCACGCAATCGAATCGAGCGCGGGTGCGCGAACGGCCTCGCCGGTGCGAAGGCTGAAACAGGCGTGATGCCACGGGCATCGAACCGTGTCGCCGACGATGAGTCCATCGGCCAGCGGACCGTGGTAGTGGGTGCAGTGAGCGCCGACCGCGAAGATCTCATCCCCCGTGCGGGCAAGGACGACTTCCTCTTTGCCGACGCGGCCCAGCAGTGTGCCGCCGTCTTTCAGTTCCCGTGCAGCGACGCCTGTCGTGAAGTCCGGCGTTGTGTCTGCTTTCGCATCGCTCATAAGGACCTCGCACGCGAAAGTGGGAGATGAGCTCGAGATCAGTGCAACCGGCGTACCTCGATGTGCGGATCTTAGAGCGCTACCAACGCCTCAGCCCTTCGGTGAGCTCGATCGACGTGCCCCACGGATCAGTCAGTCTGGCTTCACCGCCGCCGTCAGCATTCCTGTGGTACGGCTCGTCCAGCCGTACGCCCATCGTCGCGAGCTTCTTTGTGAATGCGGCAAGGTTGGTCACTTCGAATCCGATGTGATCCAGCGTTCGCCCTTTCATCGGTTGCGCGGGCTTCGGCGCGACGCCGAGATTGACGTTGATGCCCGGGAGATCGACGGCATCGTAGCGCCAACGCTTGCCCGGTGTGCCGCCAAACGTCTTCGCGTACCACGTCTTCGCCGCGGCGACCGCCGCTTCGTCGGGCAAGTAGAGATGCAAATGATGCGACGCAATCGGCACGCCGATCGGTTTGTTGTGACGCTCCGCGATCGGATCCTTCAAGCCGACATCCGGTGTGAAGCCGACGTTCGTGGCCGCGTTCTCGAAGAGCTCGACGCGCTCGCCTTCAGGTGTTCTGGCTGACCCGATGCCCGGCAACTCTGGTCCCAAACGCTCGATCGTCACGCCTCGCGATTCCAGCGCGGCCAGCGACGGCACCCGGAACGCGACGTGATTGAGGACCGTTCCTTCGCTCACTCCAGACGGCTGGCCTTCCGTGAGAACGATGATGACGTCGGTAAGCTTGACGATCGTCTTTTCGCCGGCCTTTGAGGTGACACCACCGAGGCTGGTCCAGAAGCGCGCATTCGCCGGCACGTCACGCACGACGAAGTGGTAGTGGCCCATTGCGACGCCGGCAGCGTTGGGCGCGGCGAGTGGCGATCTCGGCGTGGACGGCGCCGATCGCGTTTGTGCCGCTACCGTGAGGGACGTGAGGAGGGCGGCACCGACTAGTACAGCGAAGCGGCTCCGATGATCACTCTTCATCTTCACGCTCTTCGAAGAACATCAGCTCGAGCGCCATCCTTCGAATCTCCCACTCCGAGTAGATGGCTTCGCCGACGACAAACCGGCACGCACCGGCGGGATCGAGCGTGACGATCGCCGTGAGGTCGAGCTCGAAATCCTCACTCGTGATGTGAATGCGCTTTCCCACTCGTGCGAAGACGACGAGCGCGGTGACCCGCGGCGATGGCCCTGTGCCTTCGAGGCGAGAGACTTCGAAGGCGTCCTCCTCCTCGTCCTCCGAGTCGTGGACCGCGAACCGCATGCCATCGTCACGGCCGAATAGGCCGTTGCGTCGAAGGACGTCCGCCTGCACCTGCGTCCGCAGGCGCTCGAACATGGTGGTCGTGTTGCACGTGGCCTGAGCGGATACCCAGTCGAAGTCGTCCGAATCCTGCGCCACATCGCCTCCACTCGTGCAGGGTGTGCGACCCCATTCTCCCTGAGGTCGTCGCGATCGATCGAGTGGAAACGGCGACGCGGAGGTTATTCGAGTCTGACCAGTCCGCGCCGCGTGGCGACCTTCACCGCTTCGGTGCGACTCGTGACGCCGAGTTTCTCGAACAGGTGGCCGAGGTGCGTCTTCACCGTCCGGTCGCTGATGCCCAGCTCGTTGGCGATCTCTTTGTTCGATTTGCCATCGGCCATGAGACGCAGCGACGCCAGCTCGCGCGGGGTGAGGTGCACGCGCGTCACTTCTTCGGCGAGCTTCGCCGCGGCGGCGGGAGCGAGATAGGTCTTGCCGGCCAGCACGTCGCGGATGCAGGTGACGAGATCGTCGGCCGAGATGTCCTTCAGCACATACGCCTTCGCGCCAGCCTTCAGCGCGCGCGAGATCTCTTCGTCAGTGTCGTAGGTGGTGAGCACGATGACCCGCGCGCGCGGATCGCGCTCGCGTAACCGCCTCACGACCTCGACGCCTTCCATGAGCGGCATGCGCAGATCCAGCAGCGTGACGTCGGGATGATGACGTTCGTATGCCTCGAGCGCCTCGACGCCATTGCCCGCTTCGGCGACGACCTGAAGGTCGGCTTCCTGGTTGATGATGTTCGCCACGCCGGTGCGAAGCAGGGCGTGGTCGTCCACCAGCAGCACACTGGCGCGAGTCGTCGGCATAACGGGTTGTCCGGCGGCCTTGTTCGCCGGCCTGTCCGCCGTAACCCCGAGCGGAGAGGGGGAGGCGGAACCGGTTTCAATTGTAAGCATGGACCTGTGTCGGAAGCTGCAACGGTTCCCACGCCAGCAGGATTTCAGTCCCGCTGCGCGGCGCCGTGACGATGGTGAGCGACGCACCGATGCGATCGGCGCGCTCCTGCATGCTGGTCATCCCGAAGCCGCTCGATGAGCGCTCCCTCGGAATCCCGCGGCCGTCATCGGCGATCGAGAGGCGCAGGCCGAGCGATGTCGACAAGGACGCACGCACGGTGATGCGCTTGGCGCGCGCGTGACGCACGGCGTTGGTGAGCGCCTCCTGCGCGATGCCGATGACCTCGCGCTCGACGCCGTCGCCGAACCGCGGCATCTCGTCGATCTGCACGTCGATGGGGATGTCGGAGGTCTTCTGTGCCAGTTCGGCGACGCGCGTGATCGCCCGCGCGATGTCCTCACCGTCGCCGACGTTCGGCCGCAGTGCGCCGACCGACCGACGCGCTTCCACCATGTGCGTGCGCGCCAGCTCCACCGCCGTATCGATGCTACGTGCGACTGACGAGGGGAGAGGCGTGCTTTCACGCTGCGCCGCCTGCAGCTGCATCAGGATCGCGCCGAAGCCCTGCGCCAGGTTGTCGTGGATGTCGCGCGCGAGGCGGTTGCGCTCTTCGAGGATGGCCTTGCGCCGCTCTTCGATCCGCTTCTGCTCGAACAGCCGGCTCTGATGCAGCGCCAGGGCGGCGTGGCGCGCGATCGCTTCGACCAGCGCGATGCGCCACCACGATCCGTTGTCGGGACCTTGCGGCTGGCAGATCGTGATCCAACCGAGATTCTTGCCGGCCACCATCATCGGCGCAACCACCGTGGACAGCGTCTGGCCCTTTGCCTCGTTGAACTCGCGCACCGCGTCGGGAATACGCGGATCGTCGGGGCGATACGCAATCGTCGTCACCCAGCCTGGCTTGTAGTCGAAGAGATGCTGCGCCTGCGCTTCGGCCTTGCGAGCCGCCGCGAACTCCGCGATGTTCTTCGTCGTGACGACGTTGCCGCCGAAGTGGGCCATCCAGAACTCGCAGCACTGCTTGTCTTCGTTGAGCAGCCATACACCGGCGACCTGGCTCTCAGCTTCTTCGGCGAGTGTCTTCAGCAAGGCGCGGAAGAAGGCGTCGAGGTTGGGCTCGCGCACGAGCAGATCGAGCGAGTACTTGGTGATCTCGGTCTGGATGTTGGCGAGGCATTCGGCGCGGCGTCGCTCGGTCGCCTCAGTCAGCAGCGCACTGCGCAGTGACTCGACTTCGCCCGAGTTGATGACGCGACGCACGCTCTCGTCGATGGCGCTGCCGCATCCGCCGCTCGTCTCCGGCGGCGCTGCCACCCTATCCGAATCCGCGCCGACCGCGTTTTGCTCACTCATTGCCATGCTCCTGAGTGTCCACCTGGGTTCAGCGATGAGGCTTCCATTATCGACCACACAACTAAGACGCACGAAGTGGACAGGAGGATGAGGGCCGCCTCGTCCAAAAGTCGTAGATCGCGCTGCGCAGGATGGCGTGCGCCGAGCTGATGCTCCAGCGCTAGTCGCAGGTGAGTCCACTGCCCGATTGTTTGGGTGCGCTCGCAGGCGCCACACTGCGATGCATGAACGCTTCGCTCAATCGCATCGCAAAGCAGTTTCTCGCACGTGGCTCGCGCGTCGCGCTGTTGATGGCGCCGATCGCGCTGGCCGCGTTCGTGTCTGCCTGCGCGAATACTGCCGCGCAGCAGCCACCGCCTCCGCCGCCACAGGTCACCGTCGCCACCGTCGTCGAGCGCGAGGTGACCGAGTGGGATGAATTCACCGGACGTCTCCAGGCCGTCGACTCTGTGGAAGTCCGGCCGCGCGTGTCCGGATACGTGTCCGCCGTTCGCTTCTCCGAAGGCGCGCTCGTTCGCAAGGGCGATCTGCTGTTCCAGATCGACCCGCGACCGTTCCAAGCCGAAGTCGATCGGCTGAAGGCCGAACTCGATCGCGCACGCGCCACCGTGCAGCGAGCCGATAGCGAGCTCGCGCGCGGCCAGCGGCTGCGCAGCGAGAACGCGATCTCGAACGAAGAGCACGACCGCCGCGCGGCCTTCGCACAGGAGTCGGCGGCGCAGGTGTCGGCAGTAGAAGCCGGGCTGCGCGCCGCGGAGCTCAATCTCGAGTTCACGCACGTCACCTCGCCGATCAACGGTCGCGTGAGCCGCGCCATCGTCACCGAAGGCAACCTGGTGTCGAGCGGTCCGGGTCAGGCGACGCTGCTGACGACCGTGGTGTCGCTGGATCCCGTCTATGCGTACTTCGATGCGGACGAGCAGGTCTATCTGAAGTACACGGGCGGTGGCGCGCGCACGCGCGGCTCGATCGGTGGCCATATCAGGATGGCGCTCGCCAACGAGGAGGGCTTCCCACATGAAGGGCAGCTCGATTTCATCGATAACCAGCTCGATGGATCCACCGGCACGATCCGCGGCCGCGCGGTGTTCCGCAATCCCGATGGTCTGTTGACGCCGGGGCTCTTCGTGCGCTTGCGGCTCGCGGGAGGAGGCAAGTATCGCGGGCTGCTGATTCAGGACCGCGCGGTCGGCACGGACTTGAGCAAGAAGTTCGTCTACGTCGTCTCGCCGAAGAACGAGATCGAGTATCGGCCGGTCACGCTGGGTCCTCTCGTCGATGGTCTGCGCGTCGTGCGCAGCGGCCTGAAGGCGGGCGAGGCTGTCGTCGTCAACGGGCTGCAGCGAATTCGACCTGGTGCGCCGGTGACGCCGGTGCAGGACGACGGGTCTCAAGTCTCGCAAGGTCCGGCTTCCGCCTCCGCGCAGCGCGCTGCGGCGGACAAGAAAGCTGGACACTCCGAGCGCAACGCGACGCACTGAGGGTCGTCATGAATTTCTCAAAGTTCTTCATCGATCGGCCCATCTTCGCGGCGGTGCTGTCGCTGATGATCGTGGCCGCGGGCGCAATTGCGCTCTTCCAGCTGCCGATCAGCGAGTACCCGCAAGTGGTGCCGCCGACGGTCGTCGTGCGCGCGACCTATCCGGGCGCAAACCCGAAGGTCCTCGCCGAGACGGTGGCCTCGCCGCTCGAGCAGCAGATCAACGGCGTCGAGGACATGCTCTACATGTTCTCGCAGGCGACATCCGACGGACGGATGACGCTGACCATCACCTTTGCACTCGGCACCGATCTCGACAACGCGCAGGTGCAGGTGCAGAACCGCGTGGCGCAGACGCTGCCGCGGCTGCCGGCCGAAGTGCAGCGCATCGGCGTCGTGACCGAGAAGTCGACGCCCGACTTCATCATGGTCGTGCACCTCGTCTCGCCCGACGAGCGCTACGACAACCTCTACCTCGCCAACTACGCCTACCTGCGCGTCAAGGACGAACTGGCGCGCATTCAGGGCGTGGGCAGCGCGCAGGTGTTCGGCGCCGGCGAGTACAGCATGCGTATCTGGCTCGATCCAGATCGCCTGGCCTCGCGTCAGCTGACGACGACCGACGTCATCAAAGCGATTCGCGAGCAGAACGTGCAGGTGGCTGCAGGTGTGCTCGGTGCACCGCCGGCGCCGGTCGACACGCAGTTCCAGCTCTCGGTCAACGCCCGCGGCCGTCTGACGACCGAAGACGAGTTCGCGGACATCGTGGTCCGCGCGACGCCGGAAGGGCAGATCACGCGCGTGCGCGACGTCGGTCGAGTAGAGCTCGGCGCGAATATCTACGCGCTGCGGAGTCTTCTCGACAACAAGCCGGCAGTCGCGATCGGCATCTTCCAGCGGCCGGGCACCAAAGCGCTCGACGCCTCCGATCACGTGCGCCACACGATGGAGCGGCTGAAGCAGTCGTTCCCGCAGGGGGTGGACTACCGCATCGTCTACGACCCGACGATCTTCGTGCGCAACTCGATCACAGCGGTGGTCGAGACGCTGTTCGAAGCCATCCTGCTGGTCGTCATCGTCGTGCTCGTGTTCCTGCAGACGTGGCGGGCGTCGATCATTCCGCTGGTCGCGGTGCCGGTGTCGCTGATTGGCACGTTCGCGATCATGCTGGCCTTCGGCTTCTCGCTGAACACGCTGTCGCTGTTCGGTCTCGTCCTCGCGATTGGCATCGTTGTCGACGATGCGATCGTCGTGGTCGAGAACGTGGAGCGGCATATCGAGAGAGGGCTGAAGCCGATCGAGGCGACGCGGCGGGCGATGGAAGAAGTGTCGGCGCCGATCATCGCGATCGCGCTGGTGCTGTGCGCGGTGTTCGTACCGACGGCGTTCGTGAGTGGACTGTCGGGACAGTTCTATAAGCAGTTCGCGCTGACGATCGCGATCTCGACCGTGATCTCGGCAATCAACTCGCTGACGCTGAGCCCCGCCCTAGCCTCGCGTCTCCTGAGACCACGTGAGGCGTCGCGCGACGTCGTGCAGCGCGTGGCGGATCGGCTCTTCGGCTGGTTCTTCCGCCGCTTCAACGCGTTCTTCCACCGCGCATCGAGCGCGTACACCACCGGCGTCTCGCGTGTGCTGCGTGTGTCGTTCGTCGCGCTCGCGGTCTATGCCGGCTTGATCGGATTGACGGCTGCTGGCTTCCAGCGCGTGCCGCCGGGATTCGTGCCAACACAGGACAAGGAATACCTCGTCGCGTTCGCGCAGCTGCCTGACGGCGCGACGCTCGATCGCACCGACGCCGTGATCCGCAAGATGACGGACATCGCGCTGAAGAATCCGGGCGTTCTGAGCTCAGTCGCGTTCCCCGGTCTTTCGATCAACGGCTTCGTCAATTCGCCGAACACCGGCATCGCGTTCGTCGTGCTGAAGCCGTCGGAAGAGCGGAAGCGACCGGGCCTGAGCGCGGGCGCGATCGTCGGCGCGCTGAACCAGCAGTTCTTCATGCAGATCCCGGAGTCGATCGTCGCCATCTTCCCGCCGCCGCCGGTGCAGGGGCTCGGCACGGTGGGCGGCTTCAAGCTGTATGTCGAAGATCGCGACGGCGCGGATTTCGAGGAACTCTACGGTCAGCTGCAGGCGAGCCTCGCAAAGGCGCGCACGGCGCCTTCGCTCGCGGGGCTGTTCTCCAGCTTCCAGGTGAGCGTGCCGCAAATCGACGCCAACGTCGATCGCGAGCGGGTGAAGAGCTACGGCGTGTCGCTCACCGATGTGTTCGAGACGCTGCAGGTGTATCTCGGCTCGCTCTACGTCAACGACTTCAACCGCTTCGGCCGCACGTATCAGGTGAATGCGCAGGCGGAGTCGGACTTTCGTCTGCAGCCCGAGCAGATTCGCGTCTTGCAAACGCGCAACGAACACGGGCAGATGGTGCCGCTTGGATCGCTGGTCAGCGTGTCGCGCAGCTACGGGCCTGATCAGGTGATGCACTACAACGGCTATCCGGCCGCGGAGATCAACGGTGGCCCGGCGCCTGGCTTCAGCTCTGGGCAGGCGCAAGCGGCGATCGCCGACGTGCTGCAGAAGCAGTTGCCATCGGGGATGTCGTTCGAATGGACGGAGCTCGCCTATCAGGAGCTCCTCGCCGGCAACACGATGCTGCTGATCTTCCCGTTGTGCGTGGCGCTGGTCTACATCGTCCTCGCTGCGCTCTACGAGAGCTGGACGCTGCCGCTCACGGTGATCCTCATCGTGCCGATGACGCTGTTCTCGGCGATCGCGGGCGTGTGGCTCACCGGCGGCGACAACAACGTGTTCACGCAGATCAGCTTCCTCGTGCTCGCAGGCCTGGCCTGCAAGAACGCGATCTTGATCGTCGAGTTCGCGAAGGACCGCGAGAAGGAAGGCGTGTCGCACGTCGAGGCGGTGCTCGAGGCGTGCCGCATCCGACTGCGGCCGATCCTGATGACGTCGCTGGCGTTCATCATGGGCGTTCTCCCGCTGGTGTTCTCGTCCGGCGCGGGCTTCGAGATTCGGCGGGCAATGGGCATCGCGGTGTTCGCCGGCATGCTCGGCGTCACGCTGTTCGGTCTGTTCCTCACTCCAGTTTTCTACACGGTGATCGCACGGCTGACGGATCGCGCGCGCAAGCCCGCGACGGACGCGTCGATCATCGCCACGCCGGCAGAGGGGCATTGATATGAAACCGTTCGTACGTAGGGGCCGCCTTCAGGCGGCCCTCGGAATCGCGATCGCGCTCACGGTGAGCGCGTGTGCCGTGCGGCCGCCTTACACAGCGCCGACACTCGAGCCGACTACGCTGAAGAACGCCGACCCGTTGATCGTCGTCCAAGAGCGGTTCGATCCGCGGTGGTGGGGGCAGTTCGAGGATCCCGTCCTCGACTCGCTCATGTCGCGGGCGCTCACGGCGAATCATGACGTGCGCATCGCAGTGGCGCGCTTCGATCAGGCGCGCGCGATCTTCGACGATGTGCATCTCGATCGGTATCCGACCGCGACCGTAGGTGCGGTCGCGGATCGGCGGAGCGAGACGATCCCCGGTTTCACCAACGAGCCGGTGACGATCTCGACCTATCGCGCCGGCTTCGATGCGTTCTGGGAGCTCGACGTCTTCGGCCGCGTTCGCAATCAGGTGCGCTCGGCGGCGGCCAACGCCGAGAACTTCGCCGCTGCTCTCGACGATGTGCGTGTCAGCGTGGCGGCGGAGGTCGCGCGCAACTACTTCGAGATGCGCGGGCTGCAGCAGCGACTGGCGGTGGCCGAGCGGAACCTCTCGAACCAGCAGGAGACGCTGCGGATCACGCGTGTTCGCGACGACGAAGGGTTCGGCGAGCCGCAGGATCTGGCGAGCGCCGCTGCGCATTTCGCGGCCATCGAGGCGAGTATTCCTCCGATCAGGAACGCGATCACGCAGCGGCAGAGTCGTCTCGCCGTCCTGACTGCGACGCGGCCTGGCGCGCTCGATGTCGATCTCTCACCGCGACCCTATCCCGTGCTCGCCAAGGCGCTGCCGATCGGCGAACCGGACACGCTGCTTCGCCGCCGGCCCGATGTGCGCGCGGCGGAGCGACGTCTCGCGGCGGCCACGGCGAATGAAGCGGTGGCGGCTGCCGACCTCTATCCGCACATCACGATCAGCGGATTCCTCGGGTTGCTCGCTGGCCGCGGCAACTTCTTCAACGTCGCCGACACGCGCGCGTGGGCGGTTGCGCCGGCATTGAGCTGGACGGCCTTCGATATCGGCAGCGCGCGGGCGCGGCTGCGCGGAGCCGAAGGGCTGTCGCGCGAGTCGGTGGCCGCCTTCGAACAGGTGGTGCTGCGCGCACTCGAGGAAACCGAGAACGCGCTCGTCAACTATCGCGAGGATCAACAACGCCTCGTCAAGCTCGCCGAGCAAGCGCGAGAGAGCAGCCGCGCCGCTGCGATCGCCAGGGTCAGGTACCGCGAAGGTGTAGCTGACTTTCTCGCCTTGCTCGACGCGGAACGCACCGAACTGCAGGCCGAGGATTCGGTCGCCGAGGCCGAGGCGGGCGTTTTCACCAGCGTCATCGCTGTCTACAAAGCACTGGGCGGGATCCCCGCTTCATGAGGGGAGCCTGTCTCGCCGCAGCGCGAAGCGCGACCGGGCCTGCCCGCCGAAGCGCGAAGCGCGAAGGCGGGAATACCGGTTTCATAAAACAGATTCATTACCAAAGAGCGTTGTTGCACGCATACACGAACAGGGAGCACGCACATGACACGTTCAATCGCAGCATTCATAGCCGTCGTCGCCATGGGCATCGGCAGTCAGGCATTTGCGCAGACGCGCGAGTCGTCTTCGTCAGGCCCGGGCCTCGTCGAGGTGACGATCATTCCGGGCGGCGCCACGTTCTTCACCGAGGCCAAGGACACGCAGGGTCCGAGCTTCGGCAACTACGACCTTGGCGGCAGCGTCACCGTGAACTTCAATCGCTACGTCGGCGTCGAGGGCGAGGTGAGCGGCGCGCTCGGCCTCACGCAGACGCTCGACTTCCAGGGCACGTCGCTCGGTGACGTGAAGACGCCGCACATCCTCAACTACAGCGGCAACGTCATCGTCAACGCCGGGAAGGGCTCGGTGGTGCCGTACGTCACTGGCGGCGTCGGCGGACTCAGTCTCTTCGAGCGCGCGGGCCTCGGCATCAACGACACCGAGACGTTCTTCACCAGCAACGTCGGCGGCGGCGTGAAATGGTACGCCGGGCGCTGGGGTCTGCGCGGCGACTACCGCTTCATCGCCGTGCAGTCGAAGGATGACGCGCCGGCGTTCTTCGGTCAGGAGACGCGCTACGGCCATCGCGTCTACGGCGGCGTGATTCTCAACATCGTGAAGTAACTCCTCAGCACTCCCGCGTCGATCTGCGAATTCATATCCGTCGTTCATTCCTCGCAGATCGGCGCGGCGGAGTTTCTATGCGACCTCTCTTTTTCCGCAAACTCGTTCAGCGCATTCGCGAGGAATTCGAGAACGCGCCCGATCTCCGCGTGACCGTCAGTGAAGCGGCGAGGTTCTTCGCCCTCGACTGCGCGACATCCGCACGCGTGATGTCGGAGCTCTTGCGCACCGGGTCGATCACGCGCGGCCCGGACCAGCGATACGGGCTCACCGTGAAGCAAGAGATCGGGATTCTTCCCGAGGCGTTGGCGTGAGCGCGCCACGAGCGCTAATCGCAGCGTAGGGCCTTGACGGGATCGAGTCGGATGGCGCGGCGCGCCGGAATCCATGTTGCGGCCGCGGCGCTGATGACGACGACGACGCAGGCGCCGGCATAGGCTCGTACGTCAAGCCTACTGAGGCCATAGAGCAGGCTCTGCATACCTTGCGAGAGAACGGCTGACGCCAGTAGACCGAGGACGAGCCCCATCAATACCGAGCGGCCGCCGGAGGCGACAACCATCGCGATGATCTGACGAGACCGCGCTCCGAGAGCCATCCGCACACCGATTTCTTGCGTGCGCTGCCTGACGAGGTACGCGAACACGCCGAACATGCCGACGCAGGTCAGGCCGAGCGCGAGAAGCCCAAGTATGCCGGCGAGTGCGGCCGCCGTGCGCGCAGGAGACAGGTAGCGATCGAGTTGGGCGCTCAGCGGTTCGGCATGGACATGAATGCGTGGATCGAGTCCTGCCGCGGCGACCGCAATCGCTTGTCTATCGGCTTCGGAGAGATCGCGTATCACCAAGCGCGGCATCTCGAATCCGGAGACCGGTTGATAGATCAGCGGTTCGATCGCCTCGAGCCCGGTCGTGTACGCGTCTTTGACGATGCCGACGATCTCGCTCGGCTTGGTTCCCATCACGATCGCGCGTCCAATCGGGTTCGTCGATCCGAAGTGCCTTCGAGCCAGTGTCTCGTTGACCAGCACTGCGCGCGCGTCGACGTCCGATGGCCCGAAGTCTCGCCCGGCCAGAAGCGCCAGGCCCAGCACATCGAAGTATTGACCGCCGATCTCCTGCGTTTCGACCGCGGTGTTTTTGTCTTCGCTCGGAAAGCGAACTCCGGCGAACCAATGTGCGTTGGCAAAGGGTGCGGTTCTCGCCAGGCCATAACGCTTGAAGTCCGGCAAGCTGTCCAACGCGCTACGAAGGTCGAGAATGAGGGCGCGCTTGCGCGCGGTGTCGTAGCCTTGGGCAGGAAGATCGAACGACACGACTGAAAGCGCAGCGGTTGGAAACCCGGGATTCACCGTGTAGGCGTGCTGAAGCCCGCGCACCATCAGGCCCGCGGCAACGAGAAGCACAACGCTTGCGGCGACTTGGGTACTCAGAAGGACACTGCGAAGCCGCAGGCGTGACATCGCGCCTGCCTCTTTCACCGCGCCAATGAGACCGGCGCGCGAGGCGTGGAGCGAGGGAGCGAGCCCCACCGCGATGCAGGCGACCACTGAGAGCGCAATCGAAAACACCAGCACTACGGCGTCCGGCGTGACGCGAAGATTGATCGGATAGTCGACCGCGTGGGTCAGCACATACGGAGGCAGGATGTAGGCGATCCCCACGCCGAGGCTGGCGGCAATGGAGGCGAGCACCAGACTCTCCGTCAGCAGTTGACGAACGATGCGAGGGCGACTCGCGCCGATGGAGAGCCGCGTCGCGATCTCGCGTTGGCGCATCGCGGCGCGCGCAATCAGCAGGTTGCCGACGTTCGCGCACGCGAGCAGCAACACCAGACCAGGCCGATGAGCATCATGACGACGCCGGTTCTCGCGCTGGTCTTCGCGCCCGGGTTCGACAGCGGGGCCGTGCCGGTCATCTGAACGCCGATTACCCGCAAGTCCTTCGGTGTGCGCGCGTGGTCACCATTGAACCGTCGGCTCAACAGCTCGATCTCCGCTTGGGCCTGCTGAACGCTCGTTTCCCGTCCAAGGCGCCCCGCAACCGCCGAGCAACAGTGCGTGGGTGACGTCAGCAGCTCGGCTATCGATGTGTCGAGCGGATGAAACTGGCGCAGCGACTCGAACGGTATCCAGACATCGGTCTTGAGCGTCGCGGTGCCCGCGAAGTCGCGCGATGTAACCCCGATCACTGTCGCCGGCACCTCGTCCAATCGAATGCGCCTGCCCACGATCTCCGGATCGCCGCCGAAACGGGTCTGCCAGCTCGAGTAACTCAAGACGGCTACCGGTTCGGGTGCGTGATCGCTGTCTTCTTCGGGGACGAATCCCCGGCCACGCTCCATCTCCACGCCGAGCACGCGAAAGTAATTACCGGTCACGATCATGGTGTGGGCAGCGATGGTGTCGGAATCGAACCGCATCTCCGCCTGTCGCATCGCGAAGATGCCGTTCATCGTCCGGCTGCTGGCATCGAGAACGCGCGCTTCGGCGATCGAGAATCCGATCGCGTTGTTGGCGCCAACCGGCACGCCGCTGGCGAGCCTGTAGACGTTGACGACTCGGCTCGCGTTGTTGACCGCCCACGGTCGAAGTGCTGCGGCGTTGAACACGGCGAAGAGGCTGGAATCGAGGCCGATCCCGACCGAGAGGATTCCAATCGCCACGATCGAGAAGCCGGGCTGCCGCCGCAGACTCCGACACGCGTAGCGGATGTCCTGCCAGACGCTTTCGAGCCACGGCCACACCCAGACCGCACGCGAATCTTCCTGCGCCATCGTGACGTTGCCGAGTGCGGCGCGCGCAGCCAGATGCGCGTCGTTGGGCGGCAGACCGTCGCGCTCGAGTTCCTGCTGCTTCATCGCCTGATGAAACTGCAGTTCTTCGGCCAGATCCGCGGCGAGTCGGCGGGAGCGCACGATCGACGAAAGTCGACGCAGCAGTTTTCGCATGGCCGCTTGAGCGCTACGTGGCGTTCAGCACTTTCTGAATCGCGAGCACGAGCTGATCGAACTCCTTGCGTTCGGCAGCGAGGCGTTTTCGGCCTGCCGCGGTGATCGAGTAGTAGCGCGCGCGCCTGTTGTTCTCGGAGGCCGCCCACTCGCCTGTGATCCAGCCGTTCAGCAACAGCCGCTGCAACGCCGGGTAGAGCGAGCTCTCGCCGACGTGCAGCACATCGTCCGACGCCGCTCTTAGGTGCTGCGCGATGCCGTAGCCGTGCATCTCGCCGCGCGTCAGCGTGCGGAGAATCAGGAGGTCGAGCGTTCCTGGCAGCAGGTCCGGCGGCTCGTTGGTTCGTCCCATCGATAGACGATGGAAGAGTCGCCGATCGGGTGGAGGCTTGTCAAGACCCATCGATAGTCGATGGGAGGGCGGGCTAGGTCTTGCGGGGTGCGGTTCTAACCGCCAGCACCAGCGCGCCGATCATCAGCAGGATGCCCATGAGTGACGCGCCGGGTGCATCATCTTTGTCCCCAACGTAGATGCCGGCAGCGGCGATCGCTACGCCAATGACGACAACGCCGAGAGCCTTGACCAGGTTGGTCGAGAGGAGCGGACTGTCAACGAGCATCTCGACTCGTCCTGCCTCCTGATCCCGGTTTGTCACATCCGGCCAACCTCGCTCGTCTCAGAAGTATGGGACCACCGCCGCGTCTCGCGCTCGCCGGTGTCGTGATTCTTCACCTCATCATCAGCGTCATCCACGGCTCGGCTCATAACGGCGCGGCAGTCGAGCAGGGTCCGGCGGCGATGGCGTTTATCGTCCTCGTCATCATCGCTGGACCGTTGATTGGCCTCGGCTGGATGTGGCTGAACCCGCACGCCGGTGCGAGGCTGGTCGGCATCACGCTGGCCGCCTCACTGCTGTTCGGCCTCATCAACCATTTCATCATCCCCGGCGCGGATCGCGTCGATCACGTTGCGATCGCATGGCGCGGCCTGTTCGAGTCGACGGCCGTGCTGCTCGCCGTGACCGAGGCAGCCGGCGCGGCGCTCGGGTTTGCCTACGGTCGAAGTGTCGTACGGAGGTTGATATGAACGTCTTCGTGGCGGGTGGAACAGGCGCGATCGGGGTCCCGCTCGTGCGAGCACTCGTGGCTGGCAATCATCGCGTCTTCGCCACCACCCGATCTCGCGACAAGGTATCGATGATCCGCGCGCTCGGCGCTACTCCGGTCGTCGTGGACGCGCTCGATGCCGCGGCGTTGGAGAAAGCGGTGCGTGAGGCGGCGCCGACGCACGTCATTCATCAGCTGACGGCGCTGCCCAAGAATGGACCGCGGCGCGCGACCGATCTGCGGCCGACCAACCGGCTTCGCGACGAAGGCACGCGTCATCTGCTCACGGCGGCGATTGCCGCAGGTGCGCAGCGCATCGTCATCGGCTCGTTCGCGCTGATACGTGCTGCAAACACGATGAGACGCATCGATCCGGAGATTACGCGTGCCGCCGACGCGGTGGAGTCGATGGAGTCGCAGGCACTCGACGCGGCGCGACGCGGCGACATCGAGGCGATCGTGCTGCGTTATGGCCTGTTCTACGGTCGTGGCAACGCCGCCACCGAGGAGATGATCGCGCTCGCGCGGAAACGGTGGCTGCCACGCGTGCGCGACGATAAGGGTCAGCTCCCGTGGATCCATC
>Ga0075423_10002242_pt1 | contig 17438 bp, 13 predicted proteins | sample SoiMethybrSBSTD2_FD_80114 | JGI IMG/M metagenome (GOLD analysis project Ga0075423, IMG submission 80114) | Bulk soil microbial communities from a Populus tree surrounding site in Tennessee, USA - Soil MetaG P. TD hybrid SBSTD2 | ecosystem: Environmental > Terrestrial > Soil > Tree plantation...
GGGCAGTGTTCGAGCACATGAATCATGCTAATCACGTCGACCGGCGCGATTTTTGTGACATCGTCCTGAACATTAAATCCCTGCGTTTCAAGTTGTTCTCGGGAGCGTCCTGGTTCTACCCCGCTGACCGTCCATCCTCTTGACCGTGCGCATTGGAGCAATCTCCCAGCCCCGGCTCCGAAATCGCAAAGACTCTTTGGCCGCATGAATCGCTCGATAATGTTCAAGCGGATCTCCGGGTCAGAGCTGAACATGGGATTATGGCAATCATAGCCATCGGTATTGTAGAACGTGGACAGTTGCCCTTCGGAGGGACGCGGATCAACGAAGCGAACTTTGCATCTCGAGCACTGCGCCAAACCACAGGGATCGTGAAACACTTCATTACCGATCGCTATTGGCGGAGCTGGGATTTGGTTGGACTGACCTCCGCACAGGTGACAGACAGATGAGAATTCCATGATGTCTCGATCGTGGTCTTAACGATTACTGCCGACCACTTCTTTTTCACTTTCCTGTCCGTCTCTGACTTGCCTGATACTCCACTCATGCGGCAGAAAGAAGTTGCCTCTAACCACACGGTCAAAATCGACGCGCAAGGTTGTGGATTTGTACTGATAGTGAATTACATCGCGGGCGTTTCGCTCCTGCACGTGTACCGAGGTGAAGTAAACGCCAGGCAGCAGGCCGAGCTCCGGTGTGCGAAATTCAATACTGGCCTTGCCGGGAGACAAGGAAATCTCGTCGTCGCTCAATTCCGTGGTGAGTTCGCAGTGCTGCTGCCCGTCCGCCGTAAAAAAGAGAATGCCGAAAACAGCGTCCTTCACCGGTTGATGGACTTCGTAATCGACCCTCGCGACCAAAGGCTCTCCGGTCTGGAAGATTGGTTTCAGTTCACCTGCCTCGTCGCGGAACGAGAGCGCGCGGATTTCTACTTCTTTAGTCTCACCTTTCTTATGCACTTCAACTGATTCACTGGAAAGCGTTGCATCACTTTTATAAGCAGCCACCACGTCCTTGGCTGAACCACTCATCACGATTTGGCCGCGTTTCAACAACAGCACTCGCTGGCACAGCCGTTCAACCGCCCTTAGATCATGAGAGATGAAAACTATCGTAGTGCCGGCTTCCTTCAACTCTGTTATCCGGTCAAGACACTTGGCTTGAAACGCGGCGTCGCCCACTGCCAGCACTTCGTCGAGCAACAGAATGTCCGGGTGCAAGTGAGCTGCAATCGAGAAGCCGAGCCGGACGTACATCCCGGAGGAGAAGCGCTTGACCGGAGTATCAATAAACTGTCTGACGCCCGCGAAATCGATGATGCTGTCGAGCTTTTCCGTAATCTCGGCGCGGCTCATGCCGAGTATGGAACCGTTCAGATAGATATTTTCGCGGCCGGATAATTCGGGGTGAAAACCCGATCCAACTTCGATGAGTGCTGCCAGTCGTCCTTTGATAGTGATTTGACCTGAAGTCGGTGTGGTGATGTTGGAAAGCAGTTTGAGGATCGTGCTTTTCCCGGCGCCGTTGTGGCCGATGATACCGACGGCCTCTCCTTTTTCCACCGCGAAACTAACGTCTCGAACGGCCCAAAAATCTTCTGGACGCGTCCAAAGGTTCATCCACTTGCGGATGAGCGGGTGTCGAGTGGCATGCGCCTCCACCTCGTGGCGAATGCGGTAACGCTTGCTTACGTGATCGAAAATGAGATCCGACATGGCGCGAATGATCCAGATTGGCTAAATCACGTCTGCGATAGTGGCCTCGACATGTTTGAAATAAAGATAAGCAGCCGGTAGTAACAAGATTGAAATAACAGCCGACACTGCAAACGTGCGCAGTTCGGGAACTGCCCCACCCACTACAGCGGTCCGAAAACCATCTACGATCCCAACCATCGGGTTCAAGGAATATAAACTGCGAAACCGCTCAGGCACAGCACTCAACGGATAAACAACCGGACTGGCAAACATCCAGAGCTGTAGCAATAAGGGCATCGCGACACCCACATCGCGAAAACGAACTTGCGTTGCGGAAAACACCAGCGACATTGCCGTAACAAAGCAAATCAGAATACAGACGATCGGCAATGCAAGAATGATATTCGTGGTTGGGGCAACATGGTAATAAATCATGATTCCCGCTAGCACCACGATCGCAATCAGAAAATCAAACACAGCAGCAAAAACATAAGTAAGTGGCAAAATCTCGCGTGGAAAATAAACTTTCGTGACCAGATGAGAATGACTCACCAGGCCGCTGGTTGAACTCGTAAGCGCCGTTGAAAAAAGACTCCACACTAGCAGGCCCGTAAAGGCAATCACTGGATAAGGAGTTCCTCCAGTAGGAATCCTGGCCACAACCGCAAACACGAGCGTGTAAATCAACATGAGTGACAGTGGTTGCAGTACCGCCCACGCGACGCCGAGAACTGACTGTTTGTAGCGGACTTTGATCCGGTGAGCGGTGAGCGTGTAGAGAAGATCGCGATACTTCCATAGCTCGCGCAGCGACGACCAGAGACCCAACAACGAAAATGATGGTGGCCGAATGACCCGTATTCGAGGAAGGCTCGTCCGGGATTCGTCAAGTGGCGCTAAACTTATTTCCTGGCTCATTCTTTCAAGCACTCTCAAACAATAGAGATAATCGAAACGTTTTCTCAGGAAACTACCGGATACCCGGCAAATCTGAGCCACTCCACGCTCTTTCTCATCCCTTCAAGGAAAGAAACTTGCGGACGATATTCCAGCAGTTTCTCTGCCTTGCTATTAGGCAGTTTATATTCGCATTGTTGTAACAGGTTCATGTCCTGGGCGACCTGCAACGACTCCGGATGTAGCAGCGCGCTGTTAACCGGTGGTCCTTCATTCGCCGACAAGGACATGGCTCCCTTGTAAATCTTCTTGAGCGCAAAAGGCACTAACGGTTTGATTCTTTGCGCAAACGGAGTCTCGGCGGTTTCCAGTACCCACACCCGTGCTCGCTTCATTGCCGACGAACTAAACACCCGCGGCTCGATGTAGTTGATGGCTGCAAACGTCTTTCCAAAGGCAGCCAGGATTGGTTCATAGAACTCGTGCCACGAAACGATTTCGGCGTCAGAAACAAAAAACGCTTCGCCGTCGACTCCGTTGCTGACTAAAGCTAATCGAATCGCCTCAACCAGATTGTCTATGTAGACGGCATTACAAATACCAGTGCCTTCTTTAATCAAGTAGGCCTGTCCTCTCAGGATTTGATCTGCGAGATTTGCAATCCATTGCGATCTGGGGCCGTAAACAATGCCGGGCATGAGAAAAACAATCTCCGTCTTGCCCGTTGCTCTCAAGCTCTTAAATATCCGATCAGATGCAATCTTGTTGGCGTTATAACGCGTGGCCGGTTGGGCTGGTAATGGACTCTCTTCCGTAGTACCCATGGCGGGGTTTTGATTGTACACAGATGCTGAACTCAGCACTACCAGACGTTTCACGCCTGCATTAACGCAAGCTCTATAGATCGCCTTGGTCATTTTTGAGAGTGGAGACCCAAAGGCGGCATGAACCACAGCTTCACATCCCTCGATAGCCCGAGTTAGTGGTTCGACTTCGAAATGGTCGCAAACTTTGGCAGAGATGGGAAAGCGAGCGGGTAAGGTCAAACTTGAATAGCGAGGTACCAGGGGAACGACGTCGTGAAGTCCGGCGAGATAGAATTTCTCAACCACCCGGTTTCCGACAAATCCACTCGCGCCTGTAATTGCGACTGTCACCTCGCACCCCGGGCTAGTTGTTGCGCAGTGCAGCGCTCGTCATCAGTAAGCCAGGGCATCTCCATCAGCCTGCGCCTCCGATAGCATTCTTCGATAAAACGAAGCGAGTGAATGGCTTCGTCACCAGGAACCATGAGTGACTCTTTCCCTTTTATAGAACGCAAAACATTTCGGAGCTGCTCACCAAAGCTCTGCAACGTGGTTTGCGTTGGCAAGCGAATTGTACCGTCTGGAGAATTTGATTTCATCAATTCGCCTCCGAGAATATATGGAAGCCCATCAATTACGAGATTCAACTTGTTAGCTTGACCGACTTCGAAGAGCAGTGTGCCCCGTTCAAACGAGAAAAGATATCTATTCTGCGTGCTCCAATCTCGACTTAGCCTTACCATGCCTCTGACTCCGCCGGGGTAAGTCATTTCAAGCAAACAATTTGCTTCCAGTCCACCCATCGCATCATCTTCGTATGTAAAGTCCTCGGGTTTCCCTAACCACCATAACAGTAGATCTATGACATGAATGCCGCTGTCGTACAAAACACCCCCCGGTGTCGAGTCGCGACTGAAAAGCGCGGCAGAGGCTACACCCCACGCAAACTTTCCACCCTCCTGTACAGAAAAATTGAGAAGTTCTCCGAAAGACTTCTGTTCAAAAACGGCCTTCAACATCTTCGACGCCGGAAAGAACCGCCGGAAATGCCCAATTGCCAGGGGCGTCTTCGTTTGGTGAGAAACTTCTACCATCTTCTGCGCCTGGACAGAGTCTTGCGCCATTGGTTTCTCACAGAGCACCGGTACTGACTTTTCGAGCGCGAATATGGTCTGGTCGGCATGGAACCTGGGCGGGGAAGCAATGATTACCAGATCGAGATTGGTTAAATCACAGTGGGTGAGATCGTCATGAGAATGAGCGTCTGGAAAGATCTGTTCAAGTCTCCGGCGTTGCGGTTTGCTCGGGTCTACCAGCGTCGCCACGCGGGCAAGCTGTTCGCTCTCTAGCGCCTGCAAGACTGGAGCGTAGAGGGTCTCAGACACAGCTCCACAGCCAACGAGCGCAATTCGAGCGGGTAATGTGTTTTCAATCGATTTAACCATCAAGCCGCTCTGGTGTTACTGAGGCGCCAGGATATTAGAGTAAAGACGGCTCATATCTGACTTGAAACGTTCACGCGAGAAATTCACTTTGACGAACTCGCGACCAGCTTCACCCAAATGCGAGGCTCTGGTCGGATTACCAAGTGTTTCCAGAATCTGTGATGCCAGTGTCGTAGCATCGCCGGAAGAATGTAAAAGACCTGTCTTCTCGTGCTCGATGACTTCGGGTACCCCGCCCACAGCGGTGGCCAACACCGGAATTCCATGAGCCATCGCTTCGAGCAGCACGAGCGGCAGACCTTCCGTGTGAGTGCTTAGAACAGAGATATCGATCGCATCCAATAGTCGCGATACATCCGCCCGATGACCCGCGAAAGTAAAGTGATCGGACACACCATGTTCAACGAGTGCCGCTTTGACAACTTCGTAATGGCGCTGATTCAGCGACGAATTCGAGTAGTCGCCGATCACAAGGAAATGGACGTTCGGATTAACTTTCACGACCTGAGCTGCTGCCTTTGCGAGGGTTAGGTAATCTTTCGCTGGAGTTACCCGGGCCACCATTCCGACTATCTGCGCATTGTCAGGAATATTCAGTTCGCGCCGGACGCTCAGTCTACGGTGTTCGTCCTTGGCGGTTGAATTGATTTCTACACCGTCGTAAACGACTGAGCCGCGATGAGGTGAAACGTGCACCCCAAAGCGAGACCAAACCTCCCGCGAGACGAAAACGAACCTGTCTATCGGATACAAAAAACTCCGATCGCGACGAGATACATTCTCAAACACACATCTGATATGACACAAGACCGGGAGGCGCGCGAGTTTACCAGCGAGTGACGCATAGGATCCGGCCAGCATGTCGGCGCAGTGAACCAAATCGACATTCCGGTGGTTGAGGTCGCGCGCCAGCGCATACGATGCTTTAAGAAAAGCCTGAGGGTGACGGTAACTCGGCTCAACCGCAGCGTAACTGGTTATTTGTAAGCCCCGATCTTCAAACAACTGACGAACGGGCCCCGCCGGCGCGTCAGGATAAAACACAGTATGCGTAAACTCCCCGTTGAGAGCCTCGATTATGCGTAGGGTGGCATGTTCAGTACCGCCGATGAAGGGTGTAGGTAGAATATGCGCAATATGATACTGACCATTGACCATCTGGAAATCATACCGAAGCAGAGCTACGGCCTGAAACACCTTTCCGGCGTTCGTGAAGAAAATGCAGCACGCCGGGGGCTCTCTGTAGTAAACAAATCACCACTTTCAACTTTAAGCTGGGATTAAAAGTGTTTGCTCGCTCCAGCGCCTGAACGGCCTGTTGATAATCGCCTGCAATAAAATAACGTTTGCCTTGCTCCAAATCGATTTGAGCAGCACAGTTCTCCAACTGTCGATCGATCAACTTGTGCTCAGCCTCGCTCAAAGACAAAGTTTGTTTGGCCTTCTTCAAGACTTCGATCTGGCTTTCGACCATCGCGATCTCGTTCGCTGCCAAACTCGCACCGTGCGCTCGATGACGTGCCAGTACCTGCTCCTGAAAGCCAATGCGCGCGCCGCGGTGCGCGAGTCGAATCCACAGATCAAAGTCCTCGCAACGAATGAATCGTTCGTCAAACAAACCCGCATCGATCACCGCTTGGCGGCGCACGACCGTGCCTGAAGTGATCACCGACGTTTGGTAAAGCAATAAGCTTTCAAAGGTGACCGGCCCAACTGAAGGCGCGCACTCCATAAAACGACGTCCAGCGAGTGGACTATCTCCAAAAAGCCACGCATCTGAGTAGACCATATCAAACCGTGGTTCACCCTCAATCAGCCCGATCTGTTCGGCGAGGTAATCCGGTAGCCAGTTGTCGTCACTATCCAGGAACGCAACAAGTTCTCCGCGAGCTTTCCGGATCGCATTGTTTCGCGCGGCGCTCGGTCCTTTGTTCTCCTGCTCGAGATAGATCAGCCGGTCCCGAAATGGTTCGATTACCTTTTCAAGTTCGTCCGTATCGGGCGAACCATCGTTGACGAGTATGACTTCGTAGTTCGAATAGGTTTGCGCAAAGACGGAGTTCAACGTGTCGCCGATAAATCCGGCGGCGTTGTAGGCCGGGATAATGACGCTGACTAATGGTCCCTGCGAAGTCTGGTTAAGCATGAAGGTAAGCCGGTCTAATCGACCTTCGACGAAGTTGCCGCTGCCTGGGTCATCTGGCCGACGTCTCGTATCGGTTCCCAGCGAGCATATCGCTCACCGCGCAGGAATTTATAAAACGCGACCGTTGCCGCGAGATTCGCGAGCAGAAAGTAATGGGGAAGCGCCAACAACTTCGTATGAAAACCAACTCGCTCCAGCAAGTATCCGCCGAGCGCAAACAGGTAACACGCCACTTGCGCCATCAGGATGACAAGATAAAAAGTAGACCTGGTTGCCAACAGAAGGCTCGAGACAAAAATGATGAACAGAAATACCGGCACGAGGTATCGCATAACTTTATGCGAGAGAAGTTCGATTGCGTAAACACCTGCGTGCAGTGGATTCAGCATGTGACGATGACGCCACAAGTCGTTGTAAGTTTGTGTAATCACGCGCACGCGCATCGCAAACTCTTTATCGCCGCGACTGTTTGTTTGCTCCTCGCAAATCGCATCCGGCTCATAAATCGCGCGCAAACCCTGTTCGACCATCTTGGTGGCGATAATGAAGTCGCTACACGCTTCGTGATACAGCGGTACGTATGCTGACCGGCGCACTGCATATAAACAACCGGAGACGCCAATCAAAGAACGTACCTGACTCTCGTGCCGCTTAAGAAATACTTCATAACTCCAGTAAGACACTGCACTGCGCCCCACACCCGAGTTTGAAGGATCGACATAGATTAGTTGACCGGCAACACAACCGATGCTCGGGTCCGCGAAGTTTCGCACCATCGTCTTCAGCACATCAGGACGGTAAAGAGTGGTTGCGTCTGAGAACAGAATTATTTCGCCCTTTGCGAGTTCGACCGCCGCATTCTGCGCCGCTGTCTTGCCGAGACGCTGAGTTTGCCGGTGCAGACGCACTCCCTGCGCAGCGAAAGAAGCGGCAATGCTGTCAGTGGCATCGGATGAGCAATCCGAAGCCACGATGATCTCGAGTTTGTCTTTCGGATAATCGAGCGCGAGCGTGTTATTCAACTTTGCGGCGAGATCGCGCTCTTCGTTGTAGGCGGTGATGATTATGCTGATTGAGGGAGTGCAACTCGCGGCGAGCACCTGGCGACTGCGCACGCGACTAAGAATGAACAGGAGCAGTGGATAGCCGAGATAGGTGTAGGCGAGTGCCGCCACGCCGGCCCAGAAAATGATGTTGAGTGCAATATCGAACCACATACCTGCCAATTAACTCGGTCGAACTTTCTGACTTGCTTCGTGAGCGTGGTCCGAATCGTACATCCGGGACAAACAAACGGCGAAGGCGACCAAATAATATGCGTACCATTGATACGCGACGGCGGCAAAAAAGGCGCTCACCATATATCCCACCAGGCTGGCTTGTAATCCGATCGACTGATAGTAGTAACGGCGGTCGGGAGGAGACTCCATGGTGTTTCGTTCAATGCGCCGCAGCCGCATGATCGGTCCGGTCAAAAACATCATGTAAGCAATCAACGCTGCTATCCCCATCTCTGCTGAAATCTGCGTGAAGGCGTTATGCGTAACCGTTTCACGCAGCGAGACAGTATGAAAGTTACCCATCCCGATTCCGGTGATCGGGTTGCGCAAAGAAACGATGATCGACCGGTTCAAAATCTCCTGGCGCGAACTGGCGGAGCCCATGGTGTCGAGACCGGGAACGAATATGGAGAGTAATCGTCGTCCATAATTTCCCGGCGCCAATACCATGAATGCGACTAAAACAACCGGACCGACGATCGCCAGCATCGCTCGATGATGTCGCCCGAGTTTCCACGCCAGCACCAATGCAGTGACCATCAGTCCGAGAAATCCTCCGCGCGAATAAGTCACCACGTTGCCGGCAACGATCAGTATTGTCGTTATTAAAAAAACGATTTTGACGATCAAACGCCGCGAAATCACCATCATGGTTAAGGCGAGTGGCGCCATGGTGACGAAGTGCAAAGCGAGGTCGTTGGGATTGCCAAACATTCCGCCGAGCAGTCCCTTGATGCGATAACCTTCAACCGTGAAGTTACCGGTTCGATAATCACTCAGAGCGTTAAAGCTCAGCAGGAAAGTCACCGCCAGCGTTACGTACAGTAATAGTGTGAGCCGTCGCTCCGTGCGAACAACGTTGACCATGACGATGAACATCAGCACGGCCTTGATGAACACGTCGTTGAACTCGGCCCAGGCTTCTTGTTTGTTGATAGCCGTAATCATCGATAGGAGGCCGGCCAGGGTTATGAACAAAACCAGCTTCACGGATCGCGGAAATGCGGTTAAGTTTCCTTCGAGCGCAAGCTGGGAAGGAATAAACACAGCAATCGTGGCGATCGCCAACCAGTACGCGAGTTTATCCAATGACGAAAGTGCCGAGAACAGTTCGTAAGGGCGGAAGTAAAGGACGAGAGTAAAGAGAAACAAGCCTACGTAGCTGAGTGTGTGCCCTCGGCGCAGGATGGCTCGGCTTCGTGCGCCCACGGACGTCGCGATAGAACGAGGCGTGACTGGTGGTGCAACAACCGGCGGAGCGATGAAAACCCTGGTGTCATGAGGTACCGGAGTGGGCGCCGGCGACTGAGCTGAAGAGTGAGCCGGCCAAGCGTCTTCGGCGGGTTCTGTTTCGACAGTTCCCTTTCCTGGCCGCCGCACCAGCGGCTGATAATCCCACAGATCGTCGATATTCGGCATTTCGCTATCCTGGTCCTCGTTGCTTGAGCGGGGACGGAACCCAGCTAACGTTAACATCCTCACCGGGTTTTACAAAAAGAAAGAGCTGCGTCCGACCGACACAGCCCGAGGGTTTGCGTTCTGATTAGTAGAATGACTAATCGACCTTGCCTACCAACACTTTCTCCTCGAGTGCAAATACCAGTTTTTGCACGTGCGCCTTCAAGGCGATCTCGAATTGCTTCGCTTCCTCAACCTCGGTAAACGACAACGCCCGCAACTCCTGCTCGATCCGCCGGCGATAATCCGAAACCAGCGAATCCGAAACACCCAAAACCGCCGCCACTTCCAACTGCGTCGCGTGATCCGGACTCAAATAGCAATACCAGAGCACACCGATAATCCGGTTATATTGCTTCACCTTCCCGCGCACCGCTTCGTTCAGGCTGCTCATGAACTGCTCTACAAAACCTGCTGCTTCGCGCTCTGACTCGCGACGCATCAGCCCTTCTTCGGGATTCTCGCGCTTGTCGACCGGCTCGTAGGCGTTGCTATTTTCGTTGTCGCTGTCGTCGCCATCTAACGGCACGAGGTAGATATCCATTACGGGTAGACGCGACATCACCAGGCTTCGCAAACTGCGAACATCAACCGGTGAATCAACCGCATCCAGCACCGACACGATCAAATCTTCGAGGTCAGCATTGCTGATAACGATCTGCGAATCGCCGGTACAGCCCACCATACGCGTGTCTCGCTGTCGCACGGGAATGATCTGCACACGCTGCTCGACGTCGTGAGCGCCACGGCGCGACTTATCGTGTTTCCACTCACTCAGGCCATAGACACGGTCAGCCAAACGACGGTGCGGCTCATCGTCAATACCGCTCGAATCGAAACGCCGGAAGTTTGGACTTGATTGAATCAGTGTGGAAATACGACGCGCCAACCGGTAGCTCTCCGGATGGCGTTTGCGGAGTTCGGCCGTGAGTAAATTCGTTAACTCGATCTGGCTGATCTCGCATTCGATCTCGTAGTCAGTCATCTCCGTTTCGAGGTAATGCTCGAAGCGGTTTTTACTCAGCAACTGAACAAAAAGCTCCTGCGTGAGATCGGTGTAAGCAGCACCCGAACCCTCTTCAACCAACAGACCGGCACTGCGAGAAGCGCGAACCAGTGGATGATGCGAGACGATGCGATGGAGGTCAGTCCAAAGACGGTTGACGTCCGAAGATCGCAGGCTGTCGACCCACTTTGCATTCTTTCCCTGCCGGTCGTTACGGCGCTCTCTGGGCACCGGCCGTCTTTCACCGGCTCCGAGGTTCGCGGCTTTTTCAGGATCTTCACTTATGGATTTCACAGGATTGTCCGTGTTCGCCTAACTCTTCTGGGAGTCTGTTACCGAGAATGGTGGGTACCTTTGTTCTGAAGTTGATGTCTGGCGGGTGAGAACTACAGGTGCCAGCACATAACAAGCTGTGGAAAACTTTTGTTTTTGCCCGATTTTTTACCGCGGGAAGCGGCGATGCTCCTGGAGATGCATGGTCACAGCGGCTGTTCGGCCACCTGACTGACGAAGGCATGGTAACAGCATTTTAAATAACGAGCAACAAGTTTTTACGGCGTGGGAAATGGAAGATTTAGCTAGAAAAAAGCTAGCAATAGCTCTGGAATCGAGGGTGAATTGTGCGTTTTGATACGATGAACCTCAGGGGAACGGATGAAAACGTCAATCAGAACATTTGCTTTCCGGAAAACAGCGGCTTGTCCTGCGTCGGCGACCCTTCTTTCATTCCGAACTAAGACTCTCACGTCAGAGGCGGTGGCGTTAGTAACCGATCACCTTGAAGTCTGCGACTTCTGCTGCGCCGAGTTGCCGCTCCTGGCACATCAGGATACTGAGATCGCGATGGTGGTCCCAGAGATTCCAATAAGCCTTCGCATACTGGCCGAGTCGATTTTAGGGCCACGGATAAACACGGAAAAGGCGGATTAGGAATACAACTGTTCGATTTGATCGCCGTAGCGCTCGTCGATCACTTTGCGCTTCACTTTCAGAGTCGGTGTGAGTTCGCCGCCGTCGATAGTGAACTCATTCGGCAGCAGTGCCACGCGCCGGATGCGTTCGTAATCAGCCAGGTCAGCCGTCAGCTTCGAAATATCTTTCTGCACGATCTTGATCGCGGGTTGATACTGGCTTAGTTCGACCCGATCTTTCGGCGCTTCTTCACCCGCTTCGGCGAGCGCCTGTTTGAGACTCTCCCACTCGGGAACGATCAACGCCACCGGCTGCTTTCTTCCTGCGCCTACGACAACGACCTGACTGACAAACTCACTCTGCTTCAAAAGGCTCTCGATCAACTGTGGCGCGACGTACTTCCCATTTGAGAGTTTAAAGAGATCTTTTTTGCGATCGGTAATGTAGAGATGTCCATTCTTCGCGATGTAGCCAACGTCGCCGGTGTAGAACCAGCCGTCTTTGAGAACGGCGGCCGTCGCTTCGGGTTGGCCGTAGTAACCGCGCATCACGTTGGGACCACGCACGAGAATCTCGCCGTCGTCGGCAATCTTGAGCTCGATACCGTCGAACGGAATTCCCACTGAGCCGACCTGATTGTTGCCGGGCCGATTCGCCGACACGATACAAGTCTCGGTAGCGCCGTAACCTTGCAGTATCGGGATTCCCGCCGCGAGATATGAGTACGACAACGCCGGTGACAAAGGCGCGCCTCCGGAAACGAAGTAACGCAAACGACCACCCACGCCCTCGCGCCACTTCGAGAACACTAACTTGCTCGCCAGCCTTTGCTTGATTCCCAAACGCGGCGAGATCCATTTGCGCTTGTCCTTGAGTTCGCCGTAGCGTTGGCCCACTGCCAGGGAACTCATGAAGATCGACTTCTTGTATCCCTTCTCGGCCATCCCCTTCTTGATGATCCGGTGATAGACCTTTTCAAACAGACGCGGAACGGCCGTCATCACCGTCGGCGCGACTTCGCGCAAGTTTTCACCAACCTGGTCGAATGATGCCGCGTAATAGACAGACACGCCGCAGTAACAAAAAACGTAGAACCCGTCTCGTTCAAAGATATGAGATAGAGGCAACACTGACAGCGCTACGTCTGTTGGTCCAATCGGCAAACCTTTGCCGATCGAAACCACGTTTGACATGAAGTTATTGTGCGTGAGCATCACGCCTTTCGGCTCACCTGTCGTTCCTGACGTGTAAATGATCGTCGCGAGATCTTCGGGTCTGACTACGTGGAGATGAGCGTCAAACGCTCCCGGACGTTGTTGGGCCAGTTCGCGCCCGCTTTGCTCCAGCGCCTCGAGTGAAATGCCGTGCACGACGTCTTCCGCCACGTCCGGCTCGAAGAAAATGAAGCGTTCGAGAGCTCGCTTCGCGAGGACCGGCTGCACGTGTTTGTAAAGCCGGCGAGTGGAAACGAAGATCGCGCGGGCGCCGGAATCGGAAAGGATGTAATCGACCTGGTCCAACGCCTGCGTCGTATAGATTGGAACGTTGATCGCGCCGAGACTCAGGATCGCGAGATCCGCGATGGACCACTCGGGACGATTCTCCGACAGCAGTGCAATCCGGTCTCCCGGTCGCACACCCAAACTCGCGAGACCAAGCGCGACATGCTGAACGCGCTCGACAAAAGTCGTGGCGGGGATGTTGATCCACTTGCCATCGGCGCGGTGATTCAGGGCGTCTTGTTTATTGTGATGAGTGACCGCGGCAAGAATCAGACCGGGAACGGAAGATGCTTCCTTGTAGGTTTCGGTTTTCGCCATGTGATCTGCGTTAATGCGCGCGATTGTGCGGCTCAGTTTTCCGACGTCGGCGTTTGCGCGGCGGTTCTTCAACGCGCCCATTGAGCGTAGCCAATGCTGCCAGCACTAAAAACAGCAACGCGTTTGAAGTAGTGTGCAACGTGAAGTCGAAAAAGCTGTGCACCAGCACTGCAAAGCAACCGCTCAGCGCGGCGAGCGCGATGCCGCGGCGAAAATCATCCTTCGACCTCGCGCGCTTCAGTGCCAAATAAAACAACAGCACCACAAAACTCAACGCCAGCAAGCCACCGACAATCCCCGCGTCAGACAACGTTTGCAGATAGTCGTTGTGCGCCTGCTCGAGCCGGAAGAAACCGTTGCGGGTGTCGTAACGAGTGTAGACCACGCCAAACGCGCCCAAGCCCGTGCCCACCCACGGATGCGCTTTGATTATGTCGAGTGTTACCGCCCAAAAATGCGCGCGGCCCGTGGTCGGATCGTTGGTATTGACGCTGTCGATAAGTCGAGAAAAGGAGAACTCGCCACCCAACGCGATGACGCCGATAAATAGCCCCACGAAGAGCGCCGCAGCCAGGCCTACTCTCATGCCAACTTGCTTCACTCGAGTGCTCTTTGATCTTTGCCGCTCATTTTGCGTGCGCCAGATCGCAGTCACTATCACGAGAAACACGATCTCCGCGACCAGGCTGATGATTCCGCCGCGCGAAGTGGTCATGATCAAAGCGATACCCATCAGTCCGGCGACAAACACGTAGAGCAGTCTCTTGTCTTTATCGACGCCGCCTGAGAAGAGCAATCCCAACGGTATGGCGATGGTCAGTTCCATGTAGCCGGCGAAATGGTGGCGGTTGATAAACGGACCAAACGCCGTGCTCTGGTCCAGGTCGCGGACCCAGTACACCTTCGTCGGACTGGTGAACGACTGCGTCATGCCAAACACGGCCAGGAAAAATCCGAAGATCATGATCGTCCGCACCAGCAAGCGCAAACGATGTGGTGAGTCGACAAATACCAGAGTCGCCGCAAAATAGATCAGCAAGGTCGCCAGTTGGACCAGTACGAGCCGCGTTGAATAAGGATCGAACGACAAAGAGTTAACGAGTCCGAATCCGTCAGCCGCCACCGTCCGCAACGGCAGCAGTTGAAACAACCCCAGCGCCAACGCGCCCAGCAACGGCACTTGCAGCAGGTTACGACTGACGCGCATGTCGCCGAGACGCCACGCGTCGAGCACCCACAAAACGAGTATCGTTAGTCCGCCGAGATTGAATAACCCGAGCGCCCAATAATGAACTGTGCCGTATGCCAGCGCCGACATGACGATGGCGATACAGATCACGAGAAAGGCAAACCGGCTCGCGAGCGTGTGCCGGATGCGAAAAACGCGCTGCTCCGGAGAACTCGCGCTCGCCACCGGCGGCGCGCTTTCCGTAAGCACTAAACTATTTTCGACGTTTGAGACTGAAGTCGTCATACCAAATCGAACCAAAGATCGGACAAACCGGCGTTTCGTTGTTGACGCATGAACCTCTGATCACTCTGACAATTACTGCTTCTGTCTTATCACCTGTCCTAAAAGAAACATTGACGGGAGTCCAGCCGGCCGAACCGCGCTTCGCCGGCGGTGACGAAACGATTACCCTTTGGGTGGGACCATCAAGGATGTCAATTTGCGGCACGCTGCCACTGACGAGATTGTCGGTGCTGAGATAGCACTCAAATTCGTAGTCAGTGTTAGGCTCTACCGGAACAAGTTGCGCCGCGCCCACGGTGTCGACATTAGCTCGCACCTGAAACACGAATCGCAAACTGCGCGTGCCGGTGTGCCCCCTGTTTCCATCGATACTAATTTCCACCTGCGGCGCGCCGTATACCTGCCAGCCAAACGGCGGACCCATATCGTAGTCAATCGAGTCCTCAAACCCGGCATCGAAAAAGCGACCGACTTCCGCATGATAACGTTGGTCAGAGAGGTCGTTCCAAACCTTGACCGCATCGTGATAACGGAATTCTTTCTTGAGCGCCTCGATGATCGTCTGGCCGCTGGACTGGTTAGCACGCTTCTCATCGGTGCTCAGTTCGTTCCAGACGGCGAGTCCCTCGTCTGTTTGTTGTATGCCGAGAAGATAAACTGCAAATTGCGCTCGCAGATTTGCATCGTTGCCGATTGCTTTCCTGACTGCCGCCGCGTCGTCACCGTTGATTTGCCAGATTAAATTGAAAAGCTGCGGCAGCATTTCCGGCTGCGCACGACTCGCGATGTGCAATTCCGCAAACGCTTCGTCATAGCGAGCGTTGCGCACCAACAGGTTACCGAGAAACCAGTGGGGATAAGCGTAATTCGGAGCCAGGGCAACGGCTCGCCGCAACGCGCGCTCCGCTTTTTCCGGCTCACCGGCCTGTTCGTACGCAGTTCCCAGCGACATCCAGTAGAGATAGTTGCTGGGGGAAAGACTGACTGCTTTTTCATACTCCGCGATCGATTGCGCCTGTTGCTCGAGTGAAAAGATGTTCTTTTGTGACTCAGCAAAGCGCCAATGCGTGTAAGGATCGCTGGGCGCCATCGACACCGCTCGCTGGGCGTTCTCGATATTGTTCGCCGCCGGGTTGAAATATTCCGCGAAGGTATTTCCGAAATACCAGCGTAGGGCGAAGTACGACCAGATAGCGGCGACGATTAGCAACAGGATCAGAACGATCCTGATCACCGGGTTGCGAACGTTTACGTTGATTACATCTTGCGCCATTGGAATCTGTGTTAACGAGTAGTCAGATCCTCCATCGTGATGCGCATTCGTTTGACCGCGATCTGCCGGTGGGCGCAGCATTGCACTACTTCCTGAATGCGTTCTTCAGTCATCTTCATACTCGAGATGACCACCTCATCAACTTCATGCTGCTGACAGACTGCGCTGAGATCCCCGTTTCCACCAAACACGCGCAGCCCATGAATCACTTTGCCGCTCTTGGCCGGATCATCATCCAAAAATCCGATCGGAGCGAGTTGCAGGTCACGATTATTTCTTAACTCGCGCAAAAGCAGTTCGCCGCCATCACCAGCACCGTAGATCAGTACCCGGCGACCATTCTTTTTACTCACTGCCGGAATCAGTTGCCGGAAAAGCCTGAAGGCCATGCGACTACCTGCCAGAAACAGAAACATGCAGACAGTGTCGATGACAAATACTTTGCGCGAGAAACCCGCAAACCGAAATGCAAACAGTAACACTAAAAGACTGCCGACCGTGCTGAGCACAACGGCTTTCGCAAACACGATCAGGTCGCTCATGCTCGTGTAGCGCCAAAGCCCGCGGTAAACACCCGTCACCAAAAACACCGACATGCGCATGAACACGATCACGGGCAAGCTGCGAATAAACAGGTTCCACGCCGGGTTATTAGGTGGAAAACTAAGCGCGTACGCAGCCCAGTACGAGAGAATGATCAGCACCACGTCGAGCAACACTTCGAAGATGCGACGCTTGTAAGAAACATCGACGAGAAAGAGGTAGAGTGGCTTGTCCTTGAGCGCCATCTCTTCTTCGCTCTGGTCGTAAACCTTCACCCCAGCGAGGTAGACGCCGATTAGCGTGAGCACGATCGTAAAGCCCGCGATCGCCGCCAGGCTCACGTCGAGACGCGCTCTTTGCACCAGTATCGCGAGTACGCCGGAAAGTGCCGCGAAGCCATAGAGCATCAGGACCGCGTGCCGTTCCGACATGCCCAGCGCCACTAATCGATGCGACGTATGATCGCGTCCACCCTGCGAAGCAGAGCGCCCGGAGAGTTTGCGCAACACAGTGACGAACGTGGTGTCGAAGATCGGAATAAACAAAACCAGGATGGGCACGGCGAGCACCGGCAGGAAACTTCTCGATCTGCCACCGCTCACATGCATCAGTGCGGTGCTTGCCAGAAAGAAACCTACAAACATCGAACCGCAGTCGCCCATAAAGATCGAGGCGGGA
>Ga0075423_10002247_pt1 | contig 17428 bp, 17 predicted proteins | sample SoiMethybrSBSTD2_FD_80114 | JGI IMG/M metagenome (GOLD analysis project Ga0075423, IMG submission 80114) | Bulk soil microbial communities from a Populus tree surrounding site in Tennessee, USA - Soil MetaG P. TD hybrid SBSTD2 | ecosystem: Environmental > Terrestrial > Soil > Tree plantation...
GCCAAGGATGCGCAAGGCCGGGACGGATACGTTCTCACCCTCGCCACCCGCGAGCAGCATATCCGGCGTGAAAAGGCGACTTCCAACATCTGTACCAATCAGGGATTGTGCATGCTGGCGGCGACGATTTTCATGGCGACGCTGGGCAAGCAGGGCATGAGGGAGCTGGCGCAGCAAAACCGCTCCCGGACGGAGTATGCCAAAGCGGCTTTGATAAAAATTCCAGGCTGCAAGCTTCCCTATCCCGGGCCCGGGTTCAACGAATTCGTCCTCGAGCTTCCCAAGGAAGCGATCGCAGTCCACCGCCAGCTTCTCGGGAAAGGCATCGTGGCGGGGCTGCCGCTGGAGCGCTACTTCCCGGAGCGCAAGAACGATCTCCTGATCACCGTGACCGAGACCAACAGCCGAAATCAGATCGACCGACTCGCCAAAGAGTTGAAGGGAGCGCTGTGAGCGTCGAGCGAATTCCTCCGAAGCGCCGCGAGGGGCTGCTGTTCGAGAAGAGCGTCGCCGGGAAGCGCGGCTGCGACGTTCCTCTCTGGGACGGACCCGAACCGGAGGCGCTGAGCCCCAGCTACCTGCGCGGCGAGATTCCCGGATTCCCGGAGCTCTCCGAGAGGGAAGTCGTCCGCCACTTCACCCGCCTGTCCAAGCTCAATTATGCGAATGACGAGGGGCTCTATCCTCTGGGCTCCTGCACCATGAAATACAACCCGAAGGTGAATGAGAAGATTGCCCGACTGGAGGGCTTCGGAGAGGCGCATCCGCTGTTGCCGCCGGAAGCCGCGCAAGGATGTCTTCAGGTAATGGCCGACCTGGAACGGTACCTCTGCGAGATTACCGGCATGGACGCCTTCACCCTGCAGCCCGCCGCCGGCGCCCAGGGAGAATTCACCGGAATCAAGATGGTGCGCGCCTATCACGAGAGCCGGGGCAATCCGCGTCAGGTGGTGCTCATTCCGGATTCCGCCCACGGCACCAATCCGGCCTCGGCCCACCTCTGCGGGTACCGGGTCGAGCAGATTGCCTCCGACGAGAGGGGATGTGTCCACCTGGGGTTTCTCAAGGAGAGGGTGAGGGACGATGTGGCGGTGCTGATGCTCACCAACCCCAACACCCTGGGCGTGTTCGAGCCCGAGATCGGTGAGATTTGCCGCGTCCTGCATCAGGGAGGCGGCCTGGTCTATCTGGACGGGGCCAACCTGAATGCTTTCGTAGGCGTGGCCCGCCCGGGTGACATGGGAGTGGATGTCATGCACTCCAATCTCCACAAGACCTTTTCCACGCCGCACGGCGGAGGAGGGCCGGGAAGCGGCCCGGTGGGCGTGAAGGACACCCTGGCGCGATTCCTGCCGGTGCCGCGTGTGATCCGAGATGAAAAGGGGTGGCGCCTGAGCGCCGATTTTCCGGAGAGCATCGGGAAGGTCCACTCGTTTTTTGGGAATTTCGGAATGCATGCCCGGGCCGTGGCCTACATTCTCGCCAACGGCGCTCAGGGGCTGCGGGAGATCGCCGAATCAGCCGTGCTCAACGCCAATTACCTGCGCAAGCGCCTGGAGGGTGTTTACCACCTGCCCTACACTTCTCCCTCCCTTCACGAAGTCATCTTTTCCGACAAATATCTGGAGAAGCACGGTGTAAAGACTCTGGACGTGGCGAAAAGGCTGATGGACTATGGTTTCCATCCTCCCACGATCTATTTTCCGCTGATCGTCAAGGGGGCGCTGATGATCGAGCCCACCGAGAGCGAGGGGATCGAGGATCTGGACGCCTTCGTGGACGCGATGCTCAGGATTGCCGAGGAAGCGGCGGAAGATCCGGAAGTGGTCCGCTCGGCCCCCCATACCACTCCGGTTGGAAGGCTCGACGAAGCCGCCGCGGCACGCCGGCCGGTACTGCGCTGGAGCACTGACCCGGAAAAATCCCGCCCCGACTGAACCTCCTTCGACGGAATCTCCGCTTCCCGCAGGTCACGGATCGATGCGGCAGCCCGAGCACGGATGCGGGTGGGCCAGGAAGCATCGAGACCGGCACCGCCGCAGGGTTCTCCTTCGCTACGAGGTCCTTCTTCGCAGGAGTGCCTCTACTCCGATTCAATTGAACTGAATTCCGTCGGGGAGATGGGTGATTTCCATGCCTTCGGAGACCTTCACCCGGCAAGCGAGGGCCTTCTTCTCCAAGGCTCCGGCACGATAGGCGAAAATGCAATTGTGGCAATCGCCGTTCCAGCAAAAACGGCTGTAGGAGATATCACAGGCCAGATGCTGAAGGATGCGCAGCAGGGTGTTGTTGTCCGGGACAAGAACCTCCTTGCCGCCAATCCGGACCCGGATCTCTTTGTCGTAGTCGTCCAGGAGTGTGGAGTCCATGCTTTGTCTCCCGGGTCAATGTAGGTTCTCCGGCGACGGACATGCAAGACCTCCTGGTCACGATCGCAAGACGGAATGTCGGGAAAATGACGCCGTTTCATGCTTCAGGAAACCAGAGTCCCAACTGGTGCAGGAGACGGGGGAAGAGATCCAGGGGAAGTCCAATCACATTGGTGGCGCTGCCCTCGATTCGATCCACGAAAAGAGCCGCGGCTCCCTGGAGCGCGTAGGCCCCTGCCTTGTCGCTGTACTCGCCCGTGTCCAGGTAGCTCTCGACCGCCGCCGCTGGGAGGGCATGGAAGCTCACACGGGTCTCCGAGACACCCGACGCCCATTGGTTCTCCGGCAACAACAGCAGCGCCAGGCCGCTCAGGACGAGGTGGGACCGCCCGGCGAGTGAAAGGAGCATCTCGCGCCCCTCGGCACGATCCCTCGGTTTCCCGAGTATCTTGGAGCCTGATACCACGACCGTATCGCAACCCAGGACGAGAGATCGGGGTGGTGCCGTCGCTGCCCCGGCCCAGGCTTTCTCGACGGCCATGCGCAGCACGAACTGCTCCGGGCGCTCGTCGCCTCGAATCTCCTCGGGAAGGTTCGTGGGGTTCTGAATGAAGAACACCCCCAGTTTTCGGAGAAGCTCCGCGCGTCTGGGTGAGCCCGAAGCCAAAAGGAGAGGTCGATCCAGTGGCAGCATGGCGGCCTCAAATCGCTCGGAGCGGTTCAGCCGGGAAAGGGGCGCTCCAGAGCACAATCGGAGGGTGATGGGGCACCCGGTTTTCGAGGGTCTCGCGGTTCATTTTCTGCCGGCACCTCGCAATCGGTCGTTGAACTCAGCGATCCCGGACATTATAATTGCTTCCAACCATGATGGCTTCGTCAGTTAGGACCCTTTCGCGATCCCTCTGCGGCATTCTCCTGCTTCCCATGGCAGTTGCCGGTTGGCTCGGTTTCCCGGCGATTCCGGCGGCCCTTGCCGCGCAGGGAGGGAGCTCGGCCCCGAACACCCTGGCATCCGGCGTACAGCCGGGGCCCCCTCCCGCTCTCACCATTTTTTACACGGACGAGGTCATCGGCTGGACCGAGCCCTGCGGCTGACCCAAGCACCCCTCCGGGGGGCTCGCCCGTCGGGCGGGATATGAGAAGAATTTCCGTCAGGCCTACCCGGATACCCCTCTAATCTGGCTCGATGCCGGTAACTTCTCCGGAGACAACTCGGAGGCAGGTTTGCGCAATACGCAGACGCTGCTGCAGGCGATGGGGCGATTGGGCTACGCCGCCGCGAACTTGGGGGAGCGGGACCTCCAGCTCGGCGTCGATCGCCTTCAGGAGTGGGCGAAGCAGTCCGCGGTTCCCCTCATCAGCTCCAATCTCGTTTATCAGGACAGCGGCCTTCCAGCCTTTCCATCCTCCCTGGTGAAGCCGGTGACTCTCGGAGGAGTCACGGGGAAACGAAAGCTCAAGGTCGGAATCGTGGGTTTGGCCCGGATGAACGCGGGGCTGTCTGCACCTCTCCCGGATGGCCGTCGCATCGTCACGGCCGATCCTTTGACGACTGCCAAAACTCTGATTCCTCCACTGAGGAAGAAGTGCGACTTGATCATCGTCCTGGTTACTCTGGAGCCGGATCAGGCCAGGGAATTGGCCAGGCAGGTCCCGGGCATCGACATGATCCTGGGCGGGTTCGGAACGCTTGAGCTGTCCGAGGAGATCGGCGCGAATCCCGTCTCGCCTGGGACCCAGCCGACCCGGCTCATCTATGTGGGAAACCAGGGTAAAAAGGTGGGAGAAATAAGGGTGTCCCTCTCGCAGCCTCCGGCGATCGCGTCACTGCAAAGCAACACCATCATCCTGGGCAGCCAGGTGCCCGACGATCCCGCGATCATGGATCTTGTTGAGAAAAACCGCATCGCCATCAACGAGATCCACAAGAAGGACGCCCCCCTCGTGGACGGGGACAAGCTGCGCTCCATGTGGGAAGGGGATGGTTTCGCGAAAGCGGCGGCCTGCAAGTCGTGCCATGCGGAAGCGTTTCAAGTCTGGGAAGCGAGCTCGCACTCACGCGCTTTTCACATCCTCGAGGAAAAGCACCAGGACTACAACCCCGACTGCGTGGGATGTCATACCACCGGATTCCGGCGGCCCACCGGTTTCGTCAACGCAAAATCAACCGCCGATCTGGAAAACGTCCAGTGCGAGGCGTGTCACGGGCCGGGGAGCCGACACCCCGAAGTGATCGGGGCCGGCTACGGCGCCGTCGCAAAGGAATTCTGCGTATCGTGCCATACTCCGGAGAACAGCCCTGATTTCAACGATGCCGCCTATCGGCTCAAGATCAAGCACTGGGAGGAGACGCCTGCGCAGGGGGCCGCTTCCGCCTCCTCCCGCTGACGCTCTCCTCACTCCGGCTCCCTTTCCGGACCCCGAGAAATTCTTCCAGCTGGTCCATCCTGTGGATCCCCATATCCGCCAATTCTCCCAGGTAGCGAATCAGGATCAGGGCGGTCGCCCGCGCGTCTCCCAGCGCGCGGTGTCTCCCTTCGATGCGAATTCCATAGTGCCCCGCCACGGTGTCGAGGCGCCGGTCGGGAAGTTGGGCCAGCAAGCGGCGGCCGAGGCGGACGGTGCACAGGCAAGAATTGGTCAGCCTCAGCCGGTGGCTGCGAGCTAGGGCCCGGTTCAGGAATCCCAGGTCGAATGGCAGGTTGTGAGCCACCAGGACGGAATCCCCCAGGAACTCCAGGATCCCCTCGGCAATCTCATGAAAGCTGGGGGACTGGGCCACCATGGATTCGCGGATTCCGGTCATCGAGGCGATGAAGGGTGGGATGGGGACGCCGGGGTTCACCAGGCTCGAGAATTCCCGGCTCAAGCGATTCTGCTCGATGCGCACGGCGCCTACTTCCAGAATGCGATCCTCTCCCGATCCCCCGGTCGTCTCCAGGTCGACCACCGTGAAGGTCGCCTGATTAAGATTGAAGGTGGGTAACGTCGGCGGGGCCGCCAGGCAAATGGATCCGTCTTCGAGGAGGGCGAACCTTCCGTCTCCTTCCAGCGCCGCATCGACCAGGCGCCTTGCGATTTCCGGAAGGATCCTGTCCACTTTGAAGAGCAGCCGGCACGCCTCCTCGGCGCTGAGCGAGCTGCGCTGGCTCAAAGCCTCCTGGAGTGCCGGGAGCAGCACGGAGAGCTTTTCTCGGGGGATCCGGCGTGACGGAGCGATCATGGCGAGATTCTAGCCGGCGGCTTCTTCCTGTCAAGACGGGCTGAGGTTGGGTGATAATGGTTATTGCCCGGCCATGAGGGGGAGGGACTGGCAGGATGGCTTCGGTGGAACGGTGCCTTGGGGTGGACCTGGGCGAGAAACGCATCGGGATTTCCCTGAGCGACGCCTTGGGATGGACCGCAGGTCCGCTCGCGGCCCTGGCAAGAGTCGGCTGGAAGAAGGATCTTGCGGCTCTGCGTTCTCTCATCCTGGAACATGAAGTCGGCCGAGTCGTCGTGGGGCTGCCGATCAACATGGATGGCAGCACCGGCGAAATGGCCCGGCGAACGCAGGAATTCGTGGAACGGTTTCGTCTGACCGTCTCGATTCCCGTGGAGACCTGGGACGAGAGGCTCACGACGGTGCAGGCGGAGCGGATTCTTCTGGAGGCGGACCTGAGGCGTGACAAACGACGCCAGGTCATCGATTCGATGGCCGCCTGCCTGATCCTGCAGGGCTACCTGGATTACCGCAATGCCGGAGGGGTCCCCCGTTGAGCCGCCAGGGCGCCCCGCGCAGGAAGACTCCGATGAATCGCTCCAAGAAAAGCTCGTGGCTCAGAACGTCCTTGATGTTCCTCGGTATCCTGCTCTGGGTGCCCGTGGTGATGGGACTGGTGCTGTACTATCTTTGGGCTCAGGTTCCCTACCGCGGCTACCCGGGGCCGAGCATCATCGTGGAGATCCCGCACGGGTCGGTGCAGGAAATTCTCGGGCTGCTGCAGGATAAGGGGGTCCTGCGCAAGGGCTCGTTCGGACGCGTCTACCTGGCCCTCACCCGCCGTGCGGCGAAGCTCCAGGCCGGCGAGTACCTTTTCGAGGAGCCGCTCACCGCGCCGCAAGTCTTCCGGAAGCTGGTCAAGGGAGAGATCTACTACCACCGGGTGACTGTCCCGGAAGGACTGCGCAGCGCGCAGATTTTCAGCCTCTTCATCAAGGAAGGATTCGGCACCGAAGCCGAGTTTCAGCGGGAATTCCTGGAGGTATCGCGTATTGCCGATCTGGATCCTGAAGCCGTGGATCTGGAAGGGTACCTGTTCCCGGACACCTATGCGCTGGCTCGCGGGACGCCGGCGGCGAAAATCGTCGACCAGATGGTCCAAAACCACCGCCAGCTTTGGAAAGACGAATGGCTCAGGGCAGCACGGGAGCAGGGCTTCAACGTCCGCCAGAGTATCACCCTGGCCTCGCTCATCGAAAAGGAGACGGGACAGGGCGAGGAGCGCGGCCTCATTTCCTCGGTCTTCCACAACCGTCTGCGCGATGGAATGAAGCTGCAGTGCGATCCGACCATCATTTACGCCCTGGTCATGAGGGACCGTTACCGCGGGGTCATCACGCGCAGCGACCTGCGGCTGGATTCGCGCTACAACACCTATGCCTACGGAGGTCTACCTCCCGGGCCCATCGCCAACCCGGGCAGGGATGCCATTCAGGCGGCCCTGTTTCCGGAACAGACGAATTATCTGTTTTTCGTGTCCATGAATAACGGGAGACACACCTTCTCCACCACCCTGCGGGAGCACAACCTGGCGGTGGATCGGTATCAGCGATGAAAGGGGTCGTGATTGGGGGCCGCGTCGAGAGGAATCCCGTGATAGTTCAGGGCGCGGCGGCGGTGCTGGTCGGTGAGCCGTTCGCTCAACTGCCCGTTGGGAAGCACCTCCCCCCGGAGAAAGGCCTCGAAGTGGAAGTGGCAGAATCCTTCCCGGTAGACCGGATCGGGACAATGGTGCACGCCTCCCAAACTGCTCAGGAAACGGCACCGATCCGCTGAGACCACATTCTTCAACGTCATGACTCCTCCCGCTGATGCGCCGGGGGGATCATGGGATCGATCGCCCCCATCCGTCAAGGCGCCCCGCGATGCGAAACCCGGCCCGTTGACAGGCAATGTGCCGGTTCATAGACTTCCCCACCAGCCGAGCGCCTGCAGGAGTCAGCATGAAGCTGTCCAGAATCCATGATGAGCCCGACCCGGTGGCAGTGGTGCGGGCTTGGTGCAACGCCGCCGGCCCTGCCATGGCCCGCGCGGCCTTTCCCGGTGGCTATGAGGGAGGGCGTCTCGAGGTGATCGTGCCGGATCGCGCCTGGCTGCGTGAGATGGAATCGCGCCGCGAGGAGCTGATCCTGCGGTTGCGCCGCGAGGAGCGCATGGATCAGCTTCGAGAGATCTCTCTGGTGCTGGAGTCCGCGCCGGAGAAAACACCGCCGACGGCCCCCACGACTCGCCGCAGACTCGAACCGGAGGCGCTTTCTCCCGAGATAGTCCAGGCTGCCGGAAGAATCGGAGACGCGGATCTGTCCCGGCGCTGGCTCGCGGCGGTTTCACACCTGCTGGGCGCGAAACCGCCCGATCATCCAGGCCGATGACCCTGTTGTCGCCCAGCCGCCTGACCTTCGTCGGCGTCTTGCTGTGTTTCCCCGGAGCCTATTTCAGCCTGCGGTTTTTCTCCGGATTTCTGCGCATGCTCTATCGCAAGTTCCATAAGCACCGTGCCTATTTGAAAGGATCCGCCTCCGATTATCTCTGGTTCGCGCTGGGCAGCCTGGCCGCGACGGCGGCAGGTGCCCTGCTCCTGGCGGGGTCCATGCTGCAAAGCGGCCTTCAGCCTTTTCAGGGAACCCGGGTCATCGGGACGGTGCGGGCGGAGTCCCCATCGGAGGGAAGGATCCATCTCACCTTCGACCTCGGGGAGACCCACCCCACGCGCGGCAGAATGGAGGCGGACCTGCCAGGGGTCCGGTGGGCTTTGGAAGGGGAGTATCTCCATTGGAAAGGAGCTCCCGGCTGGCTCGGCTTCAGCGACGGCCATCGCGTGACGGCGGCGCTGGGAACCACCAAGAACTCAGGCGAGCCCGACCGCCCGGAGGACAGCCGGGCGATTGTGGCGGGGACCTATGGGCCCTGGTACCTGGTCCACCAGCATCCGGCATGGGCCCCGATGGCCAAAACTTCGATTCAGAGGTCCCCCTGGCTTGCCGCAGATGGCTCGACCTACGAGTTGGTGGTGACCGACGCGGGATATGTTTTGGTTTCAGGAGGAAACAAGACCGGTGAGACGACCCCGTAAAGTCCCGATGCGGGCCGCTCAGGAGGTCAGGGAGCTGGAGCTCTGGCGTCGTCCCCGAAGCAGGATCTGGACGCCGAGCACGATGATCAAAACCGGCCAGAAGCGCTCGAAGATCTCACCGAAATGGAGCATATCGAACTGGTCCAGCAGGAAGAGAGTGCCAATTCCGATCAGGATTCCTCCCCACAGCGGCGATTCCTTGTCGGTCCTCGCCACGGGCTTGGCCACGGAAGGTTCGAGCGATCTCTCCTGGTTCAGCCGCCGGGCTTCCTGAATCGTGTAGAAGAGCTGACCGAACCAGACCACCGGGATCAGAAACCCTCCCACCCCTGCGTGTTTGGTGACATGAATGGCCCCGATGAAAATCAGGGCTACGGTCAACGCCTTCAAGTACTCTCCCAGATAGGCCAGTCCTAATCCCGGAACAACGGACAGCCATCCCGCGACCTTCGGTGAATGCTTCTCCCCGCTCGGCGTCGAGATCGGGTTAGCCAGCGGCTGCTCGACGCGGCTCTGCAGGCATTCCCGGCAGTAAGGGATGCCTCTGATTTCGACCGCGCATGAGGCGCAGAGAGAGTGACCGCAGAGCCTGCATTCCGAAAGTCCATCGATCTCGGGGTGGTAGTGGCACTTCATCCGTTTCTCCTCATGCGTGGGTGCCGGGGTTCCGGCTTCTCAGGCGGCGCCACCTTCCGGGATGATGCTGCTGCTCTGATTTCCTGGTGGTTGCGCGGGACGCGGCGCGCTCTGGGGTTGCTTTTCGAGCCGCTGACGCAGCCAATCCATGGAGCCCTCCAGCCGGCCGGGAATTTTCTTGCCCATCGCCGTGGCGGTCTCCTTGAGATCGGAGCTTCGATAATAGAGGCGCAATGCATTGCTGTAGGTCTGATAGGTGGCCATGTTGATTTCCTTTGCCACGCGCTTTCCATCGGAGGTGCCCGCAAGAAACAGCAGGAGCATGGACAGGACGGCACCCGCCGAAGCGGGAGTCAGGCGGAAGCGGGGCAGTCCCAGCCAGGCCCAGAAAACCTCCCAGGGCGTGGGCCTGAGCGTGGTCTTCTCCAGGACCCGGAGCATGAACCCCTCGGGCACTTCCATTCGAGGAAAGGAGTGGAGATCGGCCAGGGCCGAGGTGTAAGCGTCGGCCAGAGCTGCGCAGCCTGGGCAGGAGGTCAGATGATTGCTAAATGCCCGCATCTGTCCCACGGGGAGGATACCCTCGGCATAATCCCCAAGCAGCGCCTGGAAATTCTCGTGGGTCATGATTCAGGCTCCTCTTCCATCGATTCGGCGATCCGCCGGTTTCCCCCGCGCTCCTCTCGGGATTTCGAGAGAAGAATCGCCAGCTCGAGGCGCCCCCGGTGAATCCGTGATTTGACCGTTCCGACTGCCAGGTTCAGCACTTCTGCGATCTCCGAATACGAGAGCCCCTGAAGGTCCCGCAATTCCAGGGTGGTGCGCAATTCGTCCCCCAACTCCGCCAGCCCCCGCCGAACTCTCTGCTCCAATTCCTTCTCTTCCAGATTCCGATAAGGTGAATTCCCTGTATCCTGGGTTCGCTCCGGGTCCACCTCGTCGGCCACCAGGGCCGCCTTTTCCCGGGCCCGGCTGCGGTGCTCGTCGATGCAGAGGTTCCGGCTGACGCGCACCAGCCATGGAACGAAGTGGGTGGTCAGGTCGAACTGGTGCAGCGACCGGAACACCCGGAGGAAAACTTCCTGTCCCAGCTCCTCCGCCTCGTCACGCCTGCCGGTGAACTGGTAGGCGATGTTGAGGACTCTGCGGGAGTGCCGCTCCACCAAAAGCTGCCAGGCCACTTCGTCCCGCTGGAGGCACCGGACCACCAGCTCATTGTCCGTAGGGGCCAAGGATTCGGCACTCCCTCTCGAACTGCCTTCATCTCTGCATAACGGATCGGCTGTATGGAAAGTTCACGCGAACGCTGAGGATATAGCACGGGGATGAAGGGGGGAGCAAGCGCCTTGAAAAGTCGGATCCGCTGATCTATAGTAGCCGCCGTTTTGCCAGATATTGTTAAACCTAAAGAAGTTAACCCCTTTTCAAGAGACATCCCCCATGATCGAGGTTCAGGATCTTCGCAAGTCCTTCGGGGAGCGTGTGGCTCTGGATGGGATCTCCTTCCGGGTGGAGAAGGGGGAAATCCTGGGCTTTCTCGGGCCCAACGGTGCCGGCAAGACCACCACCATGAGAATCCTTACCGGATTCATGCCCCCGACATCCGGGAGAGCCCTTGTGGCGGGCTTTGACGTGGTGCTCCGACCGCGTGAGGTGAAGCGAAGGATCGGCTATCTCCCGGAGCATCCTCCCCTCTACAAGGAGATGACGGTTCAGTCCTACCTGGCTTTCGTAGCGCGAATCAAGGGTGTCGCCGGGAAACAGCTCCGTTCCAGCGTTGGCTCGGCGCTGGAGCGCTGCGGCCTCCAGGAGGTTGCGGGACGCCTCATCCAAAACCTTTCCAAAGGCTTTCAGCAGAGGGTGGGGATCGCCCAGGCCATCGTCCACTCGCCGGAGGTGATGGTCCTCGACGAGCCGACGGTGGGGCTGGATCCCAGGCAGATCCTGAAAATCCGCAACCTGATCCGCTCGTTTCGGGGTGAAAAGACGGTCATTCTCTCCACCCACATCATCCCCGAGGTGGAGAAGCTCTGCGATCGGGTCGCCATCATCAACGAGGGCCGCATCGCCGCCCTGGACGTTCGAGGCCGCATCGGATCGACCCTGGAAACGGTGGAGCGGGTCTCGGTGCAATTCACCCCGCTGGCGCCGCCCTTCAAAGGAAGGCTGGAGCTCCTGGACGGGGTCCGCTCGGTCGTCCAGGATGACGGCTCGGCAAACCGGTTCCTGGTGGAGGCGAACATGGGCTCGGAAATCTCCCGTCGGATTTTCGAGCGGGCCATGGAAGAGCGTTGGCCCCTGGCGGAGGTGACTCCCCTGAAGCCAACCCTGGAGGAGGTCTTCTTGAAGCTCACCGGAGAAGAACGGGGGATCCTGTCGTGAGAAGCATCTTCACCATCGCGAGGCGGGAATTGTCGACTTACTTCGTCTCGCCCCTGGCCTACCTGATCCTGGCGGTATTTCTGCTGGTCGTGGGGCTGTCCTTCTGCCTCAATCTGATCGCTTTCGCCAACGAGTGTCTCATCTACGGGAGCAATCCCTACTTTCAGCAACAGCTCAATGTGAACGAGCAGGTCGTGCGGCCGCTGTTCGGCGGGTTCGTGCCCGTGTTCCTGCTGATCCTTTTCCCGGCCATCACCATGCGCCTGCTTCCCGAGGAAAAGCGCCAAGGAACCTCGGAGCTGATCCTCACCTCCCCGATCAGTTCTCTGCAGATCGTCTTGGGAAAATATCTCGGCGCACTCGTGGTCTCGCTCGTCATGCTCGGCGGGAGTCTCGCCTTCATCGGCGTCTTGATGAAGATTTCCCAACCGGACCTGCGGACCGTGGCGAGTCTTTATCTGGGAGTATTCCTCCTGGGAGCGACCTTTCTGGCCATCGGGCTTTGCCTCTCGGCGTTCACCGACAACCAGGTTCTCGCCTATGTCATGAGTGTGGGGGTCCTGCTGGTTCTTTGGTTTCTTTCCGGGATCTCCAAGAGCAACTCCTTGAACGAGAGCCTGGGGGACCGCGCCACGGCCTTTCTCTCGAATCTCTCGGTCATCGAGCATTTCGGGGATTTCACCAAGGGTTTGGTGGACACCCAGCATGTGGCCTATTACCTCTCCATCATCGTCTTCTCCCTCTTCGTGGCCCAGAGGGTAGTCGACTCGCACCGGTGGAGATAGGCACATGAAAATGTTGAAGCGCTTCGCGGCGCCGGCGGGTTTCCTGGTTCTCCTTTCGAGTCTGGCCACCTACCTCATCGTTCCGGAGCTTTCAAACCTGGTGAGCGTTCTCCTGGGGACCGGAGGAGTGCTGGTCCTGCTTCGGCTGATGCTCAATTTCTCCTCCATTCTGGATCGGCTGAAGGGCAGGGCCGTGCGCGAGGGGTGTGGTGATGTGGCCTACATCATCATCGTGGCGGTGGTTCTCTGCCTGCTGAACTTCCTCGCCGCCAGGCACCATAAGCGCTACGACCTCACCGAGCAGAAAGCGTACAGCCTGTCGGACCAAACCAGGAAGATCCTCGAGAACCTTCCACGGCCGGTGGAAATCAGAGCCTATTACTATCCGGGCACCGCGGCCGAGACCAAGATGCAGGATCTCCTGGACGAATATGGCTATGAGGGGAAGGAGAAATTCAGCGTGCATTTCATCGATCCCCTCAAGAATCCTTCCCAGGCCAAGGAAGATTCGGTGACGCAGGAGCAATCGGTGGTGCTCAAGTCCGGAGCCAACTCCACGACGGTGGTCGCGGGCGACGAGGAGGCGATCACCAACGGAATCCTGAAGGTCACCCGGGATCAGACCAAGACTTTGTGCCTGACCATCGGACACGGAGAGCGGGATCCCAAGGACAGCACGGAACAAGGCCTGTCGGCTTTTCAGGGGAGCGTCGAAAAGCAGCAGGCCAAAGTGGAGACTTTTTCTCCGGGCATGGGAATACCGGAGCATTGCGCCGCCGTAGTGGTCGCCGGGCCGCAAAAGCCCTGGCTTCCCGCCGAGGTGGAGAAGCTGCAGGCTTACCTGGATGGGGGAGGGAAGGCGGCCATTCTCCTGGATCCGGGAATCGACTCGGGGCTCGAAGCGCTTCTGGCGCGATATGGCATGAGCCCCGGGCACGACGTGATCATCGATCGGGTCTCGGCGCTGTTCGGCGGGAAACCGGACATTCCGATGGTGCCCGCCGATGGCTACGAGTCCCACGCCATCACCAAGGGGTTTCGGTATCAGACGTTCTATCCTCTGGCCACCTCGCTGACCCTTGCCTCCCCTGCGCCGCCGGGTGTGGAATTGCAGGCCCTGGCCCGCACGACGCCGCTCTCGTGGGGCGAAATGAGCTACGAAGTCGAGGCACCCACCGGAAAGCTCAGGATGGATCCGAAGGACAAGCAGGGACCGCTGGTCCTGGCGGCGGTCGCCACGAAGAAAGTGGGGGAGCCGCCGGCAGCGAAATCTCCACCCGCCGAGGCCGCGAAGTCCCAGCCCGAGACGAGGCTGGCGGTGTTTGGTGACTCCGATTTCGCCAGCAATGCCTATTTTGGGGGAACCAGCGACGGGGAGCTGTTCCTCAATGTGGTGAACTGGCTCTCCGGCCAGGAAGACCTGGTCGCGATCGGAGCGAAGTCGCGCACCCCGGTGCTGGTCAATCTCTCCCAGCGGCAGGCGAACTTCATCTGGATCGTGTCGATGCTCATCGCCCCCGCGGCCATCCTTCTGACGGGGACGGTTCTCTGGGTCCGGAGGCGAAGACTGTGAGACGCTGGCGCATCGCCATCGCCTTCGTGGCCCTGGTCGCCGTGGCAGCGTACGTCTATTTCTTCGAAATCAAGGGTGGCGAAGAGAAGCAGAAGCAAAAGGAGGCGAGTGAGAAAGTCCTCGCATTCCAAACCGATCAGATCACCGCCATCGTGCTGACGCGCCCGGCCGGCTCGGTCCGACTGGAGAAGTCGGGGGGGGCATGGAAAATCCAGGAGCCGCTCCCGGCTGCAACCGATTCCGAGGCGGTCGAGCGACTCCTGACCTCGCTGCAGTCGATGCGGATCAGTCACGAGCTGGGCAGCCAAGTCGATCTGTCACCTTACAATCTTCAGAATCCGCCGCTTTCCCTGCAGCTCACGGCCCAGGGGGGCAAGCCACTCCCCAGCCTGTTGGTGGGAGACGATTCGCCCACGGGTGGCGGCGCTTACGCCCGGTTGGGTCGGGACGGTCAGATTGTGATTGTCTCGGGCGTGGAGCCGCTGCGGGGAGCGACTCTGTTCTCGCTGCGCGATAAGACTTTTTTCAAGTTCGATCCGGCCAAGCTGGCGGGCTTCAAGCTTCGCAGCGGCAAGGAAGAACTGGCTCTGCGCAAGCAGAACGGCCAATGGAGTCTGCAGTCACCGATCCTGGCGCCCGCCGAGGATTCGACCATCTCGGATCTGCTCTCCTCGCTGGAGCGGCTCACGGTGACCGAGTTCGTGGATGAGAAGCCTTCCCCAGAAAGTCTCGCGAAGCACGGCCTCGTACCGCCGCGCGTCACGGTGGTCCTGCATGGGGAGGAATGGAAGTCGGATCCCGAGTTCAGCCTGGGTACGGCGGATGCCGGAAATCTCTACACTCTCCACCCCCAGACCGGGGCCTTGGTGAAAGTCTCGGACAGCATTGAAGCGAAGGTGAAGAGCTCCCCCGCGGACCTGCGCCGGAAAGAGCTCATGCCGATGCAGCGCTGGGACCTGGCTGGCCTGCGGGTCACCGGCGCCACGCCGGTCGCACTGGAGCTGAAGCGCAAGGGTGAGAAGGAGTGGGATCGGATCTCCCCGGATCCGGGCGTTCTCACCGACGAGCCGGTCGACGTCCTGTTGCGCGGGCTGACCGATCTGAAGGCTGAGCAATTCCTGGACAAACCATCCCCGAAGCTCGCCACGTACGGACTGGATCCTCCCCGGGTAAAGCTGGAGTTTCACAAACAAGGGGAGGAGGGAGCCGCTCCGATCGTGCTGGAAGTGGGGAAGCCTGACGGGCACGGCAAGATCTATATGAAGGAATCCCCTTGGCCTTCGGTCGCGCTGGTCGATGAGTCAATCTGGAAGCGTGCATCGGAACAGATTGGCCAGGTAACAGCCGAGAAACCCCAACCCCAGGCGGCAGCCCAAACCCAGCCCGGCGTCGCGGTTCCCGCTAAACAGTGATTCCGGCGGTGCCGGATGTATCAGGCTAGTTTCCGCGCAGGCGCTCCTGGGCCCGACGCAGGTTGTAGCGGGCATCCTCGCTGCCCGGATCCTGTTCCAGGGCCTGCTCGTAATCATGAATCGCCTCTGCCACCCGGCCCAGATGTACCAGGGCCACACCCCGGTTGATTCGCGCAGACAGGTGACGGGGATCCATCTCCAGCGCCTGCTCCAGCAACTCAAGAGCTTCGCGGTAGCGCCCCTGCGCCACCCGCACGGCTCCCAGATTGGCTAGCGGATCGGCATCGCCCGGTGCATCCTTGACCGCCGCCTCGAAAGCGATGGCCGCCGACTCGAGCTTGCCTTGCCGGTAGAGCGCCAGACCGAGACCTTCACCCGCCCCGGAGGATCGGGGATCGAGGGCCAGGGCCTGGCGGAACGCGGGCTCCGCCTCTTCCGGCTTGGCGTCGTTCAAAAGCGTCCATCCCAGGAGCAGGGGCACCACCGGAGCGAACGGGGCCTCGGTGCGCGCCAGTCGCAACAGTGGCGGAGCTTTTTCAGCGGCACCGATTCGGATGAAATTCAACGCAGCGGAGAGCGCCGGTGAGGCGAGGGCCTCCACATCCTGGGGTCGGAAGGAAAGCGCCAGACGAATCCGGTCCCGCCGCCCTCGCTCGCGCTCGCTCAGCGCCGCACGCAGATCCGCCTGAGCGGGATCGAGGAGCTCCGGGAAAAGCGTGAGGGGAGGCTGCCGGATTGCCTCCAGGGAGGAGAGCAGCTGGGGCAGGCGATTGCTCCAGATTTCCCTGGGGGCCGTGTACTCGAGCCTGACGTTGTCATCGGAAATCAGCGGAGCGGACCGAGAGAACCGCTCCAGGGCCTCGCCCTCGGCAACGAATCGATCCAGAAAATCCGCAAGGTCGCCGATTCCCGCCCGTGCTAGATCGGCTCGCACCGGTTCGGTGCTTTGCAGGCGCGCGGCGATCTCCCCGAGGCCGGGAGCCTGGTCCCCACGGCGCCCCAGGAGATAGTAGTCGCCACCACCCGCCGATTCCTCCCACAGCTGGCAGCGAGGGAAAATCGCCCGGAACGTCGCGATGATGCTCTTGAAATCGTCGGGATGCATGGCATATCCCTGCACCCACACCGCCAGCACCCCTCCGGGCGCCAGGCGCTCGCGAGCCGTGCGAAAAAACTCCCTCGTAAAGAGATTGGTCACTCCCGCTACCCAGGGGTTGGTGGGCTGGGAGACAATCAAGTCTAAACTGCCGGAGGTCTGTTGAAGATAGGTACGGCCGTCCCCCAGCATCAAGTGGAATCGCGGGTCCGAAAGCACGCTGTGATTGGCTTCTTCGAAGTAATGCGCCGCCCGCGCCACCCCCGCGGAGATTTCGGCGCAGTCCAGTCGATCCACCGGGTGGGCGGCGACCGATCCGGCCGTGGTGCCGCTGGCCAGGCCGATGATCAGGACCCGCGAGGGAGCGGCATGCAGCAGAGCCGGGATCTCTCCCGCGAGGATCTGGGCCGGAAGATCGCCTCCGTCGGAAGCGTCCGTCTTGCCATTGATCTGGAGTGAAAGATTTCCCCCTACGGTGCGGCGGACGCTGACCGTGGCATCGGCTCCCTCGTCCAGGAAGAGGAGCCTGCCGCGACGCTGCATCTCCTGTCGGACTCCGTTGCAGGACAAGCCCCCGGCCCGAACATAGGCGGTGGAATAGAGCAGGGGACCGGAAGTGAGCAGAATCGGGTCCCATGCCGGAAGGAAGGCAGCCGCGCAGGAGAGCAAGGCGCACAAGGCGCCGACGTGGGCCAATCTCCCCGTCTTCCAGCCGGTGGACAGTGCCAGGAGAAGGAAGAGGCCGGTTCCCGCCGCGACGGCCCAGCGCAGGAGGGTCTCCGCTCCGCCTCGCGGCAGCATCACGAATACCGCCGCCAACCCGCCGAGCACGGCGCCCGC
>Ga0075423_10002248_pt1 | contig 17419 bp, 16 predicted proteins | sample SoiMethybrSBSTD2_FD_80114 | JGI IMG/M metagenome (GOLD analysis project Ga0075423, IMG submission 80114) | Bulk soil microbial communities from a Populus tree surrounding site in Tennessee, USA - Soil MetaG P. TD hybrid SBSTD2 | ecosystem: Environmental > Terrestrial > Soil > Tree plantation...
ACCGGCTGCTCCGCCACGACCATGAACGTAGTTCGTAGGGCTTCGTGACGTTGCATGATCGCACTGAGGCTGCCTGCGAGCGCGATCAGGTTGAGTGGGCCGCTCAGGCGCAGTGCCGCAGGGAGATTGTATAATGGGCTATTGGGCTGGAGCTGATCAAGAAACCAGAGCCGTTGCTGGGCCGAGGACAGTGCGAATGCGTTGAATGTGTGCCCTGTCTGCTGGAGCAAGGCTTTCAGCAGATCGTGTTTCGCCGGGGAGTCGATCGCGCGCCGGTTCACCCGCTCATCCATTCAAAACCTCTGTTCCTTCAAGGAGCTGTTTTCACGCATGGATCCCCTGGGCACGGGGTCCAAAACCCGATCGGGCTGCTCAATACTGTGGGGTTATGATACGAGGAGAGGCATATGTATGGTTCGCTAGCTGGCCTGATTGTGCGTAAGCGTCAGACAAATCGATTGATGCAGACCGCGAACCCAATAGCTCCCCCAAGCGTAGCCTTTGAGGCTATCAATGCTCTGAACCAGGAGCCTGGGGATCACAACTTCGGCCTGTGTACTATTTAGTATACCACTTTTGGCTTACATACGACCAGGGTTTAACCACCAACTTACGGTTCGCGTAAATAGCATGCCAAGTTCGCTGGGCTCGTATGTGGTACCATGCGGGCATGACAACTCCATCTTTGACTATGACCAGCGAGCAGATCAACAGCCTGCCGCTGCTGCTCGGCATCCTCAACGATCTGGGCATTCGCGACTTGATTGACACGCACGTCCAGCCGCACGGCCACTGGCAAGGTGCCAGCGTCGGCACCCTTCTCTGCATCTGGCTCAGCCATTTGCTGCTCGAACGCGATCACTGCATGGTCACCGTCCGCGACTGGGCTGCTGAGCGTGCCTTCACCATCAATTCCCTGTTGGACATCACGCTGCGCCAGACCGACTGCACCGATGACCGTCTGGCGCAGCTGCTGACCCTGCTGGGCCAACCGCAACTCCAGGCCAGGCTTGATCAGGCACTGACCCAGCGCTGGCTGCGGGTCTATCGCCTGCCAACCCAGACGCTGCGGCTCGACAGCACCAGCGTCAGCCTCTATCACCAGCCCGAGAGCCCCGACAGCTTGTTGCAGTTCGGCCAGAGCAAAGATCATCGCCCCGACCTGCGCCAGTTCAAGCTCATGCTCGCCAGCCTGGACCCGCTCGGCTTGCCGCTGGTTTGTCCGGTCGTCGCCGGCAACCAGGCTGATGATGGCTTGTATGTGCCGACCTACGAGGCGGCTGTGGCGGCGCTGGGCACCCGCAACGTCTTGGCGGTCGGCGACAGCAAGATGGCCGCGTGCGCCACTCGCGGCCATCTGGTCGCCCGGCACAGTTGCTATCTGTGTACCTACCGTCCGCCCTCGGCCACTGCCGAACTGGCTGGCTGGATCAACGATGCGCTGGCGCATCCCGAGCGCTGGCAGCGTTTGGAAACGCTCGACCCTCAGACCGGCGAGATAAAGCTCGATGCGGTGGTGGATGTGCGCACGCGCGAGCAGTGCTGGCTCGATCCGGCGACGTTGCGGACGCATAGCTGGAGCGAGCGCGTGCTGGTGCTGCAATCGCCAATCTACCAGGCGGGCTTGCGAGGCCGGCTGGAGCAGCGGCTGGCGCGGCTGACTGAGCGCTTGCTGCCGTTGATGCAGCCACCGACGCGCGGTCGCACGCGCTATCAGAGCGAAGCTGCGCTGGCGGCAGTGGTCAGCAAGCGGATCGCGGAGGCCAAGCTGGAAGGGATCGTACAGGTCAGCCTGAGCGAAGTCCGCCTGCCGAGCGGAACGAGCGGCTGGGTACTGGCACGACTGTGGGTCGACTTGGCGGCTTGGCAGGCGCGGGTGGCGCGGCTGGGCTGGCAGGTGTACGTGACTAACACCAGTGCCGAGCAGTATGACCTGGCGGCGTTGGTGGGGGAATATCGCCACCAAGCGGTACAGGAACGCGGGTTCAGCCGGCTCAAGACGCGCAACTTGCAACTTCGTCCGGTGTATGTGCGCGATGAGACGCGCCTCCGTGGGTTGGTGTGGCTGCTGTGTTTGGCGCTGCGGGTGCTGGTGATAACAGAGCAGCGGGTGCGGGCAGCGCTGGCGGCACAGCACCAGGAAATTGGCGGGCTGAACCCGGCCAGCCGCAGCCAGACGACCGCTCGCCCGACGACCGAACGGATCATCGCGGTGTTCAAGAATATCACGCTGACGCAGCTCGAGCAGAATGGGGCGTGTCACCGGCAGGTCTCCGCGCTGAGTGCGACGCAACAACAGCTGTTGGGCTTATTGGGCTTACCCGCTGACTTATATACCCGCTTGGGAGCGCCATCTCCGAACTCGCTTCCCCATTTACGCGAATGATAGGCACCAAGACACCAAGATACCAAGCCTTGGTGTCTTGGTGTCTTGGTGATGAAAGCTATCGGCCTATTTCAGCTGGAGTGTATTAGCCGCCTGGTTACGACGAAACGGTGCAGCTGATCCCATTCAGTCTGAAGCTCGTGGGATTCGTATTGGCCCCGCTCCAGTCCGCCAGGAACCCGAACGTCACGCTGTCGCCCGGCGCGATTGTATCGTTCCAGCTTTCGTTGTGCGCGCTGATCGTGCCGTCGGTCTGGGTAAAAGTGGCATCCCACATCTGCGTGATCGTCTGCCCATCCGCGAAGGACCACTCCAGCGTCCAGCCTTCGATCGCGCTGATCCCGGTATTTGCGATCGTAACGTCGCCCTGGAAGCCGCCCGGCCACTGACCGGGCTTGGTGTAGCTGACGTCGCAGGTATCCGCTTGCGGTATCCGAGTCGCCGTCGGCGTCGAGGTCACGGTCGGCGTGCGCGTCACCGTCGGCGTCAAGGTCGCGGTTGGCGTGCGCGTCTGCGTCGGCGTGCGCGTCGGCCCTTGCGGGTCCGTTCGCAGCACCATATGATAGGCCGTCAGCGGCGGGATGGCGTAGCTGAAGCTATTGCCGCTGATGCCGCTGATCGGGGTCGCCGGAAAGATGCGCGACGTGTATTGGTTGAAGCCCCAGACCGCGCCACTGGCATACTGCTTGGTGCCGGCGATGCTGAACGAGCCGTTGAAGGTCTCGTCGAAGCTCTTGTTGAGCAGGATGAGATGCAGCTCGGACCCATCCGCGTTCACCGAGGCATAGATCGAGCTCTTCTCGGTATTCGAGGTCATGGCTTGCACATTGGTTTCCTCGAAGGTGCTGTGGTTGCCGTCGTAGTTGCTATAGAGCTTATAGGCGGCAGCCGTGTAGGTCGGGTCATAGGTGGCATCTTCGTTCCAGAAATGCGCCATATAGACCTTGTCGCGCCCAAAGATGCCGAGCACATCGGCGGTGGCGATGCCGCCGGAGATATGGTAGTCGCCGCCGTAGTCGAACTCGGTGAAGGCGAGCTTCGTATCGGGATAGTGCGCGTCGATCGACGCTTGCAGTCGCGGCACCAGCGGCAGGAAATCGGCGAAATTGTCGTCGATCCAGCTATTCTCGTGGTAGCTCGCGTCCCACAGCGTACGCGGGGCCTGCATGCGTGCGTACTGGACCGCGCTGTCGCCCTTGCCGATGTGTCCGGTGACGATCCGGTGATCATTGGGTGGCGTCCCGCCGCGGGCTTCCGGGTACCAGTGAACATCGAGCACGTTCAGTAGACGATGGCCGGCGGTCTGCTCGGCAGCGTGCAGTTTGTCGAGATAGTAGTCGATGAACCAATCCTCGCTTGGGAGCTGCTCCGTCTCAGCGTCACTCGCGCCCTGCAACGACCGGAACTCCTCAAAACCGTAGGCGGCGGGGCCAAACACCTCGGCGCTAGGATCGACCGCTTTAACCGCTTGTGCGAGCGCGACCGAGCGACTCACCAGCTCTGTGTAAGTGAGATCGTCGGGGTGGATGCGTGGATGCGTGCTCGGCCAGAGCGCCGGCTCATTGTCGAGCGAGTAGCCGCGTACGCCGAGCGCGCTGCTTGCAGGGCCGTACTGCTCGACCAGAAAGTTGACCAGCTCGTCCATATAAACTGCGTTGTCGGTCGGGTCAGGCGTTGTGGCGAAGGACGTCCCTTTCGCAGGCACGACTGGAACCCAGCGGCTCGATGGCGCGTGCTCGCTCGTGGAGACAACGCCGTCCATATCCTTAGCGGCATACCCGGCCATCTGCAACGTCAGCAGCGAATAGGCGTCCTGGGCCACCGACTTCTCGTGAAAGCGGGTGTAGGCCACGCCGGGCGTGCTGTCACACACGCTGATCGGAATACTCTGCGCCCAGCACATGAAGGCATCGCTGACATGCGCAGCATCGCTGCCGGCGTTCGAGGCGTTGTTCTCCCAGTTGTAGCCGGTGGTGCGGTTGCCACCCAGCCGGCGTGCCGGCAGCCGATCGACATCGCGGAAATCCATGTTCGAGCCGTAGATGTAGGGGCTGATCGGATGGCGATCGGCGGTGGTGTCGATCGCGAACGTGAGTGTGCCGCTGGGCGCAGGTGGGGTTGGCTGCGTCGCGAAGCCGAGCTGAACAGCATCCAGGTAGTAGGTTGGCTGGGCACCTTCGGCTGCATTGCGGAACTTGATCCGCGCGATATCATAGGTGGTGGTGCCAAGCTCGGCCAGGTTGATCTCGTAGTGTGTCCAGGTATTCGCTGCCAGAGCCGGCAAGGTATAGCCGACGCTTTCATAGGGGTGATTATAGGGTGGAGCGCCGACCAGCGTAATGCGAATCTGTTGGCCGCCGGTCGTGCCACCATGGGCCCAGAACCGGATCACTTCGTAGGCATCCCAAGCCAGCGGCTGGGCGGTGTGCAGGTCGAGCACGCCGTCAGTCGCTGTGTAGGTCACGGCGAGCGAGGCGCTGCCAACCTTCACTGGGGTGCTGTTGTTGAAGACAGCGGTCGCTCCCGACACCTCGCTCTGCCAGCTGCTCGCAAGGCTGTCTGTATACAGATCGAGGTCTGCCATCGCGAATGCCTGGGGCGACTGCGCTTGCCCTAGCAACGCGATCAGCACGGTGCCGAGGATCGCGATGATGGTGATGAAATGAACCGATATCCTGCTACGACTCATGTCAAGTTCCTTTTGATGCAATGCGGAAAAACTTGTCGTAGCATAGCGTGACATGCCGCCTCACACATCGCCCAAGCGGGCGATGTGTGAGGCGGGACGGTGGTCTGAAGGGGCCTACAGCGAAGGGTCTGAAGAGGTGTACAGCAAATGGAGGATAGCGATAGACATCGGACGCCTGATCAGCCAGAGAAGAGCCGCAGTCGCATTTATAGCAATTCTATCTGATTTGTAAACGTGACGATAGACGAACGACGATGGACGATGCGCTCGTATCGTCTATCGTCGTTCGTCTATCGTCAGACCGGTTTACTTCTGATGTAGGTTCGCTATAGCAAGGTTGCTGAACTGCTGTTCGGAAGTTGACAGCCCATCTCAGTATGCTACACTCTGGCGCGAAGCGTGCTTTTGTCCGATCAACCTTTCGGGAGACACACATGCGCAACCTGCTCGTCACCGGCGGTGCCGGCTTCATCGGCAGCAACTTCGTTCATTACATGCTCGAACGATACTCCGACTACCGGATCGTCGTCTACGACAAGCTCACCTACGCGGGCCGGCCCGAGAACCTCGACCGGGTCAACGACAACCCACGCTGTGCGTTCGTGCAAGGCGATATCACCGACTCGACAGCAGTGCGCGCGGCCATTCGCGCGCACGACATCGACACCATTGTCAACTTTGCCGCTGAGACGCACGTCGATCGTTCGATCCTCGACCCCGACGCCTTCGTCAAGACCGACGTGTATGGCGCGTATGTGCTGTGTGAGGCGGCCAAAGAGCTGAAGCTGGAGCGGCTGCACCATATAAGCAGCGTCACTGGCGATACCCCGCTCCTCATTCGGAATGAAACGACGGGTGAGGTTGCGCTACAGCCTATCGAAACGCTTGATGGTCTCGATCTGCGAAATTACAGCGTGCTTTCACTCGACGCCGACAATCAGGTACATTTTGCTCGGATGCGGCACTTCATTAAGCATCCGGTCGACGAAATCTACGAAATTACGTTCAATGGCGGCGGCAAGATTCGTGCGACGAGTGAGCACTCCGTGTTCGTGTTTGATGGCGCGAATATCATCGCCAAACCTTCGGCAGCGCTTCGTTCCGGCGATATGTTGGTCACTTTCCTCGGCGATATTGCGCCTGAGGAGCGTCAGCCACACCAATTCGACCTCCAGAAGTTACTGGAGGACTACACGACTGAATGGCTGCCTGGAAGTATTGAGAGCCGTCGAGCTGTTCTCGAAAGAGCAGGGGCACCTATTCAAGCGCGCCAACTCTTCGCTGGATTTCCGAGCGACGTCACCGGTTACCGCATTGCGAATGAGCTGATCGCCGAAGGATTGCTTGAGAAGACAGGTTCGCTCTACCACGTTACAGAGCGCGCAATCGCAGATACCGCGCAACGTCTGGTCGCAACTCGCTGGAGTTTGATCAAGCGACAGTTGCATCTCCCCTACGATCAATTGGTCGTGACGCCCTTCCTCATGCAGGTATTCGGCCTCTACCTGGCCGAAGGTCATGCTGCCCACACAGAAGCTGAACGAGAGCAACATGCAACGAATGTCACCTTTACCATCGGTCTGGATGAGATTGAGGAGCTTGACCTACTGAAGCGCTGCGCTGCAGAGGTGCTTGGCATTCGGGCGTCTGTTAGGCAGCGCGAGTCGACCTATCAGGTGACGTACTCGTCACTCTGGGTCCATCGGCTGTTCAGTCAGTTTGGCGTGACCGCAGAAACAAAGAACCTTCCAGCCTGGATCTGGAGTCAGCCATGTGAACTGATCGTTGCCTTCTTCAAAGGGTACGAAGGAGATGCTCGTGTGCGTCAGAATGGGCAGCGCCAGTACACCTCGATCAGCCGTGCCTTGATTGAGCAACTCGTCTGGCTAGGGCGGCTCAACGACATCAATACACGAATGAACAGCCGCACAATTCAGCAGGTGGCGGGCGCGGTTCCACCTGGCTGCACGGTTACCCGCAAGCGCACGTTCTATGATTTGGCGATCTCGTCAGATCACGCCCGCACTCGCGAAGCCGGGCCATGGCGCACACCAATGGCGCGTTGCTTGCCTGCAGAAGCGATCAGATCGGCGCTAAAGACCGGAATGCTATTCCAGCAGACACGCCGTAAGAAGCTCGTTGGCAAACGACTCTTGCAACAGGAGATCGCCGCGCGCAACGACATCCCGGAAGAGCTAAGGCAACTGGCGCACTCAGCCATCGGTGTTGCCGAGGTGCGTTCGGTCGAGCGAATATGTGGCAACTTCATGGTGTATGATGTCTCGGTACCTGGCACCGAGCGATTTTTCGGCGGCAATGTGCCCTGCCTACTACACAACACAGACGAGGTCTACGGCCCCATCGCGCAGGGTACCTTCCAGGAAAGCGATCCGTTTCGCCCGACCAGCCCCTACGCCGCGAGCAAGGCCGGCGGCGAGCTGCTGGTGATGTCCTACTTTATCACCTACGGGCTGCCGATCACGATCACGCGCGGCGTAAACACCTATGGGCCGTACCAGTATCCTGAAAAGGCGCTGCCGCTGTTCATCACCAACGCGATCGACGACCTTCCGCTGCCGCTCTACGGTGATGGCATGCAGGTGCGCGATCGGCTCTACGTCACCGACCACGCGCGCGCCGTCGATATGGTGCTCCAGCACGGCAAGCTAGGCGAGGCGTACAACATCGCTGCCGACTGCGAGAAAACAAATATCGAGGTGGCGCGCATGATCGTGCGGGCGCTCGGCAAGCCCGAAAGCTTGATCCAGCCGGTTAAAGATCGCGCAGCCCACGATGTGCGCTACGCGCTCGACACAACCAAGCTGGGGCAGCTCGGTTGGGAGCCCGATGTCAGCTTCATCGAGGGATTCGAGCGCACGATCGCCTGGTACGTCGAGCACGAAGATTGGTGGCGACCGATCAAGACCGGCGAATATCTCGATTACTATCGCAAACAATACGTCGAGCGGACGTGAGGCAAGACACGGAGACACGGAGACACGGAGACATGGAGACAAGGAGACAAGGAGACCGGGGTGCAGGAGCGCTGTCGAGGATAGATGCCAATCTGCAATCTGCAATCTGCAATCTGCAATCTGCAATCAGAGACGATAGACGATAGACGATACGAGCGCATCGTCTATCGTCTATCGTCTATCGTCGCGTTTACAAATCATATAGGATTGCTATATGTCGTCTCCATCGACATTGCGCCTGACCATCTCGCCCGAGGAGGCAGGCCAAACGCTCCTCGACGTGGTTGCGGCGGCGCTCGGCGATGATCGCGCGGATGCCATGCGGCTGATCGCTCATGGCGGGCTGTGGGTGGACGGCGAGCGGTTGTATAATGCGACAGCAGCGGCGCGCAGCGGTTCAGAAATCGCCATTCACCGGCCGGCGGCGGGCAGCTACGCTGAAGCCACGGTTCTGGCCGAGCAGATCCTCTACGAGGACGACGATCTGATCGCGCTCGACAAACCGCCTGGCGCGTATGTCGATTCGACGCCTTGGGATGCCGACGGCAACCTGCATGCCGCGCTCGGCCGCTTCCTCGCCGCGCGCGATGGCGTGGCACCCCGGCTGCACCTGGCCCACCGGCTTGATCGCGATACCACTGGCGTGCTACTGTTCTCGTGTAATCCGGCAGTCAACCGGGCGCTGCAAGTGGCGTTCGCGGGCGGCGCAACGCACTGGCCCAATCCGGCGGCATCCATGACAGGGCTGGCCCACAAAGAATACCTGTGCCTCTGCCAAGGCGAGCCCGCCGAGGATCGCTTCGAGATCGCGACCGGCCATGGTCGCGAGCGACACGGGCGCTTCCGCGTCTACCCCTTCGAGGAGATCGGGCGGCTGCTTCCCGACGGATCGCGCGTGAAAGGCATGCGTACGCGCTTCCAACTCGAGCAGCGCTTGGGCGACGCCGCGCTCGTGCGGGCCTTCCCCCTGACGGGCCGCACCCATCAGATTCGCCTGCATCTCGCCTGGCTCGGCCATCCGCTGCTCGGCGATCTGAAGTACGGCGGGCCACCGACGTGGCGCGATCAGCCGATCCCCTATCACCTGCTGCACGCCGAGCAGCTCACGCTGCCGCACCCACGCACGACCGCGCCGCTGGTCATCGTCGCGCCCGCACCAAGTTGGCTTGTTACGCTCAATGCCGACTCACCAGCATGACACGCAGACACGCAGGCACAAAGTCGTGAGGGTCATTCGGTTCGTACGGCTCATCACTTTTGAGTCGAGTTCAGCACTTCTTGGATCGCGGCGCTCACGACCTTCGGCTCAGTTTCTTGAATGCGGTGATGGCTGTTTAAGGCTACCACCACTTTCCCATGCGACGTCAGGGTGGACAGGTCAGTTTGTAATTCCGCCCACAATTGCTCAACCGGTTCACTCGGCCAATCCGCAGACGCTTCAAATGGCAACCCATGCCGAATCACAATCACAGGCACGTCAGGAACTGGACCAGCGGCCTTCACCTGTCCCTCGCTCGTCAGGATGTCATTAAACTTTATGTCTTCGGTGTTGAGTTCCAAATCCGCCCGCCGCTCTTGAATCTGCGTTGGGGACAACAATTTCTCAATTCGCTCATCCAGCTCTGGATGCACCGCATCCACAAATACCAACCCGACTACCTCTTGAGGGTACGTACTCGCATATAAGTGAATGTTTAGACCAGCGAGTGAGTGTCCAACAAGCACATACGGGCCAGGAATATGACCGCTGTTGAGGAGACGGTGCAACTCAGCCACCATTCGTTGACTGGTTCGAGGCTTCGGACCTGCCTCGCTCAGGCCCAAGCCCGCCCGATCATAACGGCAAACATGTGTGAACGCACTCACCTGCGGGAGGACTTTATCCCAAGTTCTCGAGTGAACGCCCAAACCACCTTCTAAAATGACGGTGGGACTGCCAGTCCCTTGGCATTCTATCCAGAGCCGATGTCCATCTACGTCCACGAATTGGGTTGAAATCTCTAGGGTTGGGGTGACGATCACTAGACTCGTGGGAGAAGTTGAAATCTCTAGGGTTGGGGTGACGATCGCTAGATTCGTGGGAGCAGTGGTCTGGTCATCCTGCTGGCGCTGGCTAGCGCCGGCAGGCATTGGTGTGACGGTCGCTAGACTCGTGGGAGAAGTGGGGTACCCGCATGCGACGAGGACCAACGCAGCCACTATCACTGTCCAGCATTGCCGGGCTTTGTAGGTAACTGGCTTCAAAGGTTTATTCTCACGCATCGGGCCTGCGGCTTCTTTCAGATCGCAATCTCGTGATACTATCCCGGCATAATCGTATCCAAGACAGCTTGAATAGCAGCCACTTGTGTGCGAATGCGTGGCCACGAGGTGAATTGAAGAACGACTAGCGCGAGCTGTCGCCCGGTCAGGTTCTGTTGATAGCGCAGGTTTTGATCCGTCGTGATTAGCACGTCATACTGCGCATACTCGGCGGCGTCAAGCAAAGCACCATTCTTCAGGGTCGCCCATCCTTGCTCATAGGCGGTCGTAATGGTATGTCCGACAAGCTGTTGCCGCAACGGGGCAGGTGTTCCTTGATCGAACACGATTCTCATGCGGCCACCGAAACCGTCAGGGTCTGCACTTCATAGTCGAGCACAGCTTCCACTTGCGCGCGCGTGACCCCTGGAAACCATTCCAGGAATTGGTCAATGGTCGCGCCATCGCGCAGGTTTTCGAACAACGCCGCGACTGGAACCCGCGTTCCCCGAAAGACCCATGCGCCACTGACGGTATCGGGATGGCGTTCAACTGCATCAAGTGTATCCCATAGTTTGATCATCATTGCCCTCGTGAGGCTAGCCGCTCAGATCGCAATCATTGTAGCACAATCGTCACGGCAGGAGACTAGCGTGGATGGCGTGGCAATCAGTGTCGCGCAGCGATCTGCGCATCAGCCGCAGACGCGCTGCACAAGATGATTTCGAAAAAGCTATGAGCTTGCGCGTCGAAGGCCGTCGGACTGCATGCGCGTGTTGGGCCACGTCGCCCTCGATTCTGAGTGGTAACCCGTCAATCATTCAATGCGGGTAACACCTCGTTGATGAGCAGTTCAAGTGTGTTCAGCCTGGGAAAGCCCCCGCAGTCGAGCATGAAATAGTCCACGCCCAGGTCGATAAACGGGCGCATCTGCTCCACAATCTGCTGCGGGGTGCCGACGAAGTCAAAGTCATCGGAGTCGTTGCCGGCGTAGAGGTCTCCGGCAATCGCCTCGGCCTCCCTCTGCGTCGACGCGCAGATGCACCCGCCGCCCCACGTCCGTCGCAGTGTCGCGGGATCACGTCCAACGTCGGCGCAGGCGCGCTCGCACTCCTCGGCCATATGTTTGTACCCTGCGATCCCGGTGGACGACACGTTCCACCAATCAGCGTACTTCGCCGTCAAGCGCAGCATCTTCGGCTTGAAGGCACCGATCATGACCGGAGGGAGCGGGTCGGGCTTTGGCTCGCAGTGGGCGTCGCTGACTCGGTAATATCGGCCTGCGAAGGTAGCTTGCTCCTCGGTCCACATGGCCTTGATAATCTGGAGTGCCTCTTCGAGTTGCTCCACCCGCACGAGGGGCGGTGGGAAGTCGTAGCCGTAGGCCCGGTATTCCTCCTCGTTCCAGCCCGCGCCGATGCCGAGGAGGAACCGTCCGCCGCTCATAAATTGCAGCGTTGCCGCCATTTTGGCGACCAGTGCTGGGTTACGGAATGACTGGCATAGCACGGTATGGCCGAACTTGAGTTGCGGATGGAGGGCAGCCAGATAGGTCAGCGTGGTGAAGCCTTCAAGCACATCGTCACCGCCGAACTGAAGATGGTCGATGATCCACGCCGCGTCGAAATGCCCGGCGACTAGGTGCAAGGCACGGTTTACGTCCTCGACGTACGTGAGTCGGCGCTGCTTGTCGAGCTTATCGGCGGGCATAATAAAGCCGAATTGGATGCGTGCCATAGTATCTCTTCCGTTACAGGAGTTAGGCAGTAGGGCGAGCACCGTCGGGCTGAAGCCCTCGGCTACGGCTACAAAGCCCGCCTGCGCGGGCTCTTTCAGGCCACCTGCGTGGCCTTTGTGCCCGTAGCCTGCCCATTTATGGGCCAGGCAGTTCCAACTGCGTAACTCCTGTTTCATTACAGGAGTGGCCGAACGGCCTGCGCGTCAGTTGCCGCTTTGCGGCTTTCGCCAACACCATCGAGATTAGGACTGAGATGAATTTCAAAACACAAAAAACGCCCGATCTTGCCCGCCGAAGACGGTCGGGTTGCATGTGCGTGTTGGGCAGCACTGGTTGTAGGGTTTTCGAATGGGCTAATTATAGAAGTTCGAGTACACCGACGGTCGGATCGCTGACAAAGGTATCAATCGCGGCATACCCATTCCGCAACGATTGTTCGACATCACTGGCAGTACAGTTGCCTAAGCGCATCCAGATCACTTTGGGCGGAAATCCACGTAGCACACTTATGTCGCTGAAGTCGGAGTCTTTCGTGACGATGATGTAGTTGTGCGTTTGGGCGTACATCCAGACCGTCAGATCAGAGGCGCAGTCCAAGCCGATCAGGAAGACATGGCTGCTATCGGGATAGAGATCGGCCAGACGGCGTACCAATCGAGGCGAGAGATTATGATCGAAGAGCAATTTCATGCTGCAACTACAAGGATTTGATGTTCCCGATCAGCAGCATAGCTCAAACATGCCTGAATATCCTCTTCCGTCAGATACGGGAAGTCCTCCAGGATCTCCTGGTGCGTCATGCCGGCGGCGAGGTAGGAGAGAACATCGTAGACGGTAATGCGCATCCCACGAATGATCGGCTTACCGCTCCGGATGTTCGGGTTAATGGTAATGATGGCGCGATAGGACTTGTCCATACGAGTTCCTTCCAGGCTCGCCCGATCGTGATGAGCAGCGTACCAATGGCAGATTGTTTGATTGTATCATACCACGCTCGTGGTTGCATCGACAACTTCGGGCTTTCACTGGAGGTCAAGCACAAGGCGTATGCCGTTCTCGATCAATGCAAGTGTATGCGCACTCACCTGCCCAATCCGTTCATCCAGCGTCTGCTTATCCAAGGTCACGATTTGTGACCCATTCACCACCGAGTCTTTGGGCAGACCCGATTCGGTAGCAGGGAGGAGCACGTTACCAGGTGCTGCGGCCAGTCTGAGGTTGCTGGTGATGACAACGACTACAATAGTCGCAAGTCGACTCTCAGTAAAGGCATCGGCTTGGAGGAGCAGGACTGGACGCCGATAGCCTGGTGCTGCGCCCAGAGGATCAGGGAGATCCGCCCACCAAATATCACCGCGCTGCATTACCAATCTTCTTTCGGCAGTGCGCGCGTTTGGGCGGCGGCAAGCGCGGGATCAAGCGTGCTCGGCTCATCAGCATACACTTGGTTCAGTGCATCGGTGATGCCGTGATACTGGTACGTTTGCAGATAGAGCTGAACAGCGCGTGCGAAGAGTTCGCTGCGCGACAGTCCATTGGTGTGGGCGAATTGTTCTGCCGCTTCGAAAAGCGGATCGGGAATAGAAATCGCTGTTTTCATAGCGGAAGTATAACAAAAGTTATACCCACTGTCAAAAAGATCATCCCAATAGGGTCGCCCATCCTTGCTCATAGGCGGTCGTAATAGTGTGTCCGACAAGCTGTCGCCGCAACGGGGCAGGCGTTCCTTGATCGAACACGATTCTCATGCAGCCACCGAAACCGTCAGAGTCTGCACTTCATAGTTGAGCACAGCTTCCACTTGCGCGCGCATGAGCCCTGGAAACCATTCCAGGAATTGGTCAATGGTCGCGCCATCACGCAGGTTTTCGAACAACGCCGCGACTGGAACCCGCGTTCCCCGAAAGACCCATGCGCCACTGACGATATCGGGATGGCGTTCAACCGCATCAAGCGTATCCCATAGTTTGATCATCATCGCCCTCATTAGGTGAGGCTAGCCGCTCAGATCGCGATCATTGTAGCACAATCGCCACGGCAGGAGGCTGGCGTGGATGGTGTGGCGATTAGTGCCACCGAACGGATTGGCATCAGCGGTAGCCGAGGGTGCTGCACAATCTCAGAACCGCTGAACCGCTGAATATGCGAGGCCGCTGAAACCCGCCCCATCAGCGGCTTCAGCCCCTCAGCGCCTCAGCGATTCTGCTGGTCCGGGCAAGAGTTGGTGTGCGTATGCACGATTGATCTGGATACGTCAATCAGTTTTCGCATGGTACGGAGGTTTGGGTCGGAGATGTTTTGAAGCACGGTTAATGGATGGCGCATTAGCCGCCGACGCAGGCGCGCTGCACAAGATGACTTCGAAAAAGCTATGAGCTTGTGCGTCGCAAAGCGGTCGGATTGCAGGGCGATGGTAGGCAGCTGCACTGTACAGCGTTCCACTTGGCATAATGGGAAAGCGCCGACTAATCCACGCCGGCACAAGACGAGATGCGACGGCATCACTGGGCATGCGCCGAGCAGTGTCTGGCCCACAACCAACAGCAGATCGATTGCTCGATCGGTACGGCAGTGGGACTGGGAGTCGCCGAACGACCGAGTTGACCGTGGCCGCGCCGAACACTGAAGGATGCATAAGAACCTCGCTTCGCGGCCTCTGGTCGAACGACTTGTTAGGCGGGCATTGACTGGCTCAGATGCCTGTTGGCCCTGCGCCCCCGAAGCTATAAAGCACATTTAGTGCTTTTCTACAAAAGCCTCTTGCCTTCCAACCGTTCACTGTGAACAGGTGCTCCCATCCTACAAGGTATAAAGCGCATGCCAACGCAATCCGCTCACGATCGTTTGCCGGGGTCTGTGACATTTCAGGGCCCCTGTACATAGGCTGCCAATCTTTATCATTTCCAGGTATGAATTCACTGATCAATTTCCAAAGATGCCCCTTCTCAATACCGGCCTCTTCCTCCAATCGCGACACAGCGAGCTTCAGGGAGGTGAGATCGTACTCTCCTTGACCAGGGATTGGTAAATTCCCAATGTCTGCCAAAGAACGTACGCCCTGAAAATAATCTTTGAATATGCTGTCGAGATGCTCCAGAATGCTTGAGTTGCCCGAATCCGCTATCAGGCCTTTTAATTTCTTGAAAAAATGCTTTCCCTCATCCAATTGAGAGTAGAGCTCTGCACCAATCGATCCTATTATTCCAGCCGCAGGGACCAGGGTTCGGCCAAGCTCAGTCTGTACCTTGCCTTGTCCTACAGATTTAAACCTGCTCTTAACTTCCTTAGCTAGATCGTTGACCCGAGACCGATCCGGCAAAAGAATACTTTCGGTCACCCCTGCGGCTGGATCCTCGAACACTTCGCCGGGCTGCTGGTGGAAATAGACGCGCTCGATAGCGATTTGCCGTAAATCGCGCACCTGATAGCCCTCAATAAACACCCCTTTCTGACGGGCAATGCGGTTGTCCTCTTCCGGAATGTTTGGCTCGATGTATTGCCATTTCCCTAGGCGGATGCCCGTCTCATGGAGCAAGTGGAACTTTTCGATTCCAATCGCCTCTTCAAGGTTTTCCTCATTCTGAAGCTGAAATTCTGTGTGCGTTGGCTTCAGCCAGTAAATAGCTCCGATCATCTCATCAGTGTCGCTGATTCGCCGCGCATCGAGAGTCGCGAAGAATGCGGCGACGCGGAACGACCGTGTAAAGTCCAAAAGTGAGGTCGGGAAACCATAATGTTGTGCGATGGCAAGAAGCTCGTTCTCTTTCAACTGCGCGCCGAAAAATTCTTGCTGCCGACTGCCTAACTCTGTGAGGAACTCATTGGTGAATCGGATACGTTCATACAGCGTCCCTACGTCCAGCGGAGTTCCGTCCGATTTGCCGCGGAACAAAGTGGTGTCTAACCGCCACTGAATATCTCCCTGCCCTCGAAAGACAGCCTCACCATCTTCCAAGAATTCGTGTAACCAGACTGCTTCATAAATATTTGACCGGATCTCCGAGCCTTTGTATTCCTCAATATAATCACATGCCGCCAGATAGTATTCCCACTTTTCATTATCAATCAATCCGCGCTGCCGCAGAATCTCCAAGTCTGCTTCAACTGCCGACCAATCTTTTCGTAGCATTTCCTGGAGATCAGCCCAGGTTACAGGCGAATCGCGGTCAACGGTTCTGGTATCAATTGGCCGTAGTGTGGTGCCGTCACGTAAATGCAAAAGGCACAGGTCTTTCATCGTGACTCGCGGCTCTGTCATGCGCATTCGAGATCTCAATTTTATAATAGGTGTGCTTGATTGGCCGCTAGCTTCCTCAATATGCGGGATATCATCGTCGTCAAGCCTGCGCACCCATGAGCCAATCAGTTCTGGCGGAAAGCCTCCCGTAATCTGCAATACGACCAATGCACCTCTCTTCTCCTGAGCCTTACTTCGATTTAAGTTGAAATAGAAATGGCGCGCGACCTTTGTGTAACCAATATCTCCTTTACCATACCTGTGCCACCGATCAGCGAAAGTGGCACAAAGTGGGGTGTGGCCATAGCATACCAAGACAACGGTCTCACCTTTGAGTAATGGCTGTAAAAGACGATCACCTTCTCCAGGTAGAATATAATCTCCCTGGAAGTGGAACGCACGCACCGGGTCGGGAAGCAGTAACGACAGGCCCGTGACGACCGCTTCTAAGAGCTTCGCGTGTTCGCAAACCAAATAGCAAGCCTCGCCCGGCTTGGCATAGTACTTGAAGTATTCATGCAGATCTGCCATTGTCTTTTCTCCTGGCTCTACGAAAAGATTAGGTGCAAGCTTTGAACAATGATCCGGTCGCGCTCTTGGCCGCCCACCTCGTCAATCAGCGCCTACGAGCCACTTAAAACGCCCCAGGGGACGAACACGAAGCAATCATTCCTCCCCAATTGCGCGTCAGCCGTCGGCAGCCACACTGCCGACGGCTGACTGCACACAGCATCAAGGGCGCAGCGCCGCTCAACATGCCTCCGCGCAACGGCGTAGCGCGACGCTCTGCGGCAACATCGTGCGATGCAACGTCTCGCGATAGGCGCGCATGACCTCGACGGCGACCGTGGGCCAGCCGAAGCGCATGGCGCGCTCACGCGCCGCCACGCCCATCGTCACACGCAGGGCATCGTCCGCGAGCAGCCGCTCCAGCCGATCGGCCAGCGCCGACGGATCGTTCGGCTGCACCAGCAGGCCGCTGACGCCATTTTCGACGATGCAGGCCGGGCCGCCAGCGCTTGTCGCGACGACTGGGCGACCACACGCCAATCCCTCCAATGTCGCGATGCCGAACGACTCATAGAGCGACGGCATTGTGACGACATCGGCGGCGGCGTAGAACAGCGGGAGCTGCTCCTGCGACCGCGCGCCG
>Ga0075423_10002251_pt1 | contig 17410 bp, 14 predicted proteins | sample SoiMethybrSBSTD2_FD_80114 | JGI IMG/M metagenome (GOLD analysis project Ga0075423, IMG submission 80114) | Bulk soil microbial communities from a Populus tree surrounding site in Tennessee, USA - Soil MetaG P. TD hybrid SBSTD2 | ecosystem: Environmental > Terrestrial > Soil > Tree plantation...
ATCGACAAGATCGACAAGGTCGGCGGCACACCCGCGCGTGTCCTCATCACTGGCGAGAACGGAACGGGGAAGGAACTGGTCGCGCGGGCGATCCACCGGCAGTCCACTCGCGCGAACAAACCGTTCGTCGAAGTGAACTGCGCCGCGATTCCGAGTGAGCTGATCGAGAGTGAGCTCTTCGGCCACATGAAGGGCTCGTTCACCGGTGCCGTGGCGGATCGGGCAGGGAAGTTCGAGCAGGCCGACGGCGGAACGCTCTTTCTCGACGAGATCGGGGACATGAGCCTAACGGCGCAGGCCAAGGTGCTGCGCGTTCTTCAGGACGGTGTCGTCACGCGCATCGGCGGCGCGAAACCGATCAAGGTCGACGTGCGCGTGCTGTCGGCGACGAACAAGAACCTCGAGGAAGAGATTGCGGCGGGATGGTTCCGCGAGGACCTCTTCTATCGCCTCAACGTCGTTCCGCTTCACATCCCGCCACTCCGGGAGCGGCGTGAGGACATTCCCCTGCTCGCGTCGCACTTCGTGCGAGCGCTGTCCGAGCGCGAGGGAGTTCCGCCGCGCGTGCTGGATCCCGCGGCGGTCGACGTGCTCGCGAACATGGACTGGCCGGGCAACGTTCGTGAGCTCCGCAACACGCTCGAGCGGCTGCTGATCCTGTCTTCGGGGCCGCGGATCACGGTCACGGATGTCGAGCGCCTCGCGGGGCGTCGCGTAGCCGACAGCGCCAGTCTCGGTTCGTTGCTCGAATGCAAGACGTTCGAGGAGTTCAAGCACGCGGCCGAACGGGCGTTCCTGCTCGCGAAGCTGCGGGAGTTCGACTGGAACGTCTCGGAGACGGCGCGCGGCCTCGACATGCCGCGGTCGAACCTCTACAAGAAGATCGAACGGTACGGCCTGACGAGAGAGACGGTGTCATGAGCAAAAACTGGGACTCCGAGCTCAAGAAGATCGACCGGATGCTCGAGGGCGCGTCCGATGAGGCACTGCTTCCGTCCAAATCGGCCAAGACGCCGCAGGCACGCGCCGAGATCATCGAGAAGCAGCGCACGACGTCGACGCTTGGCGTCATGGCGCGGCTCGTTCTCGCCACGGCGTTAGGCGTCGGGATGCTGTTCTGGCCGTACGATGCGAAGTGCGGTGTCGGCCTCGCGGGCTACCTCGCCGCTACCGGCGTGGTGGTGACGGCTGGTGTGTGGTCGTCCATCTGGACGTGGCGGCACCGGTCGTCGAGGGGTCATATCCTCTCGCTACTTCTGGTGTTGTGGGGGAGCGTGCTCGCGGCCATCGAGATCCTCCCGCGGTCGGGCTACGCGAAACCGGATCCGAATCGGCCAGGCTGGTCGTGTCCAGCACCGACGGCACCGTCGCCAGCACCGCCGCCACCGACGAAATAACGTGTGGTTTGGCTCGCGCCTGACGCGCGGCTACACTTCGTGGTCCCGCCGCAGGCACCCCGTCGTCACTCAATGGCCATCATCGATCGCTACCGGCCCCCGCGTTTTGGGCTGATGGCTGATGGCCGATGGCTGATGGCTGCCGCCCGCAGGGCGGCTATGGCTGATGGCTAACGGCTGATAGCGGAGCTATGAAAGTATTTCGCAACTTCATCGCGGGTTCCTGGTCGGAGCCGAGCTCCGGCGAACACTTCGAGAACGTGAACCCGGCGGACACGACCGATGTGATCGGGCGGTTTCCGCTCTCGAACGCCGACGACGTCGACAAAGCCGTCGCGTCCGCGAAGCGCGGCTTCGAGGTCTGGCGCAACACGCCCGCTCCCGCGCGCGGTGATGTGCTGCGGCGTGTCGGCGATCTCCTTTCCAGCCGGAAGGACGAGATCGCGGACCTCATGACCCGAGAGATGGGGAAGCCGCTGCCGGAGACCCGCGGCGACGTGCAGGAGGGAATCGACACCGCGTACTATGCCGCCACGGAAGGGCGGCGGCTGTTCGGTCATACCGTGCCGAGTGAGCTCAAGGCCAAATGGGCGATGAGCTTCCGCCGGCCGATCGGTGTTTGCGGGCTGGTCACGCCGTTCAACTTCCCGATGGCCATCCCGACGTGGAAGATGTTTCCGGCCCTGTTATGCGGAAACTCGGTGGTCTTCAAGCCGGCGGAGGACGTCCCTCACACGGCGACGGTGCTGGTCGAGGTCCTCCTCGAGGCAGGCCTCCCGCCCGAAGTGATTCAACTGCTGCACGGGCGCGGCGAAGTCGTGGGAGCTGCCATCGTCGAACATCCCGAGATTCCGGTGATCTCGTTCACGGGGTCCACCGAGACTGGCAGGGTCGTGGGGGAGGTGTGCGGCAGGATGCACAAGCGGCTCTCCCTGGAGATGGGTGGCAAGAACGCTCAGATCGTGCTGGACGACGCCGACCTCGATCTGGCGCTCGACGGCGTCCTCTGGGGCGCGTTCGGGACTGCCGGGCAGCGTTGCACCGCCACCAGCCGGCTCATTCTCCAGCGCGGGATCCATGACAACTTCCTCGGGATGCTCGTCGATAAGACGAGGGGGTTGAGGCTCGGTGACGGCCGGAAGAAAGGCACCGACGTCGGCCCGCTGATTCACGAGACGTCGCGCCGGAAGGTGGAGGATTACGTCGACATCGGTCAGGCTGCCGGTGCCGACCTCCTTTGCGGCGGGAGGCGGCCGGACGAACGATCATTGTCCAACGGCTTCTTCTTCGAGCCCACGATATTCGCGCGCGTGGAGCCCGGCAGTCGTCTCGAGCAGGAGGAGATCTTTGGTCCCGTGTTGTCGGTCATTCGGGTCGCTTCGCCTGACGAGGCGTTCGCGGTAAACAACGACGTCAGGTACGGACTTTCATCGTCGATCTACACGCAAAATGTCAACGTCGCCTACCGCGCGCTCGTGGAGCTCGATAACGGCATCACGTACATCAACGCTCCCACGATCGGCGCCGAGGCACACCTGCCCTTCGGGGGGGTAAAGCAGACCGGCAATGGCCATCGAGAGGGCGGTTGGGAGGTCTACGAGTTTTATTCTGAAACGAAGGTCGGCTACATCGATTTCTCGGGGTCGTTGCAACGCGCGCAGATCGACAACTACGCTGGAAGTCCGACGTAAATGGAATCGAGGAGCGTTCGCGCGAGGCTTCGAGCCCGAGGGTCGGCTCGCTTGCGAACCTCTGACACCGCGAATTAATTCACCGGGTGGTAATGGCGCTGACACACGACATACGTCGGGCGCTCGCTGAGCGGGTGCAGCGACGGGTTGAGGGACGAGGGATTCCTCGTCACGTCATCGACGACGCGGTCGCACGCGTTGGCGATGCGCTCGACCGGCTGTCGCCTGCCCTGGAAACGAGTGCGCGGCGCGAGTCGATCGTGGCGGTATTCACCGCGCCGTCAGCGCCGGACCTCGGCTCTCGCGTTCGTGCTGCGCTCCTGTCCGAGTCAGTGACCCCACTCGGAATGGGAAACGGCACGTCAGGCCGCCATACCGTCGCGACCGTTCGGCTCGCTGCCGACGCTCGGCCCGCCGCCGAACGTGCGGCCGCCCGACTCTCGGTGACGATTTCGTTCGTTCCTGACTCGTTTACCCCCACGTCCTCGCAATGAGCGAAGTCGCCCACACGACGCCGGTCCGTCCACCGGTCAGCGAGGAACACCGCGCCGAAGCTCTGCGGCGCGTGAACCGAAGTCCGGGACAGCACTGGGGGCTATTTCTCGAGTGGGCAAAGTCATTCACGATCGCGATCATCCTGTTCCTCTTCGTCAGGACGTTCCTCGTCGAAGCGTTCAAGATCCCGAGCGGCAGCATGGAGAAGACGCTGCTCGTGGGTGACTTCCTGCTGGTCAACAAGATGGTGTACGGGGCGGAGATCCCATTCACCGGCAAGCACCTGCCGGCGATCCGCCATCCGCAGCGCGGCGATGTGATCGTTTTCCAGTGGCCGCTTGATCCAACGAAGAACTTCGTGAAGCGACTCGTCGGCGTTCCCGGCGACACGCTGGAGATGAAATCGGGTGAGCTGTTCGTGAACGGCGAGCACCAGAACGAGCGCTACGTTTCACACAGCGAGCCCGACATGGATCCGACCGCGGTCGACTTCGAGTGGCAGAAGAAGTACCTGGTCAAGACCGCCGCGGCCGCAAGCGGCCCACCACCGTCTCGAAACAACTGGGGTCCGCTGGTCGTCCCGAAGGACGAGTACTTCGTGCTTGGCGACAATCGCGATAACTCGCTCGACAGTCGCTACTGGCAGTTCGTTCCCGATTCGCTCATCCGCGGGCGCCCCATGTTCGTTTACTACAGCTACGATCCCGACTCGCTGGATCGTATGTCGTGGCTCACCAGGATTCGATGGACGCGTATCGGGGAGCGCGTCCGTTGACCTCGCGTCCCGATATGAACAATTCCTCCGACCGCATCACGAAGCGCGCAAAGGCGCGGTGGGAGAAGAGAAACATCGAAGGAGCCGCTGGTCGTATGGCTACCACCACCCCGAAAAAGACTTCCTACGAGGAAGGCTCGCTCGACCAGTACCTCCGCGACATCAGTGCCTACCCACTGATCAGCCGTGATGAAGAGGTCCGCCTCGCGCAGCGCATCCGCGAGGCTGATCAGGAGGCGCTGGACAAGCTGGTCCGGTCGAATCTCCGCTTCGTCGTGTCGGTCGCGAAGAAGTATCAGAATCAGGGCGTGTCGCTCTCCGATCTGATCAACGAGGGCAACCTCGGACTCATTCGCGCGGCTCACAAGTTCGACGAGACGAAGGGCATCAAGTTCATCTCGTATGCCGTGTGGTGGATTCGCCAGGCGATCCTGCAGGCCCTCGCCGAGCAGTCGCGCATCGTGCGCGTACCGCTCAATCGCGCGGGTACGCTGCACCGCATCGGCAAGCGAGCGAACGCGCTGTTGCAGGAGCTCGGTCGCGAGGCCACGCACGCCGAGATCGCCGACGGCATGGACATCACCGAGGAAGAGGTCGCGAAGACGATGTCGATCTCGCAGACCCATCTCTCCCTCGATGCGCCACTCACACCGGGCGAAGACAACAAGCTGCTCGACTACCTCGCCGACAACGTCAATCCGACGCCTGACGAACAGACTTTCGAGAAGGCGCTGACGGAATCGATCGAGGAAGCACTGTCGAGCCTCAAGGAGCGTGAAGCGAAGATTCTTCGCCTCTACTTCGGCCTGGACGGCGAGGAGCCGATGACGCTCGAGCAGATCGGATCGCTGCTCGGCATAACGCGCGAGCGCGTGAGGCAGATCAAGGAGAAGGCACTCTCGCGACTGCGCCACGTATCCCGAGCTCGGGCGCTGGAGAGCTTCCTGGGCTAGCTCGTCGATTCCTGACGCGCCGCACAGATGGGTGGGTCCTCGCGGGCCCGCCCATCGTGTTTCGTGACGCGCAACGATTAGCATTCCATCCATGCCCGCCAATCACCGCACCAACGTCGATCCCCCGGTGGTGGATGAGTCTATCGAGTCGGGTCGCACGCTGTCGTGGCCAGGCCTGAAGCGGGCGTTCACGGTGATCGGGCGGGCGGCGAGGCTCAGGTGTCCCCACTGCGGCGGCGGTCCCGTGCTACGGCACTGGCTCAAGGTGCGCGAACGGTGCGGCAACTGCGGATTGGCGATCGAGCGAGGAGAGCGCGACTATTTCATCGGTTCGATGATGTTCAACCTCGCCGTCGCGGAAACATTGTTCGCGATCGTATTCGTATCGATCCTGGTGATCAGCTGGCCTAACGTGCCGTGGGATACGCTCGAGTGGGCAGCGCCGGCCGGCATGCTGGCCGCGCCGTTCGTGCTGTTTCCGTTCTCGAAGCTCGCCTGGTTAGGCTTCGATATCCTGCTGCGCCCTGTGACACCGGATGAACTAAGACAGACGGCCTGACGCTTCCGCCGAGTCCCCAGTCCCTAGTCCCCAGTCCCCACGATGGCTCAGCTGAATTCCTTCGACATCACGACCGGCGTCGACCTGCAGGAAGTCGATAACGCGATCAACCAGGCGCAGAAGGAGATCGCGCAGCGCTACGACTTCAAGGACTCGAAGGCGACCATCGATTTCCAGCGCGGGGAAGGGAAAATCGTGCTCACTGCCGACAGCGACTTTCGCATGCGAGCGCTCTTCGACGTCGTGCAGGCGAAGCTCATCAAGCGCGCCGTCCCGGTGAAGAATCTCGATATCGGCGAGATCAAGCCGGCGGGCGGTGACACCGTCCGTCGCGAAGTCGCGCTCAAGATGTCGCTCGATGGCGACACGGCGAAAAAGGTCGCCGCCGCGATCAAGGATGCGAAGATGAAGAAGGTCCAGGCCGCGATTCAGGGCGACCAGGTCCGCGTCAGCTCCCCGTCGCGCGACGAGCTACAGCTGGTCATGCAGATGCTGCGCGCCAAGGACTTCGGCGTGGAGCTGAAGTTCGGAAACTATCGTTAGGCGTCGTCGCGGTCGGGCGCGCGCATCTCGCTCGAGCGCTGCTTGATCCACTCATCGACAGACGGCGTCACGAACATGTCGTCGGCGATGGCCGCCACCTCCTCGGCCTCTTTCCATTCGTCGGCCAGCCTGGTGAGCTCGCCCTCGAGGGCGCGGCGCTCTGCTTCTTCGTGCACGGCCATCTCCAGCGCCAGCCGTTCGACCGGCATGAGGCTCATCGCACCGACGCGCCGGTACTTCGCCATCATGCGACGACCGTTGAAGCGTGAGAATCGCGCTGCCGTCTTGTTCAGGAAACCGTCGGCGTCGCCGATCTCGTCGATCTGTTCCACGGCACGCTGTACCAGGCGGCCTGCGCCACCAAGCCAATTCGCTCGCGCGAGAAGCCGACCGCCGGTCGAGAGAGCCTTGTCGCCATCGTAGTGTGACGCGCCGCCATCGTGCGCGATGCGAAGCGTCAACTCCCCCGTGTATCGGTCGCTGTAATACGCCGACTCCCACATGTGCCTGATGCGGACCGTCAGCTTGCCGCCGTTGGGGGCCGGCAAGCGAAGCGCGACACGCTCCCACTGCCAGTAGTCCTTGATGTCCATCGCGATCATGCCGGGGACGACCCAGAGGGGCGCGCTCGCCCCGAACGCGAAGAACCCGGGCACGATGAACGGCGCGGCCAATGGTGCCGCTGCCACTGCGGCCGCTACTCCGGCCGCGCCTGCTACGCCGGCAACTATTCCGGCTCGGCGATGGCGCCACTTGAGTTGAGGACCGTACCGCCACGCCGCAAACTCGGGCCGGAGCGGCTTCCCGATCCGAATGAGGTCGATCCCCCGCACGTTCGGGGCGAGGCCGATGTTATCGGTGGAGACGCGCGCCCTCGTGCTCCGATAGAGGCGCTCGCACTCTTCGATCGCTTCCCATCGCTCGTCGAGGGGCGACAGGTTCCAGCGGCGACAGTGCGGGCACACTGCCCAGAGCCTGCCTCGCGCGCTGTCGAACGCCAGCCGCGAACCAACCGGAAAGTGCTCGACGACGTCGTTGCTGCCGAGCTTTCCGTGGCAGAAGAGGCACGTGCTGAACATTGAGCGTCCTCGCCGGGTTGTCCCTAACGTCGAATGTGACCGGGCGTGCCTCCCGGGGCTATCGTGGACTCGAGGACTTAACCGATTCCTAATCCGCGGATACCAACTGGCATCCGGCACCAAGGGGTCTGACCCCACGTCCCAGCCACCGGCTAGTTTTGTCGGGATGCCTACCCGTCCACACCAGCCATGAAGGTTGGTCTCCTCACGCTCGGCTGCGACAAGAATACGGTCGACAGCGAGCGATATCTGGCCGAGCTGGTGGCCCACGGTGCCGAGTCGACGACGGACCTCGATCAAGCGGAGGTCATCATCGTCAACACGTGCGGCTTCATCGACGCCGCGAAACGCGAGTCGATCGACGCCATCGTCGAGGCAGGCCGTTACAAGAGCGACGGCGTCTGCCAGGCCGTAGTAGCCGTCGGGTGTCTCGTGCAGCGACACAAGGACGAGCTCGCGGACGCGCTCCCGGAGGTCGATCTCTTCCTTGGCGCTGCCGAAGCGGATCGGCTCATTCCCGAGCTGACCGAGCGCGGGCTCATCGGCGACCCGCTCGTGGATCACCCCGGCGTGCGCGTGTACTCGGGCGATCTTCCGCATGTTCGCTATCTCAAGATCAGCGAAGGATGCGACCACGGCTGTGCCTTCTGCGCCATTCCGCTGATGCGCGGAAAGCACCGGTCGTTCGCGCTGGCGGACGTGGTTCGCGAAGCCCAACTCCTCGAGCTGCAGGGCGCGCGCGAGGTGAATCTCGTCGCACAGGACCTCGCGCACTACGGGCGCGACCTGCGCGACGGAGTCGGTTTGCCACAGCTGCTTCGCGCGCTCCTCGATGAGACGTCCATTCCCTGGCTGCGGCTGTTGTATCTGTACTCGGCGGGTTTGACGCCGAAGCTGCTCGATCTCATGGCGAACGAACCGCGTGTGCTCCGGTACCTCGATATGCCGATGCAGCACGCGTCGGACGCGGTGCTCAAGCGCATGCGTCGACCCGAGCGTCAGGCGACTCAGCGCGAACGCCTGCGCCGGATCCGCGACGCCGTTCCCGACGTGGCGATCCGCACGACGTGCATCGTGGGGTTTCCCGGCGAGACGGAGGACGACTTTCAGCAGCTGCTCGACTTCCTGGAAGAAACGCGGTTCGACCGCGTCGGGGCGTTCACGTATTCGGCGCAGGAAGGCACGCGCGCGTGGTCGCTGAGCGACGATGTGCCCGATGACGTGAAGCGCGAGCGACTCGAGCGCCTGACCGAGCTGCAACGCGTGATCACGGCGGAGCGGTACGAGGGCCACGTCGGTACGCGCACCCGCGTGCTGGTGGATCGCCGCGCCCATGACGGTGGCCGTGTACAGGCTCGCGCACCATGGCAGGCCGATGACGTCGATGGCGTGACCCGCGTCGTTACCGACGCCGCACCCGGAGACTTCGTCGAGGTTCAGCTCACCGACGTCGAGGATGACTACGATTTCGCCGCCACGGCCGTTCGCATCGTGGACCAACAGCGTGTGGTCCCACGGCCGGCGCGACTCGGCCGCGTGCTGCCCGTGACGACGGTGGGGAGCTTCGGGCGTTAGGCGATGTCGCGGCTGGCGCGTGTCCCCCGGCTCACGTTCCTGACGCGCCACGCCGCCTGCCTCGCGGCGGTTTTCATCGCGGCCTGTGCGCATCCGCCCGCTCCGTCGCCGACCGAGCCGGTGCCTAACGCGATCGACGCCGCGAGCCTCCGGGTCTCGCTCGGAGTGCTTCCTGCCGCGACGCTTGGCGCAACGGACGCCTGGCGTCTCCTGGACCGGGATGGCCGCGTCGCCGCCAAGGGCGCCGGGGGTGAGCGCGTGTCGTTGTCATCCGAGCGAGGGACGCTCACGCTCACCGAGCCGGCCGGCCTGCGACGCGCGCTCACGACACCGCTGTCTCTCGTTGCCCTGAAGTCGGGAGCGATGGTTTCGGTCAATCAGCGCCGGTATCGCGGCGATCTGTCGATCCTCGCGACGGATTCCGGCGTGCGCGTGGTCAATCGTGTGGGGGTCGAGGCGTATCTCCGGGGCGTCGTCCCCAGAGAGCTCGGCGTACGCGGCACTGCCGACCGTGCGGCGTTGGAGGCGCAGGCCGTTGCCGCACGGAGCTACGTGGTCACCCGGCTCGGCAACACGTCTCGCGCGTACGACGTGACGGCGACGACGACCGACCAGGTGTACGGTGGCGTCGAGGCGGAGAACGCCGTTGCGGACGCTGCCGTGACTTCGACCGAGGGGCTGGTGTTGATGTACAACGGGCGAATCGTGAGCGCGCCATACCACTCGACATGTGGCGGTAGTACAGCGGCGCCCGACGAGATCTGGCGGTCACATGAGCCGTATCTGCAGCGCGTGAGCGACCGCATTCCTGGCACCGATCGGTATTACTGCGATATCGCCCCGCGATTCCGGTGGGAGCGGAGCTGGCGCGCCGATTCGTTGACGGCCGTCGTCGAGCGGTATCTGCGCAGCTACGCGCAATTGCCCACGGGTCCGGTGGGTGAGGTGCGGCGGGTCGACGTCGATGGGCAGACGCCGTCGGGGCGCGTGGCAGCGCTCTGGATCGAGACGTCACGCGGCCGCTATCGTCTGCGCGGAAACGACATTCGGTATGTGCTCCGTTCGCCAAGTGGCGAGCTTCTCAACAGTACGTATTTTTCGCCCGAGGTCGTCAGCTCGCCCGATGGACGACTCACGCGTCTGACGGTCCGAGGGCTCGGCTACGGCCATGGCGTCGGCATGTGCCAGTGGGGAGCCATCGGCCGTTCGCGCGCCGGCCAGGACTTCCGCACGATTCTCCGCACGTACTTCCCCGGGACCACCGTTGCGCGCGCGTATTGAACAGCTCCCATCGCTGGTTCGGGTTCTGGCAGTCGTTCTGGTCGTAGCCGGCCGGCTGGAGGCGCAGGAGAACCAGTCGTTGGCCGAGCGCCTTGGCATCGACAAGCTCAAGTTCACGGCGCTTGGCGTGCAGGTAGGTCGCGTTGCTCCCTACGGGATCGAGCCGACCACGTCGTACTCGCTCCAGGCGGATTACGGCGAGATCGCGCAGGGTTGGCGAATCGTGTTCAACGCGACGTACTGGGGTTCCCAGTTCACCGACAAGAGCGTGCAGGCGTATGCCGATTCGCTCCGCAACGCGATCGACGATCCGACCGGTGATGCCGAGGTGATCCTCGGCGACATTACAGTCTCTGACATCGTGCTCGGCGCGGACGCACGCCGGACCTATAAACCCAGCTGGTGGCTTTCGCCGTACCTTGGCGCCGGCCTCGCCACGCACATCGTGAATGCGGATGGTCGTTTGATCGACGGCACGTTCGTCGAGCGGGCGACCGACGTGATCGCGGTTGGGGTGGCGGGCACGGTGGGCCTGAACGTTCGCGTACTCCGCCACATCGCGCTCGACGCGCAGGCGCGCTACGATTTCCTGAGCCTCGCTCGATTCGCTTCGCTGCGCGTCGGCGCGAGCTATTACTTCGACAACCCGCGTCCGAAAACTCCTAAATGAAGCCCAACATTCGCGTCGGCGTGGTGGGTGCCGGGGCGATCGCGCAACTCGCGCACCTACCGCTCCTCTCGAAGCTCCGCGGAGCGCAGCTCGTCGCGCTATGCGACAACGACCGGCCGAAAGCGCGCGCGCTCGCGGATCGCTTCGCCGTGCCTGACGTGTTCACCGACATCGAAGACCTTCTCGAGTTCGATGAGCTGGATGCGGTAATCGTCGCGACGCCGAACCATTTGCACGAGCCGCACGTGCTCGCCGCACTCGAGGCGAAGGTTCACGTGTTCTGCGAACGCCCGCTGTCGCTCACGTCCCGCGGCATCGAACGGATACTCGCGGCGGCCAACCGCGTGGATCGCAAGGTGTTCGTCGCGAACAACCACCGCTTTCGATCCGACGTCCAGGCCCTGGATCGCTTTCTCCGGGGTGGGGAGCTCGGGAAGCTGACCGGGGTGCGCGCCGGTGTGTATCAGCCGCGTCTGCGCCACGAGGGGTGGAGGGCGCGGCGCGCAGAGGCCGGGGGCGGCGCGTTCCTCGATCAGGGCCTGCCGATGGTCGACCTTGCGATGTGGCTTGCCGATTATCCGGCTCCAGTGCGCGTGTGGGCGCACATGGACCGCCCTCGAGGCACGGCGGTTGAGGAGTCGGCCCTCGTAACGCTCGAGTGCGAATCCGGCATTGCGTTCACCTTCGACATCTCGTGGGCGTACGTGGGGTATGAGGAGCGGTGGTGGTTCGAAACGCTCTCGTCGCGCGGCAGTGCCCGCCTGGCGCCGCTGCGCGTGGTGAAGGAGCTGAACGGGAAGCCCACGGATGTCTCGCCGGGCGGAGCAGCAGCGCGGGAAAACTCGTTCAACCAGTCGTACCGCGCCGAGCTCGCGCACTTTCTTTCGGTGGTGCGTGAGGAGACACCCTACGAAGCGCCGTCGGATCAGGTGATGCTGCACAAGGTGATCGAGGCCGCGTACAAGGCGGCCGATGAGGGGAAAGAGGTGAAGCTGTGATCGCTGTCGGGATGGCTGCGTTGGCGCTCATGTGGGGACTAGGGACTGGGGACTGGGGACTCGGCCGGGAACCTTCTACCGCCGAGCAAGCGCCCTCGCCGGTAATACCATCCCGGCCGAGTCCCCAGTCCCCCGTCCCTCAGTCCCGCAGTGGCCAGTCCCGCAGTGGCCAGTCCCGCAGTGGCCAGTCCCGCAGTGGCCAGTCCCGCAGTGGCCAGTCCCGCAGTGGCCAGTCCCCAGTCCCCAGTCCCCAGTCTTCAGAGCCGGGCGCTGACCTTTCGATCTACCTGATGACCATGGGCAACGGCGTGCGGATCTGGGAGCGCTTCGGGCATAACGCGATCCGCATCGTCGATGCTACTCACGGGACCGACAGCGTCTTCAACTGGGGGACGTTCGACTTCGCCCAGCCGCACTTTCTGCGGCGGTTCATGACGGGCAACACCCTGTACTGGATGCAGGGTGACGACATGGCGCAGACGTTGGCGGTGTACCAGTACACGAACAGGTCCGTGTGGGTGCAGGAGCTGGATCTCACCCCTGCCGAGCGGGTGGCGGTCCGCGACTACATTGTCTGGAACGCACGGCCCGAGAACCGCTACTACCGCTACGACTACTATCTCGACAACTGTTCGACGCGCGTCCGGGATCTGATCGATCGCGTCGTCGGTGGGCAGCTCAAGCAGGCGATGGCGTCGCGCCTAACGAATACGACGTATCGCTTCCATACGCAGCGTTCGTTCCAGTTCGATCCGGCCGTCGCCCTCGGCACCAACATTGGCCTCGGCGAGGTGGCCGATCGACGCATCAGCGAGTGGGAAGAGTCGTTCCTTCCCGCGCGACTAATGGACCACATCCGCGACGTTAGGATCCGCGAGTCGAACGGGGCAGTGCATCCGCTGGTGAAGGCCGAGCGACAGTTGTTCGTGGCGAACGGGGCACCGGACCCCAGGCAGCCGCCCGACGAGATGGTGCGCAATCTCGCGATCGGACTCGCGATCGCCGTGGCTCTCGGAATCCTCGCGCGGGGCGCGAGCGCTGGACGGCGCGCGGCTCGCATCGCGTTCGCTTCACTTGCCACGCTCTGGGCGGCGGTGAACGGCATCCTCGGCGTCATCCTCATTGTTGGCTGGACCGCCACGCGCCATGTCTTCATGGCACGTAACGAGAACCTGCTGCAGTTCGACGTGCTGTCACTCGCGCTCGCCGTCGTGTTGCCGATGGCCATCGCGAGTGCCCGGGCCGTGCGTCCGGCTCGCACGCTCTCGATCGTCGTCGCAGCGATCGCGCTCGTCGGGTTTGCCATGCAGGTACTTCCCTGGTTCAATCAGGTGAACGGCGAGGTCATCGCGCTCACGCTTCCGCCGCACCTCGCGCTCGCGTGGTGCGTGCTCGCTCTGACGTTGGCGCCGGAAACGGCGCCGGCGCGGCGCGGCGGCGCGGTTCAACCCGTCGCCTCACGCTCGGCCGCGTGAGCGGGCTCTCGGTCGGCGTAGACGTCGGGGGCACGTTCACCGATCTCGCCGCGGTCGCCGAGGACGGGTCGGTGATCGCGTACAAGGTCTCCAGCACGCCGGGCGACCAGAGCGAGGGCGTCGAGAGTGCGCTGCGCCGGCTTCCGGCCGACGCGCCCCCGGTTTCGAGCATCGTCCACGGCACGACCGTTGTGACGAACATGCTGCTGGAGCGCACCGGCGCGCGCGTCGTGCTGTGCGCCACCGGCGGCGCCACCGACCTGCTCGAGCTTCGACGTCAGGAGCGCGCGGCCCTGTACGATCTCTCGGCGCACCATCCGCCGCCGCTCGTGCCGGCGGAGCGGATTGTCGGCGTGCCCGAGCGAATCGCGCCGGAGGGCGTCGTTAGGCCCCTCACGCAGGCAGCGGCCACCGACGTTGCGGAACGCGTTGCCGCGTTGACGCCGGACGTGATCGCCGTGTCCCTGCTTCACGCCTACGGCGACCCGACCCACGAGCGAGGGCTGGCCGCCGCGCTGCGGGAACGACTGCCCGGCTGCGACGTCGTCTGTTCGACCGATGTCCTGCCGGAGATTCGCGAGTACGAGCGTACCGCGACCACCGCATGCGAGGCGTATGTCCGCCCCGGGGTCGGGCGCTACGTCGCTCATCTCGCGCTCCGGCTTCATGCAGCCGGTCTGCCTGAACCGAGCGTGATGTCGTCGAGTGGCGGCACCACGCCCGCGCAAGTTGCCGCCGTGAACGGGGCGTCGCTCGCGCTCTCCGGACCCGCCGGCGGCGTCGCCGGAGCGGCATACATCGCCCGCACGTTAGGCATCGACAAGGCGTTGACGATCGACATTGGCGGAACGAGTGCCGATGTCGGGCTGGTGCTCGGCGGAGAGCCGCTGCTCGAAGCGGGTGGCACCGTCGCAGGCGTACCGATCGCGCTGGCGCGCGTCCTGGTGGAGACCGTCTCCGCCGGAGGCGGGAGCATAGCCTGGGTGGATGACGGAGGCGCACTGCGCGTCGGGCCGCGCAGCGCCGGGGCCCGGCCCGGTCCCGTCGCCTTTCACAGGGGCGGGACGCAGCCGACGGTGACGGACGCCCACATCGCGCTCGGGAACATCGCCAGCACGACGATGAGCGACGGCGTCGAGCTCGACGTCGGCGGCGCGATCGGGGCGGTCGACGCGCTGGCGCAGCGAATCGGTGCAAGTCGTCAGGCAACCGCGGAGGCGATCGTCGCCATCGTCGATGCCTCGATGGCGCGCGCGCTGCGTCGCGTCAGCGTCGAACGAGGCATCGATCCCCGGCACTGCGCGCTCATCGCGTTCGGAGGCGGTGGACCCCTCCATGCATGTGGTCTCGCCGAGCGAATCGGTGTACGCACCGTCATCGTCCCGCCGTACGCGGGCGTGTTGAGCGCCCTCGGTCTCGCGATCGCTCCGCAGCGGTACATGGCGACAGCGAGCGTCATGAAGGGACTGGGTCAGCTCGATGGCGCCGCGCTGCCGCTCTCATCGCTCGAGACGATGCTCAGGGCGGGCAGCTCCAGAAACGGCGACGATGGCGACGTCAAACATTTCGTGCGAGCGCGCTACGTCGGCCAGGGTCACGAGCTGGATGTCGAGATCCTGCCGGGCCTCGGGGTGGACGCGATCAGGGAGCGTTTTCTGACGCGGCACGATGAGCGGTTCGGCTTCACGCTCGACCGCGACGTCGAGATCGTGAGTGTGCGCTGCAGCTTGTCGGTCGGCGGTCATACCATTCAGCTCGCACGTCGGGGCCGCTCCGGTTGGCGAGACGAAACGCGGGTCGACGATGGCGGCGAGATGACGGCCGTCGTCGCGGGCCGAGCGACGATCGGGCTGCCGGACGCCACGCTGCTGGTTGCCGACGGCTGGAGCGCCAGGTCGTTAGGCATGGGCGGGTGGTTGCTGGAGGCGCGATGAACGAGGCACCTGTCTTCGATCCGCTCGCGCTCATGGTGATGTCGAACGCTGTGTCGATGATTGCCGAAGAGATGGGTGTGGTCCTGGAACGTGGCGCGCTGTCACCGAACATCCGCGAGCGACGCGACGCATCATCGGCGCTCTTCGACGCCCGCGGCCGCATGGTCGCGCAGGCCGCGCACATCCCCGTGCACCTCGGCGCCATGCCCGAATCGGTGCGAGCCGTGATGGCGCAGCACCCCGAGCCGCGCGATGTATTCCTCCTGAACGATCCGTACGCCGGCGGGTCGCACCTTCCCGACCTGACAATGGTGGAGGCGATCGGCGACGGCGCTGCAATTGTTGGATTCGCCGCGATTCGCGCTCATCACGCCGATGTTGGGGGCTTGAGCCCCGGGAGCATGCCGCAGGGTGCGACGGAGCTGTTTCAGGAAGGCATCATCGTTCCTCCCGTTCGCATCGCGCGACGCGGTGTCCCGGTTGACGACGTGATGCGCCTCGTCCTGGCCAATGTCCGTACGCCGGCGGAGCGTCAGGGCGATTTGGCGGCGCAGCGCGCGGCTTGCGCGGCGGGCAGGGAGGGCTGGCTGGCGCTGCGCGCCCGCGAGACGCCGGCTCGGCTCGACGCGGCGTGCGAGGCGCTGCTGGATTACACGCGCCGTCGCGCGCTCGCGCGAATCGCGGAGCTGGGTGACATTCGCGGTCGCGCGGTCGATGCGCTCGAGGGCGACGGCGTGTCGGACGCCGACGTGCCGGTGGCCGTGGACGTCTCCGTTCGCGACGGCCGCCTGCGGCTCGACTTCACTGGGACCGCGCCTGCGGTGCGGGGCAACGTGAATTGCCCACGTTCGGTGACGCGTGCGGCGGCGGTGTTCGTGCTCCGGACCCTGCGCGACGACGATGTTCCGACGAATGACGGGATTGCCGAAGCGCTCGACCTCGCGATACCTGCCGGATGCGCGATCGATGCCCGGTGGCCCTCGGCCGTTGCTGCCGGCAACGTCGAGATGTCGCAGCGGATTACCGACACGATCTTTGCCGCGCTGGGCAATGCGGGCGTCGCCGTCCCTGCACAGGGTCAGGGGACGATGAACAACATCACGTTCGGCGGCGTCGGATGGACGTTCTACGAGACGTTAGGCGGCGGCCAGGGCGCCAGCGCGCGCGCCCCCGGTCCGAGCGCGGTGCATGTCGGGATGAGCAACACGCGCAATACGCCGATCGAATCGCTGGAGCATGCCTATCCGATCCGCATCGACGAGTACGCGGTGCGCCGCGGGTCTGGTGGGGCCGGGCAGCACACGGGCGGTGACGGGATCGTGCGCCGCTACCGAGTCCTCGAACGCTGCACGGTGACCCTCGTGACCGAGCGCCGGCGCCACGCCCCAAGCGGCACCGCCGGCGGCGCGCCCGGAGCGCCTGGCCTGAATCAGCTCAACGGCCGGTCCATCCCGGCGAAATGTCGCATGGAGCTGGAGCCCGGCGATGTGGTGACCGTGATGACGCCAGGGGGAGGCGGCTGGAGACGGCCGGGGACGGGCGACGGGCGACGGGGGACGGAGGGAACCGGGAACGGGGAACCGGGAACCGTGCCTTCGCTCTAAACGTCGAGCTCCATTCCTTCAGCCGCGGCGATAATGCGCAGCGTCTGTCCCGAGCGCGCCGTCGCCGCGCGGCATTCCGCCAGGCGCGTGTCCAGCTCGTCGTCGCTGCGATCCGGGCTGTGGTGGAACAGCACGAGCGTTTCAACACCGCTCTCGAGCGCCAGGGCGACCGCGTCCCCATACGTCGAGTGACCCCACCCACGATGCGACTCGTACTCCTCCTCGGTATACGTCGCGTCGTGAATGAGCACGCGGGCACCGCGAATGAATTCGACGAGCTTCGCGCGCCACCGGTCGGTGCTCGCCGACGAATCCCCGGCCCTGAGCTCGTTGTCCGAGATGTACACGAATGCGTTGCCGAGGCGCGGATCACCTCGCTCG
>Ga0075423_10002252_pt1 | contig 17410 bp, 16 predicted proteins | sample SoiMethybrSBSTD2_FD_80114 | JGI IMG/M metagenome (GOLD analysis project Ga0075423, IMG submission 80114) | Bulk soil microbial communities from a Populus tree surrounding site in Tennessee, USA - Soil MetaG P. TD hybrid SBSTD2 | ecosystem: Environmental > Terrestrial > Soil > Tree plantation...
GACCTCTCCGGAGCAATCGTCAACCAAGAGGTCCGGTGTCTCGCGCTGAACCCTGACGGCTCCATACCCGCACCTCCGGCGCCGCCGCCGGTGCCGAGCATCGGGGAGATCTGGCGCGCCGCGCTCCGCCAGATCCCGCCGCCCAAGATCGGCATCAACCCGCGCCCGACCGGCCTCACCGGCCTCGAGACGTGGCTCTGGTACGAAGGCCCCGAAGAGCTCCAGGTGAGCACGAGCATCGGACCCTGGACTGTCACCGGCACCGCGCGCGTCCAGGACGTCGTCTTCGAGATGGGGGAGGGCCGCACGGCCCGCGCCGATCGCGCCGGCTCCGAATCCGACCCTGCCGCCCGTTACGTGTACGAGACGAAGGGCCGGTACCGCATCGTCGCCACCGCCCGCTGGGGCGCCGACTTCGTCCTCACCGGCCCCGGCCTCCCACCTCGTCCGACGCCCATGGGGGGCGCCGTCCTCCGCTCGAGCGAGGACTACCCGGTCCAGGAGGTTCGCGGCTTGCTCGTTCCCGACCGAGGAACTTGACAGGCGAACATACGGCCCGGATCGGGACCTCGTCCCGCCCTGACGGCGACGGCTGCTCCCGCCGCGCCCCGGATCTGACGCCCACATTTCGATGGGGGCCCGCCACAATGGAGTCGTGCACGCCGCCGCCGTCTGCTTCGATCTCCACGTCCCCGAGAGCCGGTCGCTGAAAGCGAAGCGCGGCGCGGTCCGCCCGATCGTCGACGGGATCCGGCACAAGTACCGGCTGTCGGTGGCGGAGGTCGACCACCAGAACCAGTGGCAGCGGGCGGCCATCGCGGTCGCGGTCGTCGCCGAGAGCGACGGGCGGCTCCGACGGGTGCTCGAGCAGGTCGAGCGTTACGTTGCGGGCGCTCCGGATGTCGAACTGTTGGATGTCTCGACTGCATACCTCGAGCCGGAGGACGGCTGACGTGGCGCGCCCGGGCCAGCCGCCGCGGCGGTACCCGCGGACTGCACGCGTCAACGAGGTCGTTCTCGAGACCCTCGCCGAGGAGCTCGAGCGACTGTCGGACCCCCGGTTGGGCTTCGTCACGCTGACCGGCGTCGAGGTCAGCCCCGATCTGCGCCAGGCCACCGTCTACTATTCCGTGCTCGGCCCGGCTGAGCAGCACGAAGCGACCTCCAAGGCGCTGCATCACGCCGGGTCGCACTTGCGAACGGTGTTGGGTCACCAAGTTCGGCTCAAGTACCTGCCCCGGCTGTCGTTTCGTGAAGACCCCGCGATCACGACCGGCCAGCGAGTCGAGGACATCATCCGGGAGCTCCACCGGCAGGAGGGGCAATGACGCAGCCCAGCGCGACGGACGTGGACCGGGCATTCGATCGCGCCGTTGGCGCGATTCACGGTGCTCCCGACGTCGCACTCGCGTGCCACGTCAGTCCCGACGGCGACGCCCTGGGCTCGATGCTCGGCCTCTTCCACGTCTTGCGCGGCGCCGGTACGAACTGCGTCGCGTCGTTCCCGACGCCGTTCGTCGTCGCGCCTCACTACCGCGAGCTCCCCGGTCTGGACTGTCTGACGCCGCCGCACGAGTTCCCGAGTGAGCCGGCGGTGATGCTCACGTTCGACTGTGGCGCGCTCGGCCGGCTGGGCGACCTCGAGCAGTCGGCCAAGTCCGCCACCGAGCTGATCGTCATCGACCACCACATCTCGAACGACAGGTACGGCTCGATCAATGTGGTCGACCCGGACGCGGCGGCCAGCGGTTCGCTCGTGTACCGGCTCGTTCGCATGCTCGGGCTGCCGCTCAACCGCGACGCCGCGGTGTGCCTGTACGCCGCGCTCGTCTGCGACACCGGCCGGTTCCAGTACGACACCACGACGCCCGCCGTCTTCAGCATGGCGCGTGAGCTCGTGCAACACGACGTCCCGGTCTCGCGGCTGAGTCGCACGCTGTTCGAGGAGCACCGGTTCGCGTACCTGAAGCTCCTCGGCGACGCGCTGAACCGCGCCCACCTCGTCCCCGAGCGGCGGTTCGTCTGGACCGCAGTCACGCAAGGCGACCTCGCCAAGCATCAAGTCACGATCGAAGAGGTCGAGGGCCTGATCGACATCCTGCGCCGCACGGCCGAGGCCGAGGTTACGTGCGTCCTCAAAGAGGAGGCCGACGGGACCGTCCGCGTGAGCCTGCGGTCGCTCGGTGAGGTCGACGTCCGGAGCATCGCCGAGTCCGAGGGCGGTGGCGGCCATCGCTTCGCCGCCGGCTTCAGTTCCGACGACACCGTCGACACGGTCGTGGGGCGGATCGAGCACAAGCTTCCGATTGCGCGCTGACCGGCCGTTCATGGCCACGCACGGCGTGATCGTCGTCGACAAGCCCGCCGGCTGGACGTCGCACGACGTCGTGGCGAAGATCCGCAAGATCTATCGCCAGAGGCGGGTCGGGCACGCCGGGACGCTCGATCCCGACGCGACCGGGGTGCTCCTCGTCGGGCTGGGACGCGCGACGCGGCTGTTGCGTTTCCTCCAGGACACCGGCAAGGGATACCGCGCCACAATCGTGTTCGGCGTGTCGACCACGACCCTCGACGCGTCGGGGGAGGTCGTCGACCGGCGACCGATGCCGATCGACCAGGCGGACATCGAGGCGGTCGTGCCGGCGTTCCTCGGTGAGATCGAGCAACTCCCGCCGATGGTGTCGGCGGTGAAGGTCGGCGGACGGCGACTCCACGAGCTGGCGCGGCGAGGCGAGGAGGTCGAGCGCGCACCCCGCCGCGTCCACGTCGACCGCATCGATGTCGAAGCCTTCGAGCCCGGTCCGTACCCGGCTGCCACTGTCCTGGTCGAGTGCAGCAGCGGCACGTACGTGCGGTCGTTGGCCGCGGACATCGGCGGGCGCCTCGGAGGTGTCGCGCACCTCGGTGAGCTCCGCCGCTTGCATATCGGCTCGTTCACGCTCGACGAGGCCCGTACTCTCGCCGACATCGAAGCGGACCCCGACAAGACCGTGCTGCCACCCGTCGCGGCCATGCGCGACCTCGAGCAGGTCAGTATCGACGCCGAGCAGGCCCGCGCAGTCGCGCACGGTGTCACGTTTCCGGCCGCGGTGTTCGCCGGCGCGAACGCCGGGCCCGGTCCGTTCGCGGTCGTCGGGCCCGACGGCGAGCTGCTCGCCGTGTACGAGCGCCGCCGCGCCGCGGTGAAACCGGCGGTGGTCCTCGCGCCGGTCGAGGCGACCTGACCGGTGCGCATCGTCACCGGCAGCGACGAGGCGGCCCTCGCCACGGTGCAGACCGACGGCGCAGTCGTCACGATCGGCGCGTACGACGGCGTGCACCTCGGCCACCAGGCCGTGTTGCGCCTCGTGCGCGAGCTCGCGGACGCCCGGGGGTTCGAGGCGGGGCTGGTCACCTTCGACCGCCACCCCGCGGAGGTGGTCCGCCCTGAGTCCGCGCCACGCCTGCTGACGACGCTCGAGCAGCGGCTCGAGCTCCTCGACGCGACGGGCGACCTCGATCTGTGCTGGGTGCTCACCTTCGATGAGGCGCGCAGCAAGGAACCGGCGGAGGACTTCGTGCGCGAGGTGCTCGTCGACGGGATCGGGGCTCGATTGGTCGTCGTGGGAGCCGATTTCCACTTCGGCCACCGCCGCGGGGGCAACGTGCCGTTGCTCGAGCGCATGGGCGCAGAGCTCGGTTTCGAGGTGCTCGGCCTCGGCCTGGTCGCCGTCGAGGGAGACGCGACAGCGGTGCCGTACTCGTCGACCAGGATCCGCGAGCTCCTGGGCAAAGGCGACGTCGCCGAAGCGGCGCGCCTCCTGGGCCGGCCGCACGAAGTCAGGGGAGTCGTGGAGCGAGGCGACCAGCGCGGCGCCGAGCATCTCGGCATGCCGACCGCCAACCTCACCGTCCCCGAACGCATCTGCCTGCCCGCCGACGGCGTGTACGCGGGGACCTTCGTCACCGAGGACGAGGTCGAGCGTCCCGCGGCGATCTCGGTCGGGACCCGTCCGACCTTCTACGAGGACGGCGACGTCCTGGTCGAGGCGTACGTGCTCGACTTCGACGGCGACCTCTACGGGCAGCGGGTGAAGGTGCGTTTCCGGGAGTGGGTCCGTGGCCAAGAGCGGTTCGACTCCACGGAGGCGCTCGTCGAGCAGATGAACGCCGACGTCGAAGCGACCCGCCGCATCCTGGCCGTCTGAAGCGCCGTGGTAACCTGAGAGTGCGTCGGCAATGTGCTGACGCGCTCCCACATCAGCACGAGACCGAAGCTGCTGCATGCCCGACACCACGGCCACGATCGCCGAGCACCGCCTCCACGAGACCGACACCGGCTCGCCGGAGGTGCAGGTGGCGCTGCTCACCGAGCGGATCAACCACCTCACGGAGCACTTGAAGGTCCACGCAAAGGACCATCACTCGCGCCGGGGACTGCTCGTGCTCGTCGGCCGCCGGCGCCGGTTGCTCGACTACCTCCGGCGTAACGACGTCGAGCGGTACCGAGCGCTCATCGCGAAGCTCGGCCTCCGCCGCTAGCGCGGGACACGAAGGACGAAGAAGACGAGCAAGGGCAGTCGGTTGTCAGTCGCCACCGCCCGGGTCTGACCCGGACCGTGACCACTGAGAACCGGATGCCCTCTCCAATAGCGCATCAGGAGAGAGGTTCCATGCCTGCCACACAGGCGGATGGCGCGATTCGCGTCGAGGGCGTCGTCAACGACGCCGGCAAGGCCATGTCGTTCGAGACGGGGCGTCTGGCCGCCATGGCCGACGGCGCCGCCGTCGTCAAGATCGGCGACACCACCGTGCTCACCACGGTCGTCACCGACAAGCCGCGGGAAGGAATCGACTTCTTCCCGCTGACGGTGGACGTCGAAGAGCGCATGTACGCCGCGGGCAAGATCCCGGGGTCGTTCTTCCGCCGGGAGGGACGTCCCGGAGAGCAGGCGATCCTCACCTGCCGGCTCACGGACCGGCCCCTACGGCCGTCGTTCCCCGAGGGGTTCCGCAACGAGGTGCAGGTCATCTCGACGATCCTCGGCGCCGACCTCGAGAACCCGCACGACATCGCGTCGATCAACGGCGCGTCGGCGGCGTTGACGGTCTCGGGCATCCCGTTCAACGGCCCGATCGGCGCCGTGCGGTTGGCTCACCACCACGGCGAGTGGATCGCGCACCCGACGTACCAGGAGGGTGACGAGTCGACGTTCGAGCTCGTCGTCGCCGGCAGGCGGACCGATGCCGGCGAGATCGCGATCATGATGGTCGAGGCCGGCGGCACCGAAGCGACCAGCGAGCTGTACGAGCACGGCGCGCCGAAGATCACCGAAGAGCTCATCGCCGACGGCCTCGAGGCGTCGAAGCGCTGGATCGGCGCGTCGATCGACCTCCAGCTCGAGCTGCGCAAGGCCTTCGAGGAAGCGCGCGGCCCGATCGAGACGATCTCGTACGAGGTCCACAGGGACTACGACGACGACGTCTACGCGGCGGTCGAGGAGGCCGCCCGCGGCGACGTCGAAGAGGCGATGAAGATCGCCGACAAGACGGCCCGCGAGGAGCGCACGCACGAACTCGAGGCCCAGGTGGTCGAGAAGCTCGCGGGCACGCCCGAGTCGCCCGGGAAGTTCGTCGATCGCGCCGGTCAGATCAAAAAGGCGTTCCGGTCGCTGCAGAAGGACGTCGTGCGCAAGCGCATCGTCAACGAGGGCGCGCGCATCGACGGGCGCGGCCCTTCCGACATTCGTCCGCTCTCGGCCGAGGTCGGCGTGATCTCCACCGCGCACGGCTCCGGGTTGTTCCAACGGGGCGAGACGCAGGTGCTGAGCGTCGCGACGCTCGCCATGCCCCGCATGGAGCAGATGCTCGACACCATCGGCGTCGACGAGCGTAAGCGCTACATGCACCACTACAACTTCCCGCCGTTCTCGACGGGAGAGGTCGGACGGGTCGGATCGCCGAAGCGGCGTGAGATCGGTCACGGTGCGCTCGCCGAGCGGGCGCTCATCCCCGTTCTGCCGAGCCAGGAGCAGTGGCCATACACGATGCGGGTTGTCTCCGACGTCCTGTCGTCGAACGGCTCGACGTCGATGGCATCCGTCTGCGGGTCGACGCTGTCGCTGATGGACGCCGGCGTGCCGATCAAGGGCTCCGTCGCCGGCATCGCCATGGGCCTCGTGTACGCGGACGGCAAGTACACGACTCTGACCGACATCCTCGGCGCCGAGGACGCGTTCGGCGACATGGACTTCAAGGTGGCGGGAACGGCGGAGTTCGTGACCGCCCTGCAACTCGACACGAAGATCGACGGTCTTCCCGCCGACGTCCTCGCCCAGGCGCTCCACCAGGCGAAGGAGGCGCGCCTCCAGGTGCTCTCCGTGCTCCACGACGCGATCCCCGAGCCGCGCTCCGACGTCCGGGAGCGGGCGCCGAAGATCGTCAGCTTCGAGATCCCGATCGACAAGATCGGCGAGGTCATCGGTCCGAAGGGCAAGGTCATCAACGCCATCACCCTCGAGACGGGCGCCGACGTCTCGGTCTCCGACGACGGTGTCGTCGGCACGGTGACGATCGGCTCGAAGGACGGCTCGCAAGTCGAGGAGGCCCGCCGGCGCATCGACCTGATCCTCGACCCCCCGATGGCGGAGATCGGCGCCGTGTACCCGGGCAAGGTCGTGAACATCACCAAGTTCGGGGCGTTCGTGAACATCCTTCCGGGGAGGGACGGGCTGCTCCATATCTCCAAGCTGGGCGGCGATCGCCGCATCGACCGCGTCGAAGACGTGCTGAACCTCGGCGATGAGGTGGAAGTGCGCGTTTCGGACATCGACAACCAGGGCAAGCTGTCGCTGTCCCTCGTTGGTGAGGGCGACGACGCGAGTGGGTCACCGCGCTCCGATGGCGGATCGGGCGATCGGCAGTCAGGCAATGGCGAACCGGATGGGCCGGCTCGCGGTGGACGGGGGCGCGACCGGGATCGAGCGCCCGACCGGGAAGGCGGCAGGGGGACAGGCCGACCGAAGGAATCTGTGTCCTTCGAGCAGTACTGGGAGAGCCAGGCCAAAGACGAATTCGGCGACCTCGGCCCGGCTGACGTCGGGCGGCCGGAACGCGGCGGCGGCCGCGGCGGAAGTGGCGGCCGCGGCAGTGGCGGCGGGCGGCGGCGAGGTGGCCGAGGCGGCAGCCGGTAGGCCTGGTGGCGGTCCCGGCCGGCACCGGACCGGCGGGGCAGGGGATTCGTAGAACGCGGCTCGACTCGGGTCTCCGGGTGGTCACAGAAGAGCTCCCGGCGCTGCGTTCGGTGAGCGTCGGCTTCTGGGTCGGCGTTGGCTCCCGCGACGAGCACGACCACGAGTTCGGCGCCAGCCACTTCCTCGAGCACCTGCTGTTCAAGGGGACGGCCGATCGCAGCGCGGCGCAGATCGCGCACGCCGTCGAGTCGGTCGGCGGCGACATGAACGCCTTCACGGCCCAGGAGATGACGGCGTTCTACGTTCGCGTGCCCGACGAGCAGCTCGACCTCGCTCTCGACATCCTCGCCGACGTCGTCTGGTCGCCCGCCTTGCGGTCGAACGACGTCGACGCCGAGCGGAACGTGATCCTCGAAGAGCTCCACATGCGCGACGACGCGCCCGACGACCTCGTCCACGAGCTGTTCGCACGTGCGATGTTCCCGGACCACCCGCTGGGCCGCGAGGTGCTCGGAACACAGCAGTCGATCGAGGACATGACACGCGACTCGATCGAGCACTTTCACCGTCGCCACTACCGACCCTCGGCGATCGTCGTGGCCGCGGCGGGCAACCTGACCCACGACCGGGTTGTCGACAGGCTCGCCCGCCACGCCGATGCACTCGAGACCGGTCCCGACGTCGACCTCGGCCGGTCGGTCGAGGGCCTGGCCCCGGCCTGGCCTCGCGCCGCCTTGACGAAACCGGTCGAGCAGGTCCACGTAGTCGTGGGCACCCGGGCCGTTGCTCGTGAGGACCCGGACCGGTACCCGCTCACCGTGCTCAATCAAGCGCTCGGTGGCGGCATGTCGTCCCGACTCTTCCAGGAGGTCCGCGAACGACGCGGCTTGGCCTATTCCGTGTACTCGTACCGGATCGCGTACGTCGAGACCGGCGCGTTCGGCGTGTACGCCGGTACGGCCCCCGGCCGCGCCGCGGAGACGATCGACGTCGTGGGCGCCGAGCTCGATCGCGTGATCCGCGACGACGGCATCGGCGACGACGAGCTCTTCGCTGCCAAGGGCCACCTCAAGGGCGCGATGGCGCTGTCACTCGAGACCTCGAACAGCCGCATGCACCGGTTGGGCAGCAGCGAGCTGATGCTCGGCGAGGCGCTGTCGCTCGATGAGGTCACTGCGCTCGTCGAGGCCGTGACGCCCGATGATGTCGCCCGGGTCGTCGCGCGCCTGTTCTCCTCCGGATCGCGCACCCTCGCCGTTGTCGGACCGCTCGACGAGACAGCGGTGGCCGACCTCGGCTGAGGCCATGACGCCGCTCGCCCGCCCGGCGTCCGGCACTTACCCTTGCCGTTGCTGCACGAGGAGGCGCGGGCGACGTCGAAGGAGGAGGAGCGGATGATCCGGGTCGGCGTTCTCGGGGCAGGTGGGCGAATGGGCCAGCACGTGTGCCAGGCCGTCATCGACGATCCCGAGCTCGAGCTCGTCGCCGCGGTCGACCCGCATCACTCGGGCATCGACCTCGACCAGGTGGGTATCCACGGGACCGGTCTCCAGATGACCGTGGGCCCACAAGCGCTTGGCGACGCCGACGCCGAGGTGGCGGTCGACTTCACGGTCCTCGACGCGGCACGGGAGAACCTCGAATGGTGCGCGGACCATTCGGTACACGCAGTCGTCGGCACCACCGGCTTCACGGCCGACGAGATCGAAGCACTGCGCAAGCGCTTCGCAGGCGCCGGGGCCAACGCCGTCATCGCGCCCAACTTCGCCATCGGTGCGGTGTTGATGATGCGGCTCGCGGAGCTCGCGGCGCCGTTCTTCGACACCGCCGAGGTGATCGAGCTCCACCACGACAACAAGGTCGACGCGCCGTCGGGAACCGCGATGATGACCGTGCAGCGGATTGCGGATGCATCGAGTGACTGGGCGGCCGACCCGACCAAGTCCGTCGTGGCCGAAGGGGCGAGGGGCGGGATCGGTCCGGGTGGGATTCGGGTGCACTCGCTGCGCGTCCGGGGTCTGGTCGCGCATCACGAGGTCGTGCTCGGCACGACGGGCCAGTCGCTCACGATCCGCCACGACTCGTACGACAGGACCTCGTACATGCCGGGCGTCCTGCTCGCGATTCGCCGCGTTCGTGAGCAGCCGGGGCTGACGGTAGGCCTGGACGCGCTGCTCGATCTCTGAGTGACCGTCAGTTCTCGCGCCCTTGAGCGGGGCTATCGCGGTCGTTAGTGTCCCGCGCGGCGAACGGCGGCTTTGCCGACCGCCGCCGCAAAGCCGGAGCCTGCGACGGCGACAAAGGGGGGAAATGACCTCGGGGGATGGGAGCGGGCCGATCCTCGCCGTACGAAACCTCGAAGTCGTGTACGGCTCGGCAATTCAGGTTTTGCGTGGCGTCAGCCTCGAGGTGCAACCGGGCAAGATCGTCACGCTGCTCGGCGCCAACGGCGCGGGGAAGACGTCGTTGCTGCGCGCGGTGTCGGGCCTGCTGCGGTTCCACCGCGGCTCGATCCCGCGCGGAACGGTCGAGTTCTACGGACAGCGCATCGACGGCCTGGACGCATCCGCGATCGTCCGCCAGGGCATGGCCCAGGTCATGGAGGGCCGGCGGATCTTCGCCGAGCTCACCGTGGACGAGAACCTGCGCGCGGGTGCGTACTCACGGCGCGACCGCTCCGGCGTCAAGGGCTCCTACGACAAGGTGCTCGACCTCTTCCCGGTGCTGAAGGAGCGCCACCGGCAGACGGCCGGGTACCTCTCCGGGGGTGAGCAGCAGATGGTCGCGATGGCCCGAGCGATGATGGCGGCGCCGAAGCTCATGCTGCTCGACGAGCCGTCACTGGGGTTGGCGCCGCTCATCGTGCAGCAGATCCGCGATCTCATCGTCGAGATCAACCGGGAGGGCACGAGCGTCCTGCTCGTCGAGCAGAACGCGACGATGGCGCTCTCGATCGCGGACCACGGCTACGTGATGGAGAACGGCGCGATCGTCAAGGACGGGCCGGGTCAGGCCATGCTCGCCGACTCCGACATCCAGGAGTTCTACCTGGGCGTCGGCGAAACGGGTCACCACTCGTACCGCGACCTCAAGAGCTACCGCCGCCGGAAGCGGTGGACGGCATGAGCGAGATCCGCTGGGAAGCACAAGAGCCTCGCCAACGGGGACCGTTGCTCGAAGCTCGCGACGTGACCCTTCGCTTCGGCGGTGTGACCGCGCTGCAGGACGTCACGTTCGACGTCAACGACAACGAGCTGTTCGCGATCATCGGCCCGAACGGCGCCGGCAAGACATCGATCTTCAACTGCCTGAACGGCGTGTACCACCCGCAGGAGGGGACGATTCGGTTCGAGGGCACCGACGTCGTCGGCATGCGTCCGTCGGCCACGGCGAATCTGGGCATCGCACGAACGTTCCAGAACCTCGGCCTGTTCGTGAACCTGAACGTGATCGACAACCTCATGCTTGGCCGTCATCACCTGATGAAGACGGGGTTCCTCGCCGGCGCGGTCTGGTGGGGACGCGCCAAGCGGGAAGAGATCGAGAACCGCAAGCGGGTCGAGGAGATCATCGAGCTCATCGAGCTCGGCCCGTACCGGTACCTGCCGGTGGGGATGCTGCCCTACGGGATCCAAAAGCGCATCGAGCTCGGTCGGGCGCTCGCGATGGACCCGAAGCTGCTCCTCCTCGACGAGCCCGTCGCAGGCATGAACCTCGAGGAGACCGAGGACATGGCGCGGTACATCCTCCAGGTCAGGGCCGAGCTCGGGCTGTCGATGATCCTGGTGGAGCACGACATGCACCTGGTGATGGACATCGCCGACCGGGTGCTCGCGCTCGACTTCGGTCGTCCGCTCGCCAGCGGCCGGCCCGAGGAGGTCCAGAAGGACGCGCGCGTGATCGAGGCGTACCTGGGGCAGCCGGCGTGAGCACCGCGGTCGAGGTCCCCGCCGTTCCGACGGCCGACGCCGCCGCAACGCTGCCGGCGATGTTGCTGCGGCACGTCGACTCCCGCCCGCGTGCGGTGGCGTTGCGGGTGAAGCGGCTCGGTCGGTGGGAGCAGTTCAGCTGGGCCGACTACGAGCGCCGCGCCACCACGGTGGGGCTCGGGCTGCGCGAGCTCGGCATCGGAACCGGCGACCGGGTCGCGGTGCTGTCCGACAACCGGCCCGAATGGCTCTTCGCCGACCTCGGCACGCAAGGCATCGGCGGCGTCACCGTCGGTGTCTATCCGACGAGCTCGGAAGCCGAGGTCGGCCACGTGCTCGCCAATGCGGTCGCCAAGATCGTGATGGTGGAGGACGAGGAGCAGCTCGACAAGACGCTTCTCGTGCGCGACCAGCTCCCGCATTTGGAGAAGATCGTTGTGATGGACACGCGCGGGATCCGCTCGCTCGAGGATCCGTCGACGATGAGCCTCGAAGAGCTGGAGGCCATCGGCGAGCAACGCCGCGGCGGCGCACCGCGCGAGTGGCGGGATTCGGTCGCCTCACTGCGCGGCGGGCACGACGTCGCCATCATCGTCTACACCTCGGGCGCAGCCGGCCCTCCGCAAGGCGTCATGCTCTCGCACGCCAATCTCGCCGCCGCCGCCACCATCACCACCGAGTTCTACGGCGCCCGCCAGGACGAGGAGGTCCTGTCGTACCTTCCGCTGGGCCATGTCGCCGAGCGGCTGGTGTCGGTCGTCGCCGCCGTCCGGGCCGGGTACGTCGTGAACTTCGGCGAAGGAGGCGAATCGTTCACGAACGACCTGCGTGAGGTGCAGCCCACCTTCTTCCTTGGCGTTCCCCGCGTGTGGGAGCGGCTCTCGGCGGGGGTCCAGTTCCGGGTCCGGAACGCCAGCCGGCTGAAGCGTTGGAACTACAACCTGTGGCAACGGCGGGGAGCGAAGGTCGCCGCCGCTCGCATGCGAGGTCGGCGCTCGGGCCGCGTGTCGGAGTTCCTGGCGTGGCTCTTCCTCGGTCGTTCACTCCGACAGAAGCTCGGCATGTCGCGGATCCGGGTCGCGCTCTCCGGCGCGGCGCCGATCGCACCCGACGTGCTCGAGTACCTCTGGTCTCTCGGGATCCCCGTGCGGGAGGTGTACGGCCAGACCGAGAACACGGCCTTGGCCACGGCGACACCCGCCGATGACGTCCGCATCGGAAGGGTTGGTCGGCCCCTTCCCGGGGTCGAGGTGCGCATCGCCGACGACGGCGAGGTCCTCGTCCGCAGCCCGGGGAACTTCCTCGGCTACCTCGGCGACGAAGCCGCCACGCAGGCGGCGTACGACGACGGGTGGTTGCGCAGCGGCGACCTCGGCGAGCTCGACGACGACGGATTCCTCGCGATCACCGGGCGCACGAAGGACATCGTCATGACGGCCGCCGGCGTCAACATCTCGCCCAACAAGATCGAGAACCTGCTCAAGTTCTCCCCGTTCGTCCGCGACGCAATGGTCATCGGCGACCGCCGGCCGTACCTCGCCGCGCTCATCGGCATCGACCTCGGGATGGTCTCCATGTGGGCCCAGCAACAGAACCTCCAGTTCACGACGCACCGGGACCTCGCCGAGAAGCCCGAGGTCCGCAGGCTGATCGAGAGCGCCGTGAGCGAGGTGAACCGCCAGATCGCCGAGGAAGAGCACCTCCAGGGGTTCGAGATACTTCCCATCGACCTCGAGGAGACCGGCGCGCTCACCGCTACGCAGAAGGTGCGCCGGGGTATGGCCACGGCCCAGTTCCAGGACCTCATCGAACGGATGTACGCGGCATGACGAAGTTCTTCTCCCTGCTGGCGGACGGCATCGCGCTCGGTGCCGTGTACGCGCTGGTCGCCCTCGGCTTCGTCGTGATCTTCCGCGCCACCGGCGTGATCAACTTCGCGCAAGGCGGCCTCGTCGTCTTCGGAGCGTTCCTCGTCTACCAGGCCGAACAGACTTGGGGCCTGCCCTTCTGGGTGAGCGCTTTGTTCGCGGCGGTGTGCGTCGCCGCCATCGGGGCTGCGTTCGAAGGCCTGGTGCTTCGGCGCATGATCGGTCAACCGATCTTCGCCATCATCCTGATAACCATCGGCTTGTTCTTACTCGTCGAGCCGATCACGACGACCATCTGGCACAACCCGCCCGGCGGCATCGAGACGCCGTGGGGCCTGAGTCGGGTCACGATCGGCGACGTGAAGATCCTGCAGGTCAACATCGCGACCGTCGTGCTCGGCGCGATCGTCATGGGCGGGTTCTTCCTGCTGTTCCAGTACACGAAGGTCGGCGTCGGCATGCGCGCGACGGCCGTCGACCAGGAAGCCGCACTCGCCCAGGGCATCAACGTGCGCCGCATCTTCGCCCTCTCGTGGGCCATCGCCGGTGTCGTCGCCGTGGTCGCGGGCATGATGCTCGCCGGCGGCGCCGGTCCGGCGCCGGGACTCAGCGTGAGCCTCGCGGTCATCGCGCTGCGCGCGTTCCCTGCCATCATCCTCGGCGGCCTCGACTCGCCCGGCGGCGCCGTCGTCGGGGGCCTCATCATCGGCGTCGCCGAGGTGATGACGAAGGGTTACATCCCCGACCTCATCCCGTCCCTCGGGCCCGAGTTCGGCGACATCGTGCCGTACCTCATCATGCTGGTCATCCTGCTCGTGCGCCCGTTCGGCCTGTTCGGGACGACTGAGGTGCGGAGGGTCTGATGGCCGGGGCCAGCCGCGCCATGATCCGCAACTACGCCGACGACCTGCGACTGTTCCCGACCGCCGCCAAGCGGGTCAGCCTGGTCGCGCTCATCGCGCTGTATCTGCTCGTCCCGTGGCTGATCAACGACGAGTGGGCGAGCGTCCTCGCCCTCGCCGGTGTCGTCGCGATCGGCGCCATCGGGCTCAACCTGCTCACCGGATACACGGGTCAGCCGTCGTTGGGTATGGCCGCGTTCATCGGCCTCGGCGCGTTCATCGCCGGCTATTTCGGTGGCGGGAGGATCGCGGACGGCATCGGCTACGAATTCAACGTCTTCGTGTACCTGTTCATCGCCCTCGTTGCGGGCGGGGTGGTCGGGTTCGTCATCGGTCTCCCCGCGCTGCGGCTGCGCGGGAACTACCTCGTGATCGTCACGCTCGGACTCGTGTTCGTCGCGCTGTACGTCTGGCAGAAGTGGACGACGTTCACCGGCGGCAACGAAGGCAGCCCGATGCCGATCAAAGCCGACGTCTCGCTTGGCTTCTGGTCGATCGACTTCCTGAAACCGACCGTGCTGGGCAAGGATCTGGGGCCCAAGCAGGGTCTCATGTACCTCGCGTGGGGCTTTGTGATCGTCACTGCGCTGCTGGTGAAGAACATCGTGCGCACCCGACCGGGCCGAGCCCTCCAGGCCGTGCGCGACCGGGACGTGGCCGCCGAGGTCGTCGGGGTGAGCCTCTTCCGGTACAAGGTCGGCGCCTTCGTGATCTCGAGCGCGATCGCGACCTTCGCCGGCGTCCTGTACGGGCTGTACCTCGGTTACCTCACCCCGGACCAGACGTCGCTCGGCCTCGTCCTGTCGATCCAGTTCCTCGCCGTGATCGTCGTCGGCGGCATCGGCACGATCTACGGCTCGATCCTCGGCGCCATCCTCATCGGCGCCCTCCCCAAGATCATCGAGCAGTTCGTGCCCGACAACTGGAATCTCCCCGTTCTCGGTTGGCCGATCGTCACCAACAACGCCGGCGCGACGGGGTTTTCGAAGGGCGCGCTGGCCACGATCATCTATGCCTTGTTGATAATCGTGTTCCTGGTCTTCGAGCCGAGAGGCCTGGCCGGGATCTGGAGAAGGATTCAGGCATACTTCAAGACGTGGCCGTTCTCGTACTGACGGCCCAAAAGGGGGTAACAGATGCGGGGGAAGAAGCTCGGGCGACTCCTCGGGGTGGTGCTCGCGGTGGCCGTAGCCGTCGGTGTGACGGGCGAGGCTGCTGTGGCGGGCGCGGCGCCGACGAAGACGCCGCCGGACGTGCCGGGATTCAACGGCTCGACCATCAAGCTCGGGGCGATCACGCCGCAGAGCGGTCTCGCCAGCGTCGTCGGTAAACCGCTCACCGAAGGCAACCGCGTCTACTGGGACGCCTTGAACGCGAAGGGTGGCGTGGCCGGGAAGTACAAGGTCGATCTCACGATCGAGGACAGCCAGTACCAGGTCGAGACCGCCCTGCAGAACTACGACGCGATCAAGGGCGACGTCGTCGCGTTCAACCAGATCCTCGGCACGCAGATCGTGAAGTCGATCCTGCCCCGGCTGAAGCAGGAGCAGTTCACCGGCGCGCCGGCGACGCTCGACTCGTTGTGGGTGCACCAGAAGAACCTCATCCCGATCGGTGCGCCGTACCAGATCGAGGTGGCCAACGGCATGGACTACTACCTGAAGAACGGCGGCCAGGGGAAGAAGATCTGCGCGATGGCGCAGGACGACGAGTACGGCGCTGCCGGGCTCGATGGTCTGACGCAGGCATCCAAGACCCTGAAGTTCAAGGTGGCCAAGACCGTCCGGTTCGCGACGACGTCCGACGTGAGCGCCCAGGTGGGTGAGCTCGCCGACGCCAAGTGCGACGCCGTGACCCTCGTGTCGCTGCCGAACGACACGGCCTCGATCGTCACGAAGATGATCGGGCGGAACTTCACGCCCCAGATCATCGGCACGGGCCCGACGTGGCTGACCGGCTTCGAGAACGACGCCAACAACGGCGCCTTCTACCGTGATCACTTCATGTTGGTGACGGAAGGGCCGGCGTGGGGCGACACCAGCGTCCCGGGCATGGCGCAGATGATCCAGGCCCAGCAGCAATACGCCCCGGACCAGAAGCCGGACCAGTACTTCGCCTTCGGGTACGCCGAGAGCTGGGCGGTCGACCAGGTCCTCGAGCAGGCCGTCAAGAACGGCGACCTGAGCAAGGCCGGGATCCAGAAGGCCGTGAACCAGGTCGGGACGTTGAAGTTCGGCGGGCTGATCGGTGACTACAAGTACGGCAGCTCCGCGAGCCAGCGGAACCCGTCCCGGGCGTCGACGATCAACAAGATCGTGGTCGGCCAGCCGATCGGCTTGCAGATCCTCGCGCAGAACCTCACGTCGCAGGCGGCGAAGAACATCAAGTTCAAGGGCTGACACGCTCTGACGGGCGAGTAGGGAAGCGATCGGGCCCGCCTCCACCGGGGCGGGCCCGCTTCGCGCCACCATGAAGGCGTGACCGTGCAGGCGGAGCCGCGTGAGCGCGTCCTCGAAGCGACGTACACGTGCGTCGCCCGCTTCGGCATGGGCAAGACGACCGTCGAGGACGTGGTCAAGGAGTCGGGAGTCTCGCGGGCGTCGATCTACCGACTGTTCCCCGGCGGGAAGGACCAGCTGCTGCGGGAGACCGTCGGCTGGGAGATGAACCGGTTCTTCGCCCGACTCGCGGAAGCCGTGTACGACGCGCCCGACTTCGCCAGCCTGCTCGAGGAGGGCCTGGTGTTCGCGCACCGCGCGATCCAGGATCACGAGGTGCTCCGCAAGGTGCTCGACACCGAGCCTGAGCGGTTCCTGCCGCTGATCACCGTCGAGCAACACCGCGTCCTCGACTTCATCACCGCGTTCCTGCTGCCGTACCTCGAGCGGGAGGCGCGCGCCGGCCGGGTCCGTCCCGGCGTCGACCTCGAGGCGGCCGCTCAGTACGTCGCCCGCCTCGTGCTCTCGCTCATCGGCTCGCCCGGTCGCTGGGACATGGAGGACCCCGGGCAGGTCCGCGTGCTCGTTCGTGAGGAGCTGCTGGGCGGGATCCTCGTCGGAGAAAGCCCATCTGAGACGCCCGGGCCGGGAAGTGACCTGTGACACATTGACGGTGAGACGTTTTCCGCCTTAATGTCTCAGGTACAGGCTCAACGTGATGGTCTTTCCCGCTACGACCGCCGAGGCCCCGAGCCTCTCTCCCACGATCGAGGACCGCGCGGTCCGAGCGACGCTCGCCTGCATCGCCAGGCATGGGCTCGCCAAGACGACCTTCGACGACGTCGCCCGCGAGGCCGGCTGCGCCCGCGCAACCCTGTACCGCTACTTCGGCGGCAAGCGACAGCTGGTGCGGATCACCCTTGTTCGCGAGGCAGCGCGTCTCGCCGCCAGCGTTCGCGAGGCCGGTGACTGCGAGCCCACATTCGAGGACGCCGTCGTGGCGATGGTCGTCCGCGCCGCCCGCGAGCTGCGCGAGCACGAGGCCCTGCAGTTCCTGTTCGCGTTCGAGCCCGAGCTGGTGCTCCCGCACGTCACGTTCGA
>Ga0075423_10002256_pt1 | contig 17393 bp, 18 predicted proteins | sample SoiMethybrSBSTD2_FD_80114 | JGI IMG/M metagenome (GOLD analysis project Ga0075423, IMG submission 80114) | Bulk soil microbial communities from a Populus tree surrounding site in Tennessee, USA - Soil MetaG P. TD hybrid SBSTD2 | ecosystem: Environmental > Terrestrial > Soil > Tree plantation...
CGTTGGCGCATCCGAACCTTTCCGCCTTGCCTTCGAGCGAGTCGCTCCCAACGTTCGGCCCCGGCCCGAGGACTACGAGATCGTCAGATCTCGGAGACGCGCGTCACGCCGTCGCAGGGCGTTGAATGCAATCGTCAGGTAGACGACCGAAATGTTCGTGATATCGTTCGCGCATGTCTTCGCTGACGTCCGATCAGGCGGCATTCATGCTTCAAGCGCTGGGGATTCCGGCGCTGAAGGCGGAGCACCCGATGACGAGCGCCGTCATCGCCGCGATACCTCCTGAGGGCGCCGACTATCGGCCGCACCCCGACTCGCGCAGCGCATTCGATCTCGCGTGGCACATCGTGTCAGCCGAGATCAAATATCTCGACGCCATCGCCTCGGGCGTGTTTCCTCATGACCTGAAACCCACGCCCGACGATATCCGCAGGCCATCCGATATCCTTGCTTGGTACACCGAACGATTCGACCCGGCCGTGAAGCGCCTCGAGACGACGAGCGGAGACGAGCTGCTGCGGACGGTGGACTTCTACGGGCTCCGGACGTTTCCGGCAATCGTGCTGCTTCAGATCATTCTCAACCACACCATCCACCATCGCGGACAGTTATCGACGTATCTGCGGCCAATGGGGGCGAAGGTGCCGTCGCTCTATGGTCCGTCGTATGACGCCGGCGGTTTCAGGGGCGGAACCGTCTCTCGCACCGGTGGCTGATCGTTTCAGCCCTCGCGAAGCTGGGCCCTTACGAATCTGACGGCGGGAACCGTCGTTGTGGCGCCCAGAGCGACGAGAGCGAGGCCAATCCGCCGCCGGCGATGCTCTGGAATCTTCGCAGCGACCAGCAGCCCCAGCCCAAACGCCAAGGCCGCCCTCGTCGCCACGATTGCAGCGAATACAGGCAGTTGTGCGGTGATCTTCTTCATGGAACTCTCCTGTTGGCGTGGCAACTCATGCTCGCGCTTTCGGAGGTGCAACGCCCGGGCCAGAAATCAACCAGAGCACTCAGAACACTACCAGTTGCCACGTCACGTTCGCAGTATCGAAGTCGGATCCTCGCCGCGTCGTGGCGCCGGTGCTATACACGAACTTGAGCGACTGCTGTGCGGTTACGGGCGCAGAGAACGTAACGCCTAGCCGAGTGTTGCGCTGGAGGTCCGGGCTCAGCACGCGATCGACTCTCGTCTCGCCGCCAGTGAACCACGTGCCATCAATGGCAAGCCACGTTCGTCCCGGCAACGCGTAGCTCGCGTGCGCTTGCAGTGAGAGGATCGGCTCTTGAGTCTTGCGGGCGCGACCGGGATAGGACGCAGCGTTGTTCGTGAAGAACCAGACACCGGCGTACCCGTCGATCGTGAGGCGACCGATCGGTTGCGAGATGCCGAACTCCGGCTTGAACGCCCAGCGATGGTAGCCAAGGTTCACGAGTTGGCGAGAATCGTATTGACCTAACGGGGGCACGACAGTCATGCTCGCGCCGAGCGCAGTCCGGCGAGGCACTCGCACAAACTCGGCGAGCGTGAGAGCCGGCGCGCCCGCCAGCCCGATGAAGAGCTTGATCCGTGGATCGACGAGGCCGGCAACATCCTGGCTTTGCATCTGATCGTGGACGCTCCCTGCGATCGTGCCCCATGCTGTCGGAAAGACTGCGAGAAGCCTGGCTTGTCGTCCCGCCAGAGCGAAGGTGCGCCCGAAACCGGCAGTAGAAATCCAGAGATCGGCTTGGACGTTGTCGATATCGAGCGATGGGTCGAACAGGATGCCGCCCTCTGACTTTCCAAAGCCACCAAGCACGAACGTCGTGCCCACCGGCGACGGCGCGTACGACCGCGGCTCTAATTCCTGGGCGGTCGCAAGGCCAGCGGTCATCAGCACGATGCCGAGACATCGTGCCAACGACCCGCGCCGCACGTCGGGGTGTGAGTTCATTGCGCCACTACGGCCGGCGCTCCAGTCGCTCGAGCGAGTACCTGACTGAGCGCGCGCGGTATCTCCGTAAGGATGCTGAAGTGGCCATGGCCCTCGACGATCTGCAGCGTCGCGCCCGGGATGAGAGCAGCAGTGTGGTGCGCCATCGCCACTGGAAGAAACGTGTCGCTGCTTCCATGCAGCACGATCGCGGGACATCTGATCGCGGCGACGTCAAAGCTGCCCCAGCCGACTCCATCCGCCAATCGGTCATCGGTGTAGCCACCGACGCCCTGGGCGAACATTTCCTGGATGTTGCGCAACCAGATCGCGAGGATCCCCGCGTTGTCGAACAGGGACCTATCCGCGGCAGTGATGCCCTCGCCGGTCGTGTGAACACTGATCTTCTCGCCGCGCGGGCCAAACTGCTCTGCCACGATCACCATTGCCGCGGCGCGCGTGGGCGCGGTCCACACGCCAAGAGCAGACGAAAGCATGGCGGGGCCTTCCGGCCACCGCATGTCGGTCAACGCACAGCAGGCCACCGTTCCAATCACACGTCGAGAATTCGCCGCGAGCGCAAGCGCGTATGCTCCGCCAGTCGACGCGCCAACCGTGACGAAACGATCGATGCCCAGGTGATCGACGACGGCCAGTGCGTCGGACACCCAGCCGCCGATCGATCGCCCGGCCTGCGACGTCGAGCGCCCGTACCCGGGCCGATCGATCCCGATGAGGCGCAGTCCGGCGCGAGTCGCGCCCTGAGCGCATATTTCAGTTTCGACTCGGCTTCCAGGTCCTCCATGGCACCACACGACAGCGATGTCTTCTGGAGTTCCATAATCCGTAAATGCCACCGAACGCCCATCGGTGACGGTGATCCGTCCTTCTCTCGCAATCATGGCCGCACTCCTTTCGCTCTCGACGAATCACTGCCCGTCGGCGAGCGAGTCGTACGCCGCGCACACGATGCCAATGCCGCGCTGGTCGATGCCGCCATGTTCGAGGTGGCGATTCATGCCGAACGACACGGTCATCCGAGCGGCGAAGTCGTTGACGAGGATCGAGCCGCCCGCGCCTCCCCAGTAGGCGATGTGCCGCTCACCATCCAGGAACACGGCGGCCGATGCGCCGATGTCGAGACCAGTCGTCAGGTTTGCAGCCAGGACGTCGTGCACTCGTCTGAAGCGGTCGTCACAAAAGCCGTGAACGGCACCGTCTTCGAAGCATCGGCGGCTGGTGTCGTGATCGTGGCCATGGCTCTTCCTTTCCAGCGGCGGCTCTAAAGACCTGCCGCTACGATGTCTTTTTCAGCCTTCACTTCGAGGTCAACGCCAAGCGCTGCGGCGAACGTCGACGCGAGATCGCCATCAAGGAATGCGCCGGCGTCGGGGTCGCCATTTAGATGCGCATCCATGTGCGCCAGGCACAGTGCGTGCGCCGTGCCTGCAGAACGCGCTTCGGTGCAGAGCTCAGAGAACGGTCGCATTGCCGTTCCGAGTGCGATGGCGTCGATTTCCGGGTCCGGCCACTTGCCGCTCAAGTAGGCGTTGCGAAACCACTCGTGCCCGAACTCCGCGTTGTCGGCGAAGTGCATGTGCCCGGCGTTGTGGAGCACGACGAGTCGCTTGGGCGCCGACACCAGAGCATAGAGCCGGCGGATGTCTTCGACGTTGACGAGCGGATCGAGCGCTCCCGTCAGCAGCAGCGTCGGCACCGGACGCTGCCAGTTGTCGACGCGCAGCAGCGTCTGCAGCCGGGCCACCTGCGGTAAGAGGCTTCGCGATCCGAACATCGGGCACACAGGAAATGACGCGCCCAGTCGCGCATCGAGGGAATTCACCGCGAGCGACGTGAAACCACCCATCGAGATGCCGCCCGTACCGATCCGTGCGGGATCCACCTCGAGTCCAGGGGCCAACTCAGCCCCGAGGACCAGATCGACGATTCGCGACGCCTGCTCTGGGCGCCGGCGGGCGGATTCGTCGACAGGTGTTTTCGCAACGGCGGCCTCGGCGCCATCGTGCGGGATGAGATCCGCCATGTTGTCGCCGGGAAAATTCGGCGAGGCCACGACGTATCCATGACTGGCGAGATGAGTGCAGAGATGCGAACACTCGCGCCTCTGCCCGTATCCGCCGTGAAAGTACATGAACAGCGGGAAGCGTCCGGCGAGAGGCTTGGCATCGCGCACTGCCTGCTGGGTCATGGTTGGCAGGCCGGCGACCGCGACGTACTGATCCATGGTCGACTCGTCGAGGTCCTTGCCGCGAAACGCATCGGTCGCCGCATACCACAATTCAGTCGGAACGGGCCGCGATGAAAGCGCTTCGTCAACGAATTCGATCGTGCGGACGCCGACGGGGTGAACACCTCGAGCAAATGGGTTGTAGAGCATGGTTACCGCCTCCCGTAAAACGAGGCGTAAGCCGCCTGGATCAGATTGCGAGCGCGATCGGTTTCGTGCGAGCCGCTCATCCAGCGGTTCGGGACGTAGCCGAGCGACATGCGCGCATCGAGGTCGATGTACGACATCGATCCGCCGTTGCCGGCCCACCAGGCTGCGCGAGTTCCGGCAGGCACACCCGGGAAGTACGCGGTCTCGAGCGAGAAGCCCATCGCCCAGCGACACGGCACGCCGATAACGAGGTCCTCGCCGTCCGATTGCTGTTCGAGGACTCGCTCGCGGCCGGCGTCGGACATCATTCGAACGCCATTGGCGCCGCCCGATGCCAGCAGTGACTGCAACGTCGCGATGCCGCGCGCATTGCCGTGGCCGCCCATCGCAGGAAGCTCTGCGCGACGCCATGCGAGCGTCCACGTGTCCTGCGGCTTGACGTGAGGGTTGTACAACGCCAAGTCGTGGAATCGGTTTCCATTCGGCGCGTCGTAAGGCGCGCCCTGAATCAACAGCGACACGCGGTGATCGGCTTCCGCGGGCGTCCCGATGTAGTAGTCCTCAGCGACGCCGAGTGGACCGGCAATCTCCTCGGACAGAAACCGGCCAATCGTCTTGCCCGTTACGCGGCGCACGACCTCACCGACCAGATGGCCTTGCGTGAAGCCGTGATACCCGCTCGTGCGGCCCGGCTTCCATAACGGTGCCTGCCGCGCGAGCATCGACGTCGACTTCTCCCAGTCGTAGAGATCGCGGAACGTCATCGGCTCGGACCAGCCACAGAGCGCAGCGGTGTGTCCAAGCAGCTGCCGGACGACGATGCCGCCTTTGCCTTCGGCGGCAAACTCGGGCCAGTACTTCGCGACGGGTGAATCGAGATCGATCTCGCCGCGATCGGCGAGGACCAGTGCACACAGCGCCGTGACGGTCTTGGTCGACGAAAACCCCTGACAGATCGTGTCGCGATCGAATGGCCGCGTGTACGTTCCATCGAAGTGACCGCCCCACAGATCGACGACCGGCTCGCCGTCCACGAACACGGCAACCGAGCCGCCCGTGTCCTGCCCGGTCTCGAGGTTGTGAGCAAACGCTTCACGCACGGGGCTGAACTGAGTGCTGCACGTGCCCTTGACTTCGACCTTCTGTGTTTGCACTGCCGCTTCAATGGCCTTCATGACGACGCTCCTTCACGCTGGGGAATCGCTTGCGTGATGATTCCGGTTTGAGTGACGGCCCCCTTCGCGCGCTGACGCCTCAGCTCTTTCAGCACCGCGGCAATGAGCAGGTTGCCGACGATGGCGTACGGCACGCACGTGATCACGCCAGGGTCGTACGCGCCTTTCTGGAACGTCTCGACGAGGTGGTGGATTTCCAGCGCGCCGAACAGCCCCATCACAGCCGGGACGATCAGTCGAGAGATGCCGTCCTGGAGCAGCGCGTAGAAGAACAACGAGCAGAACGTCCACCCGATGGTGATGAGCACGACGCTCGCGTGATCCGCAGCGGAGGGATCGGACCAGGCGTAGTAGCCGCCGAAGATCTGACGAATCGAGTAGAACTCCTCGATGCCGGTCAGCAGCTGTTCACCCATGTGCAGCGGACCAATGATGATCAACAGGAGAAAGAGCGTTCGGATTCTTGCCATCCCGTTCCTCGTTTTCTTTTGATGTGTTCGAGATGCGGCGACGTAGTGCAGTGGGTATGCCGTCAAACACGGCCCGCGCTGGAAGTCGCAACGCGCAAAACGTTAGGAATTCAGACGCGTCGACAACGGGAGGCAGCCCGTGGCCGACGAGAGTTCGGTGCGACACCGAAATGTCGTTGCCGGGACCGGATGGAGTCTGGTAGGGTAGCCCCTCGTCCCAGTCCAAGTTTTTCGCTCCGGAAAGCCCAGCCCCCGGCGGGTGTTGGGGGGGTCACGGAGTGGGGGGGTTTTCACGGAGTGGAGGGGGGTTTATGGATACTCCACGGCAACCCGCACGGCTCGCTGGTTCGACCATGGGTGCGCATAACCACGTCTGCGCGTTCTTCCAGAACCGCGAGGAAGAATACGAAGTACTCCTTCCCTTTATCAGGGAAGGCTTCGACCGCGGCGAACGCGCGTTTCATATCGTCGACGGTGCGCTGCGTGCCGACCACATGGCCCGGCTCGGCCGAGCCGGAATCGTCGTCGAGAACGCCGGTGACCGGAATCAATTGGCTGTGCACGACTGGGATGACGTTTATCTGCGCGGTGGACAGTTCCTTCAGCAGGACATGCTGGCGCTGGTCGATCAGGTACTTGGCGACGAGGTCGCCACGAGTTTCCCGCAGACCCGTGTCGTCGCGCACATGGAGTGGGCGCTTGGCGATTTCCCCGGCATCGATGATCTCGTCGAGTACGAGACTCGACTCAACTATGTGCTGCCTCGCTACCCGGGACCCGTGGTCTGCGTCTACGACAGCGCACGCTTCGGTGCGGGCCTTGCGTTGGATGTGCTGCGGACCCATCCGATGGTTATCCTGGGAGGCGTGCTGCAGGTGAATCCGTTTTACGTTCCGCCCGACCAGTTCCTCCGCGAACTGCGGGAGCGGAAGGAACGGGTCGTCGAGAGTTAGATCGAGTCGGCGATGACCGGACCCGACGACATCACAGAGCTGCGTCGCTGCATCCGCGATCTGGCGGCCATCAACGCACTGCCCCTGCTTTGGGTGGGACAAAACGCGCGCGAGGTGGTCAATGGCTTTCTCGACGCGCTCCTCACCGCCCTCCGTCTCGATTTTGCCTACAGCCGCATCAACGATCCGGAGGATGGCCCGGTCATAGAAGCTTCACGCGTCAACGGCATGAACTCGGCGGCCGTCGCGGATGAAATCGGGCGGGCACTGATGCCGTTGTTAGGATCAGTGACTGTTGCCGACGTGCCGCATCCATTCGGCCGCGGAACGATCCGCATCGCCGTTTCACCAATCGATATGGGCGGCGGAGAGCGGGGCGCCATGGTCGCGGGATCGATTCGATCGGGTTTTCCCACCGACAGCGATACTGTCCTGATGAACGCCGTCGTCAATCAAGCCACGATCTGGCTGCGAAGCGCGCGCGCGGCCGTCGAACACCGGCGGATGGAGTCGGCGCTGGCGGAAAGCGACCGACTGCAGAAACGGCTGGAAGAAGAGAACGCGTATCTGCGGGAACAAGCGGACACCGCGCTCGCCTTCGGCCGGATCGTCGGCAACAGCCCCGCGCTGCGGCGATTGCTCCCGCAGGTCGAGCTCGTGGCACCGACCGACGCGACCGTGCTCATTCTCGGCGAGTCGGGGAGCGGCAAGGAGCTGTTTGCGCGAGAGGTTCACCAGCGCAGCCGGCGCGCGGAACGGCCGCTCATCACCGTCAACTGCAGCGCCATTCCGCACGAGGTGTTCGAAAGCGAGTTCTTCGGTCACGTGCGCGGCGCGTTTACGGGCGCGGTTCGCGATCGGCCAGGACGATTCCAGCTCGCGCATGGCGGCACGATTTTCCTCGACGAAGTCGGAGACATTCCGCTCGATTTGCAGCCGAAGCTGCTGCGGGTGTTGCAGGAGGGTCAATACGAACGTGTGGGCGAGGACGTCACCCGTCACGTCAGCGTGCGCGTGATTGCCGCCACGAACCGAGATCTGTCCGTCGACGTGAAGGCCGGGCGCTTTCGTGAGGATCTTTACTACCGGCTGACCGTCTTCCCTCTTCAGATTCCGCCCCTGCGAGATCGCCGCGACGACATCCCCCGCCTGGCCGCGCATCTCGTCACGCTTGCGGCAAAGAAGCTTGGACTCCCGGCCCCCCGCATCAGCGAGCAGCAGTGCGAGCAACTGCAGCGGTACGATTGGCCGGGCAACGTGCGCGAACTGCAGAATCTGATCGAGCGCGCTGTCATCCTCTCGAAGGACGGCACGCTGTACCTCGATCCTGCCTGGCTGCCCCAGCGCGCGACGGGTCGACCGCGAACGTCAGTCACCGCGGCCGGACCGGAAATCGTGTCAGACGAGGAATGGCGCCGCCGCGAGCGCGAAAACCTCGAGACGGCATTGAAACAGGCAGGCGGGCGCATTTATGGCCGCGACGGAGCCGCAGAGCTCCTCGGCATCAAGCCGACGACGCTGCAGTCCCGCCTTCGGGCACTCGGCATTCGCGCGTCCGATACGAGTGCTCGCAGCTGATTGGAGTGGCCACGTTCACGACGGCGTAACGGCGGGTCTTCAGACCCGCCGGATGGCAGCGGTTTTCAAGGCGCGTCTGAAGACGCGCCTCTACCCTTAGATTATCAACGTCAGTCGGCGATCGACTGCAGCACCAGCGTCTTGATCACTTCCCGGTAGTGGCGGCGGATCGGTCCTGGCGTGTTGCCGAGATACACGACGGTCATCTCTTCCTTCGGATCGACCCAGAACATCGTCCCTTGCGCGCCGCTCCACAGGAACTCTCCAGGCGTGCCGGGCACGCCGGCGACACCGGCCTGCCGCCGCACCGCAACACCGAGACCGAACCCGTATCCCGCGATGTGCTCGACGGCGAAGTTGTGCAACCGTTCGACGTTGACGTCCGGCCCGAGTTGATCGGAGGTCATGTACTCCACGGTCTTGCGACTGAGGATGCGCGTTCCACCGGCGGCGCCTTTGTTGAGCAGCATCATCGCGAATCGCGTGTAGTCCATTGCCGTTCCTGAGGCGCAGCCGCCGCCGCAGTCGAATTGCCACGGCGTGATGGGCTCGCGGAACGACGGTGGCGCGCCGGTTTCGGGATCGCGCGGAAGCGGCCGGGCGATACGCGCGGCTTTCGACGGGGGCACGACGAACCCGGTGTCCACCATGCCAAGCGGCCCGAACACCCGCGCCTGCAGAAAGTCACCGAGCCGCTGCTTCGACACCGCTTCCACCGCCAGGCCGGTGACGTCGAGGCCAAAGCTGTAATCCCACATCGTCCCGGGTTGATAGTGCAGCGGCAGCTTGCCGAGCGTGTCGAGGAACTGCGGACCGCTCATGGTGCCAGCCACGTTGCCACCGGGATATCGCTTGTGAAGTTCGGTGGTGCCCTGATTGCCGTAGGTCACGCCCGCAGTGTGGCGCATCATGTCCTGCAGCGTCGGCTGACGGCGCGCAGGTTCGGTGCCGGTCGCCGTCGCGACTTTCATGTCCTTGAGGGCGGGAAGGTAGTTGCCGATCGGATCGTTGAGCAGCAGTTCGCTTCGCTCGGCGAGGATCAGCGCGGCGACAGACGCCATCGGCTTGGTCATCGATGCCAGGACGAAGATCGCGTCCTTGGCCATCGGCGTTCCGGCCGCCTTGTCCAGGTATCCAAACGACTCGTAATAGACGAGTTTTCCTCGTCGGGTGATCGCGATGACGGCGCCCGGCATGCGTCCGTGATCGATCTCGGCACGCAGAACCTGTCCGATTCGATCGAGGCGAGCCGACGACAGGCCCACATCCTCGGGTTTTGCAGTCGGAATTGGCTCCGTCCCAGCCGCATGAACCAGTGCGCCGGAGAGCACGAGTACGGTAAAAAGGCGCCATCTCATGGCGCCGGATAGTAGCACCTCGCCGGCAAAGACTGTCGAGTCTGTTTTGGAGGTGGCAAATGAGACCAGGGCTCCCCCCGGTAATCGCAATTTCGATCCTGTGCTGCGCCGCATCTGCGTGTGAAGACGCTGACAAAACCGTCGCCCCATCACCTACAGCCTTCACGAATCAGCTCGATCTCGTGGGAGTCGCACCGTCCCCGTTGGGTCGCGATGGCATCCTTGCGCACTGTCCGGGGGTGTCGCCATTCCCGGTTCCTTTTGTTCTCAACGTCACTGCAGGCACACGACCGCTCACGCTCGCGGAAGTGCGCATCCAGCCGACGAATCCGTTCGGCCGCACCTCGCCGCCGACGATTTTCGATTCTTCGTCGCTCACACGCCAATTCGGCAGCCTGACGGTCGCCAGCTTTGGCGTGCGCCAGTTTCCCTTCACGCATCCGTTCACGTGTGACATGAGGGGGACATCGCTCATCGTGTCGGTGACCATGAGAGACGGTACCGGCATGAACCGCGTATCGTCATCCCAGGTCCCGGTGTATTGACCTTCAAAGAGGGCTTGTCAATTCCCAACGCCCAAAACCCAACTCCCAAGGACGCAAAGTTGGAAGTTGGCGGTTGGGAGTTGGGAGTTGGGAGTTGGGAGTTGACTAGCATCACCCTTGCGTGCCGCTGATGATCCTCAGGTAGCCGCGCCAAGGACCGACTTCATCCGAGTACTGTCGCGCGATCACTCTCGAGATCTGTACGACGTGATCCAGATCGTGCGCGACCCACGTGGCCAACAACTGGCGCAACGTGACGGTGCCAAGTTCAGGATGTCGGCCGCGTCGGTCGAGGTCATCCCCGCTCACGCGCAGCGACTCCAGCTCGCGCAGGTTTGCCTGACGCAGGGTCGCAAACTCGTCGAGCAGGCTGGCGAGTGTTCGCCCGCTCGAGTCGGCGAACTGCGCAAAGCGATCGAACTTCTCGAACGCGCGCGTTTCGCCATGCTCCAGGATGATCCGGGCACGCGGGATCCAGTCGGTGCGTTCACCGTGAATCAGGTGTCCGATGACGTCGAAAGGACTCCACGTGTTCTCCCCTTCATTCGCGGCGATCCAGCCGTCTGGAAGGCCGCGTAGAAGGTCATCCAGTGTGCGTGGCGTTCGCGTGAGTATGGCCACCGCCTCTGCCATTACGAACGAGCGTCGAGTGCGATTTCTTTGTGAGTCCATGGTCACTCGTCCATCCAGCACAGAGTCACTGTCAACTCCCAACTCCGATTTCCAACTCCCAAACCACGAGAGTGCTTGGAAGTTGGGAGTTGGAGGTTGGGTGTTGATCCGTTTCCAGGCATCAATGACGCGCAATAACGGCCATTTGACTGGATCCCCTCTGCTTTCTAGCATGTAACGCCACATCGTTGTCGCAAACCTGTGCGGAACCCGCCAGAAGGAGAAAGCATGCTCGTGATGAGACGTGTGATGGTCGCCTTTGCGTCGTTCGTGATCCTGCCGGCAACCGTCTTTGCCCAGGCGACACTGTCTGGCTTCGTAAAGGACACCTCGGGCGCTGTGCTGCCCGGTGTGAACGTCGAAGCGTCGAGCCCGGTCCTGATCGAAAAGGTGCGAACCGGGGTCAGCGACTCAACCGGACTCTATCGAATTCCCGATCTGCCTCCAGGGATCTACAAGGTCACTTTTACGCTGCCCGGCTTTGCAACCGTCAGCCGCGAGGGCGTCGAGGTGACCGGCAGCGGCGTCACGACGATCAACGCGGACATGCGCGTCGGAGCCCTGACGGAAACAATCACCGTGACTGGTGAATCACCGGTCGTCGATACGCAGACCAGTACCCGAAGACAGATGGTGCTGTCGAATTCGGTGGTGCAGGCCATTCCCGCCTCGCGCGGCTACGGCAACCTCCTCGCGACGGTGCCGGGTATTCAGGCCACCGGCCTGGACGTCAGTTCCGGTGTCTCGACGAACTTCTTCACCGCGCGCGGCGGGCGCGGCAACGAAGGCACGATTCAGATCGACGGCATGAACGTCGGCTCCGCTTTCAACGGCGGCGGTGTAGCGGGGTTCGGCTATCCGATCGGCGAATCGTCCGAGATCCAGGTGACGATCTCAGGCGGACTCGGTGAGGTGGATCGCGGCGGCCCGGCGTTCAATCTCATCCCAAAGACCGGTGGAAACACCTTCAGCGGCACCGGCTTCCTGAGCGTTGCGGGCAAGTGGTCGCAGGGCAACAACCTCGACGACCAACTGATCGGCTACGGCCTGACTCAGGTCCCCGGATTGATCAAGAACTGGGACACCAACTTCGCCATCGGCGGCCCGATCATCAAAGACCGACTCTGGTTCTACAACAACGTCAGGAGCTACGGGAATCACCAGGAGATCCCTGGCCTGTTCGGCAACAAGAACGCGGGCGATCAGTCGAAGTGGTTCTACGACCGCGATGACACCCTCACTGCGCGCGGCGCAGCCGCAAAGATGATCGAGGCCATCCGCTTGACGGGACAGGCCACGCCGCGGAACAAGGTTGGCTTTTATCTCGACTACCAGAATGTCTGCAACGGATCGGCGTATGCCAAGGGCGCCCAGCAGTGCCGCGATCGGGGCGACAACTGGATTGCACTCGGCAGCGTCGGCGCTGGATTCTTCGGCGCGCTGGCGCCGGAGGCGGGCAACGTCTGGGACAACCGCGAGAAGATCACGCAGTTCACGTGGAGCTCCCCCTACTCGAACAAGCTGCTGCTCGAGGCCGGATTCTCGCAGTTCGCGAGCCGGTTCGGCGGTCAGATCCCGGGCGGTGCGCTGACTGACTTCATCCCGGTGCAGGAACAAAGCACGCTCGGCGGCGTACCGGTCGGCAACTTCACGTATCGCGGCTGGTCGTCAGCCGGCTCGAACGAGCAGTTCCACAACGTCTGGCGCGCCTCGGGCACCTATGTCACCGGTGCGCACAGCCTGAAGATCGGCTATCAGGCGGCGTTTCAAGTGCAGAAGAACTTCCAGAACGCCGGAAGCCAGATCAGCTACGTCTTCAACAACCGCACCCCGATTCAGTTCACGCTGCGCGATGCGCCGTTCTGGCAGAGCAATCGCACGCGCTTCGACGCCATCTACATTCAGGATCAGTGGACACGCGGACGACTCACGCTGCAAGGCGCCCTGCGCTACGAGCACGCGTGGAGCTGGTTCCCCGAGGGTGAGAACGGCGTCGTCGCCGACAACCAGTTCGGCACGAAGTATCTGTTTCCCGAGCAGGACGGCGTCACCGGATACCACGACATCACGCCTCGAATGGGCGCCGCCTACGACCTGTTTGGAAACGGCAAGACCTCGATCAAGGGCAACGTCAGCAAGTACCTGCAGGCCGCAAACAATGACGCACAGTACACCATCGCGAATCCAGCGGTCACCTTCCAGCAGACCACGAACCGGTCGTGGACCGACTCGAACAGCAACTTCCTCGTCGACTGCAATCTGTCGAGCAGAGTGGCTGAAGACAACCGGCCAACCGGCGGTGACGTCTGCGGCCCGTGGCAGAATTTGAACTTCGGCAACCCGCTCGTCACGACCGTCGTCAATCCCGATGTGCTCCACGGCTGGGGAGTTCGTCCCTATGACTGGCAGTACGGCATCTCGATCCAGCACGAGCTGCTGCCGCGAGTGTCGGTGGACGTCGCCTACAACCGCCGGGTGTGGGGCAATCACTTCTTCACCGACAACCGCGCGATTGGACCGCAGGACTTCGACACCGCCACGATCATTGCGCCCGGCAATCCCAACCTGCCGAACGGGGGCGGCTATCCGGTGACGTTCGTCACACGGAACTCGCGGTCACCGCTTGGCGCAACCGACAACTACTACACCTTCGCAAGTGACTATGGTGACGTCACGACCTACTGGCACGGCGTCGACCTCACGGTGAATGCGCGCACCAGCAACGGCATCACCTTCCAGGGCGGCACCAGCACCGGACGCGGCGTGCGTGATTACTGCGAGGTCACGAACGCTTTGCCCGAGATCTTCGTGACGCCGCTGTCCGTGCTCGCGAACGCGCAGAGTGCTGCTTGCGCCGTCACCGAACCGTGGCTGACGACGTTCCGCAGCTCGGTCACCTACACGCTTCCGCGGATCGACGTGCTCGTGGCGGGTTCGCTCAGGTCGACACCCAACACGGTGCCATCGACCGTCAACACGTTCGTCGCGACCAATGGCGCGTCGGTGCCCGCCAATTACAACGTCACCAGCGCCATCCTCCAGCAGTCGTCGCTCGGACGCCCGCTGGCGCCTGGCCTCGCGTTCCAGACGGTCGATCTGACCTTACCTGGCGACGTCTACCCCGATCGCATCAACTCGGTGGACATGCGAGTCGCGAAAGTGCTGCGATTCAGCGGGACGGTTACGACCGTCGGCTTCGACTTCTACAACCTGTTCAACGCAAACACCGGGACCGCGTTCAACCAGGTCTACGACGTCGTCTCGAATGGCGCGAGCTGGCTGAGACCCACGACGGTGCTCAACCCGCGCTTCGCGCGATTCAATCTGACGGTGAACTTCTAATCACGAAGGACACGAAGAGTACGCGGTCTTCGTGGTCCCGCGATATATCGCGGGAGCCGGCACGCTCGGTGAGACAATTCCTGGGACGCGAGTCCTGACCAGCGTAACTGCTGGTGATTCAGCGGGTCGTGCTGGGCACGCTGCGGATCCGAACTTGCCATGGTACGACTCCACTGGAGGCCACCATGGCACGTTACAGTTGTCTCGCACTCGCGTGTGCCCTGCTCATCGTTGTGCCTGCATCGAACGGATTCGCGCAAGCGGCTCAGGACGCTGCCGCCGCCGCGGCCAAAGAGAGCCCGGGGCTCGTCGGCGAACTCTCGAAGTCGATGAGCGCGACCCCTGAGCAGTCCGCTGGCGCGGCGGGAGCGCTTTTCGGCGTCGCGAAATCGCGTCTCAATGCCGATCAGTTCTCGCAGGTCGCCAAGGCAGTGCCCGGGATGGACTCGCTCCTCAAGGCGGCGCCGACAGGTGGCGGAGGCGGTGGCCTCGGCGGCGCGCTCGGAGCAGCTTCTCAGGTCGGCGGATCCGCCGGCGGCCTCGCCAACGCTGCAGCGGCGTTCTCGAAACTCGGGCTCAGCCCCGACATGGTCAGCAAGGCGGTGCCTGTGCTGGTCTCGTTTGTGACGAAATCAGGCGGCGCGAACGTCGGCAACCTGCTCGCGGGCGTATTGAAGTGAGAGATGGGCGGCGAATAGATCTATCGTGAGGGGATGAACCTCGCCGCCATCCCGACCTTTGCCAGCGACGACATCTTTCATGTGATCGTCGAGGCGCCACGCGGCTCAACGCTCAAGCTGAAGTACGAACCACGATGGGAGGCGATGTCCGTCTCCCGCCCTCTGCCGGCCGGCGTGACGTTCCCGTTCGACTGGGGATTTGTGCCGTCCACGGAAGCCAGCGACGGCGACCCGCTCGATGCCCTGCTGCTGTGGGACGTTCCATCGTTTCCCGGCGTGGTGATACCGTGCCGCGCGATTGGCGTTCTGCAGGTCGAACAGAATCGCCGGAAAGACGACCGCTCCGAACGCATTCGCAACGATCGCGTCCTGGCGATTCCCGTCGAGGCACGCCGTGAGCACGGCCTCGCCGATGTGCTGGCGTTGCCGGCGCGAGTGCGTCAGGAACTGGAGACGTTCACGATCGCGGCGACCGCGCTGGAAGGCAAGGACGTCCGCATCGTCGGCTGGGGGGATGCCACCGTCGCGCTCCAACTCGTTCGCGACAGCATCAAGCGCTAACCGGACGCTAAAAATGCGTCAACACCCAAATTCCAACTCCCAACTCCCAAAACACCGGGTTGTTTGGGAGTTGGATCCTTGGGGAGTTGGGAATCGGCAACTCCGCGCGCTTACGCGTGCACCGCCACCGCCTTCGGTTGATAGCTCCCTACTACCGGGCGGAATGAAATCGACAAACGGTTCCAGCTGTTGATGACCACCACGGCGAAGGTCAGCGCGACAAGTTCTTCTTCGTTGAAGTGCTTCGAGACGCTCTCGTATACCTCGTCGGGTACGTGCGTATCGGCGACTCTCGTCACGGCCTCGGTCCACTCCAGCGCGGCGCGCTCGCGCTCGGTGAAAAACGGCGTCTCACGCCAGGCATCGAGGGCATAAATACGCTGCTCTGTTTCTCCCGCGGCCCGCGCATCCTTGGTGTGCATGTCGATGCAATAGGCGCAGCCGTTGATCTGAGACGCGCGAATCTCGATGAGATGGAAAAGCACGGGGTCAATCCGCTTCTGCGTTTCGGCTGAGAGATTGAACAACGCACGGACTGGCGCAGACGAGATGTGTTTCGTGATATCGACCCTTGGGTTCATGTTCTTCTCCTCTTCTCTTACACCGGAGACGAACCAGCGTCGTTCAGTGTGACAGGCCCCTTTTCCGCCAACTTGTCCGGGTTGACAACGGCGTACACAGCCTGGATGTGCTCTCCATCGGTGAGTATCGAGAGCGTGGCCGTGAGTCGATCGCCGTCGCGGATGCACAGTCCTGTCTCGCCGTTAATCGTCGCGATCTCCATCGTGCGACCCACCGCCCAGAACTTTTCCCGCAGACCGATGACGAGCTTCGCAATACGGTCTGCTCCCACTATCGGGTGGGGCGAAGCACCGGTCTTGCCGCCGCCGTCCGCGGTCCACATGGCATCGGGCGCAAACAGCGCGAGCACTGCCTGCTCGTCACGTGCCTCGGTAGCCGCCATGAAGCGGTGAAGCAGGGCTTCCTTCGCGGTGTCGGGCACTTCGAACCGCTTCCGATCGGCACGCACACGCTCGCGCGCACGGTGGACGACCTGACGACAGGCAGCCTCGGTTTTTTCGATAACTGCGGCAATCTCGGCGTAGCCGACGTCGAACACCTCGTGCAGGAGAAAGGCAGCTCGTTCGTCGGGCGCGAGCCGCTCGAGCAGCGTCAGGAACGCCATGGACAAGTCGTCGGCCAAATCGAGATGCCGGTCTGGCGGCGCGTGCGTCACGATCGGTTCCGGCAGCCACTGACCGATGTACGCCTCACGCTCGGTCTTCAGCCGCCGCAGCCGATCGATCGCCAGCCGGCTGGTTGTGGTCACCAGCCACGCTTCCGGGTTTTCGACACGAGACCGATCGACCTCGTGCCAGCGAAGATAAGCCTCCTGAACGATGTCCTCGGCGTCGGCGCGCGAACTCAGCATCCGGTACGCGAGGCCGAAGAGGCGTCCACGCAGTGTTTCGAAGGTTGTGGTTGAGATTCCCGTCTGGCTCACGCAAATACTCTCCGATCAAAAGACGGTCGACCTGCCGCCGGTGTGACAGGCTCACGGTCACTATCAACAGTACGACGCGGCGCCGCGTCATCCAGCCCGACCGGCACGCCCGCGCCCTGAATTCCGCTAACGTACGGCTCGGGCGTGCCGTACGTCGTAAGGCACGGCCGGCGCCGTACGTCGTATGGCACGGCCTGTGCCACGGACATTTCGGGCGGGACGCAGATCTGACCGTTTCTTGAGGAAATAC
>Ga0075423_10002257_pt1 | contig 17392 bp, 15 predicted proteins | sample SoiMethybrSBSTD2_FD_80114 | JGI IMG/M metagenome (GOLD analysis project Ga0075423, IMG submission 80114) | Bulk soil microbial communities from a Populus tree surrounding site in Tennessee, USA - Soil MetaG P. TD hybrid SBSTD2 | ecosystem: Environmental > Terrestrial > Soil > Tree plantation...
CTGCAGCTCCTTGGCGACTTGCACCGCCTGAAGCCCGTCGTCGACCTCCGCCACGCACGCGAAGGAGCGGTTCTGCGCGAGCAGCGAGCGCAGGGCCTCCCGCATGATCTTGTGATCGTCCGCGATAAGGACGCTTTTCACCATAGGGCGCCGCGAAAACACTTCGTCTCAAGGCTTCCGCCCTGACTATGGCGGTGGGGGGCCGAGCGCGCATCCACATGATATAGCCTACGCACGAGAGCGCCCCTATCGGGGTTATCCTGATTGTAGTTTCGTTTTTCCTGAGAAGGGGATCAGAGCGAAGTGACGCCTTCCCGGACGGCGTACTTCGTCAACTCGGCGATGCTGCGGACCTTGAGCTTGTCCATGAGCTGCTTGCGGTGGGTTTCGACCGTCTTGACGCTGATAAACAGCAACGCAGCGATTTCGCGAGTAGGTCTTCCTTCGGCGACAAGCTGAAGGACCTCCCTTTCTCTGCCCGAAATCGAGCAGCACTCCCCCGCGCTCGCCGGAGCCGACGCGAGCGCGCTCTGCACCACGACATGGGCGATTGCGGGACTCAGAAACGTTTGCCCCCGCAGCACGGCCTTCAGCGCCAGCACCATTTCGTCGAACGCGGCGTCTTTCAATAGATATCCCGAAGCGCCGGCCGCGAGCGCCTGAAAAATCGACCGGCTGTCGGACAGCATGGAGAGCACGACGACTTTCAGCTGTAGAGCCTGCTTCCGCAGCAGACGCGTCGCCTCGATCCCGTTGAGGATCGGCATGTTGATATCGATGATCAATGCGTCCGGCTTGAGCTTGCGCACGAGATTGACGGCGCCGCGTCCGTTCTCCGATTCGCCGACGACTTCGAAGCCCTGCTCTTCCAGCAGCGAGCGCAGTCCGGCGCGGAGCAATTGATGGTCGTCGGCGATCAAAATGCGTGCGGCCATCGATGCGCTCCTACGCGAGGCCGTGTGCCGGCACAATGATGACGGCCGTGGTGCCCGCGCCCCGACGGGATTGGATGGAGAACGTTGCGCCGCTGCGCTCCAGGCGTGTGCGGACGCTGAACAGGCCGAACCCTCCGGCGTCCGAGCGCGGCCACGAAACAACGCGGGCATTGAACCCGCGTCCATCATCGATGACCTGGATGCGGATCGACTGGGCGGAGGATTCGAAGACGATCTTCGCTTGCGTGGCATTTGCGTGTTTGGCGGCGTTCACGAGCAATTCGCGCAGCGCCTGGACGAGCGTCCTGCGCAGGTCGCGTCCCAGCCACGAGGGCGTCTCCTCGGCTCGGACAACGCACGAAAGCCGGTATTTCAATTGTATCTCTCCGGCCAACGATTCTAATGCTTGCCTGAAATCGCTGTCCGACAGCGATTCGATAGAAAGCTCCCGAATCAGCGTCCGGGCATCGCCGATATTGCGTCCAATAAGCTCAGAAATCTCCACCGCGAGGCCGGCATAATTCGCCGGGAGCAGGGTTTTCAGCCTGTCCACTTTCATTTTCGCCAATATAAGGTCCTGCCCGATGCCGTCGTGGATTCGGCTTGCGAGCTCTTGGCGCTCGTTCTGCCGCACTTGATTGAGTTCTGCTCTGAGCATTTCCCCGACGTTGCGGTTATAACTTTTGACGGCTCTCAGGGTTTGCTTTACCTGGCTGGCAAGGTACCCATTGGCGCCGTGCCTTGACCTTAAAGATGCAGAAGCGGGAAGATGTGGGGAGCGGCCGTTACTTGGAAAGTTGCTAATAGCCATGGCATGGTCCTCAGGGGCGAATATCCCCGCAATTCCAATGCCACTAGTAATCGTTTATGTATAAACTATTGAATTCCAGGCGGGATTATTCACAGGCTTTCCACAGGAAGCTGTTCAAAAGTCAATAGAGTCACGAAACTTCGCGGTTTCTACGGGATTTACCCGTGATATGTCACGGCTCGAATTGGGTTAGTTCCAGTTTGATCCGGTCCGATCCGGTCGTTTGATACCAAGCTTCTGCATGCGCGATCGGAGCGTGCTTGGATTCAACCCGAGGAGGGACGCCGCCCCCTTCGCGCCTTCTACGCGCCAGCCGGTCTTTTCTAAGATTCTAAGGATGTGATGCCGTTCGAGATGCTTCAGCGTCGCTTCTTCGGTGAGCGATGTGCTGGCGGATAAGAGGACCGCCCGGGAGATCCCGGCGGGTTGTTCGTCAATGCTTGAAGTCGATTCCCAGCCTTCGGGTAGCTGTAAAGTCTTGTCGGGCGAGATTAGTGCTGCGCGCTCGATGACATTTTGCAGCTCGCGAATGTTCCCGGGCCAATCGTAGGCGCAGAGTGTCTCGAGCACGCGATGGGGTATCGGGCCGAAGGTCCTGCCTAATCGCTGGCTCGCTTCTTTAAGAAACGTTATCGCCAAAACCTCGATATCCTCTTTTCGCTCTCGAAGCGGCGGCAGGTATATAGGATAGACGTTCAGCCTGTAATAAAGGTCGGCGCGGAACGAGCCGTTGTGCACGCTGTCGAGCAGGTCGCGGTTCGTCGCGGCGATGATACGCGCATTCACTTTGATCGTTTTCGGATTACCGAGCCGCTCGAATTCTCCTTCCTGCAAGACCCGCAGCAGCTTCGCCTGAAGCATCAAGGGCAGGTCGCCGATCTCATCGAGGAAGATCGTAGCGCCGTCGGCGAGCTCGAAGCGACCGAGCTGCCGCGCCGACGCTCCGGTGAAGGCGCCTTTTTCATGGCCGAAAAGCTCGCTTTCGATCAATTCCGACGGCAAAGCCGAACAGTTTACTTTCACCAGCGGCCGATCGCTGCGCTTGCTGCGGGTATGGATCGCCCGCGCCAGCAACTCTTTTCCCGTGCCGGTCTCGCCCAGGATGAGCACGCTTGTATCCGTCGGCGCGACCAATTCCGCTTGTCTCACGATCGCGACGATGCGCCTGCTCGAGCCGATCATCTCGCCGAAACGGTGCGCGCCGGATACCTCGGACCGGAGGTAAATATTTTCGGCCTCCAAGCGCTCCTTTAAGATACGAATTTGTTCTTCCGCTTCTTTTCGGGCGGTGATATCGATTGCCATACCTTGTATTCGTACCGGGCGGCCGTCGCCGTTCGTGAGCACCTGCGCGCGGCTTGCGATCCAGCGAAGCCCGCCGTCGGGGCGAATGATCCTGAACTCAAGATCCCCGCCGCTCTTCGATTCGATCCAGCGCTCGGCCATGGCCCAGACACGCTGCCGGTCGTCAGGATGAATGAGTGCGAAGAAGTCCTGCCGTGTTGCGATCATCTTGGGTGATTCGATGCCTAGGATGGCGCGATAGCTATCTGATCGTGTAATGCGCTGCGTCAGGAGATCGGTTTCCCAATAGCCGATGCCGGCAGCCTCCATCGCCAGCTTGAGCTGATATTCGCTCTGACGCAGTGCCGCTTCGGCGCGTCTGCGTTCCGTGAACTGCCCGATCTGCCCCGCGATACTGCCGAGCATCTGCAGCATCGCGTCGTCGGTTTTACGAGGCGTTCGACTGAAGAATAGAAACACGCCGATGATCTCATCGCCGTGGGACACTGGGAAACCTACGGCAGAGGACAACGAGACTTTCTCCGCGAGCGTTGCACGTTTGTCGATCGTATCCGACAGCACTTCACTCCACGCAGGCGCGCGATTGCTCCACAGGGTTCCCGGCAGCCCCACGCCGAGTTGGAAGCTTAAACCGAGGCTCGCCGACGCGAATTCTTCGAAGAATCCTTCCCAGGGCGAGTGCCAGGTTTCAAAAACAAGCTCGTTTCTTCGTTGGTCGAAGGTCCACATCTCACCGTAGTCCCAGTCGAGGTTTTCACAGATCGAGCGGAGCACGCCCGGAGCCGCCTCGCCGATCGAGGCGGACTCCGACAGCACATGCGTGATCGCATATTGCGCTTTGAGCCGGGCCTCCGCCCGCTTGCGGTCGGTGATGACCTCGGTAAACATGATGATGCCGCCGATCTGGCCATCGGCGTGGCGCCACGGGCGCACTTCCCAGCGGATCCAATCGGTCGTGCCGTCCACACGAGTGAAGCGGTCCTCCTCGCAGGTCTCGATGGCGGCGGCAAGGCAGCGCTGGTTGATCGCTCTCCAGCGATCGGAGACCTCCGGAAAGATTTCGTAATGGTATTGGCCGATAATGTTCCTGCCGCCGAGATTGTAGTCGGTTAGCCAACGGAGGCTGGTCAACATGTAGCGCATGTCGCGGTCGAACATCGCGACCGCCGCGGGCGTATGTTCGACGAACAGGCGGACCTGATTTTCGTTTTGTGCCAGCGCTTCTTCGGCGCGCTTGCGCTCCGTGATGTCGGTGGCCGAGCCGATGTAGCCTAGGAAAGTGCCGTCGGGGGCGAAACGCGGCGTTCCTTTATCCAAAAGCCACCGATACTCGTGATCGTACCGCCGCACACGGTATTCGAGCGAGAACGGGCGTCGGCGGTCGAAGCAATGCGCGTAAGCAACCAAGCACGCATCGCGATCGTTGGGGTGGATATCGTCGGCCCAGCCGGTCCCCAATTCTTCTTCAAGGGTTCTTCCAGTCAAATCGAGCCAGCTCTGACTCACATAAGTGCAGAGCTTGTCGGCATCCGCAGTCCATATCAGCACCGGCGCGGTGTCTGCCATCGCGCGGAAGCGCGCTTCGCTCTCGCGCAGCGATTCCTCTTTCTTGCGCCGCTCCTCGATCACGGCGGCGAGGAACAACAAAGGCACGGAGATGGCGAGCAGGCACATTTGGAGCGACAGGACATTTTGCGTGCGTGAGGGCGTTGAGAACGGTCCGAGACCCACGGCGGCGCCCCAGATCGACACCAAAACCAAAACCAGAACGGAAACCGTCGTTGCAGGCGGACCGAAGCGCACGGCGGCCCAGAGCAAGAACGGCAGCGGGAGGTACATCAGCGCAGGCGGCGCCGCGCCGCGCCGCGGATATTCCCAGGCGAAGATCAGCGCGCTGACGGCAATGAGTCCGCCGACCATGACGAGCGCTTCGGCCCGTTGCCTCGTCGACAACCGGCGGAGCCACGCGGCGCCGTCATTTGCCCAAAGGACGATGACCGGCGGAATAGCTAGGGCCGCCAGCGCATTGGAAGGCATGCGGACGCGCCACACGCGCCAGTAGCTTTCCTGCTGCCATCCGAGGAGTGTTACAAAGGCCGCGTCGAGAAAGGAGCTTAGGAAAGGCGCCAATAGGACGGCGGCGAGAACATAGAAGCCGGCGCTTCTCAAACTATCGAAGCGCAGCCGACCGTCGACCCAACGGCTGATGAGAAGCGCGCCGATCAGCGCCTCGAATGAATTGCTGACGAAAAATGCGAGCGACATGACGACGGGCACGCCGCTCGACAGCTGCACGACAAGATGCGCAGGAAAGGCGCCCAGGAATACAATCCACCATTGCCGCATGGGTATCAGCAGCAGCGAGGCGAGCAGGATGGAGTTGGGAGGCCAGAGGGCGGACGGAGAATGCGAGGGGAACTTTAGCGCAAAGCCGACGACCGCGCCGACATAGTAGCCGCCGCCGACGAGGGCGCCCGTGAGAAACAAGGTGGTGCGTCGCTTCGGTTCCATGTAGGCACCGAAAGTCGAATATAAGCACCGGCATACCACTAACGGTATTGTTTGGAAAGCCCTGCGAGCGCTCAATCCTCATCTATTGGGGAAAGAGGACGGAGTGCCAGTGGCCGGCGATCAACATGCCCAAACGGCGGGTGTACACGCCGTGCCGAATGTAACAGCAACCACAATAGCTGCAGATGAGCGCATCGCCGCCGAAACCGGCGATCTCTTCCCGAGCCTTTGCGGAAATCCGATTCAATTGATCCTCTATGATTCGCCATTTCGGAGCGCCGGTTCCTTTACACTTGTCGGGACAGCCTCCGTAAACGGTCCCGGAATAGTTGCTGCTGTACATTTCCATCTTCAGAACTCCTCAAATCGAATTCATTAACACGGTTTTCCGGCCAGCCACTCGAGCGCGAGATCCATGCGGTAGAACGCGCGCACCCGAAAGCCTTGGTTGAATGTAGCGGAAGCTAGCACCAGCAGCTGCCCGTAGTGGTCGATATCACGACTGGAAATCAGCGCGACCTTGTCGTTCATGTTTAGGCGGACTTCCGTAAAAGCGGCGACGATGGCGTTGATCTCCGTCGCGCTAATATCCCAGCGGGCCTTGCGCAAATCGACGAGCGTGCTGCTCTCGGTGGAGTCGAGCGCGGTGCGCACTCCGTGCAGAAGCTCTTTGAAATCATTCATCTGCATATGTCCGCGAGCGATAACGGATAGATAGAGCGTCGTGTCGTCCAGCCAGACGAATCGAAAAGTCAGCTCCACTCGATGCCCTTCCTTATCTTTATGGATTCGCACAAAGGGCCCGGCGCGATGGAGCGCTGCATTCCTTGTGCGCTAAGAAAAATTTTCTACTTACGTGTGCCGACGGGTTCCGGGAGCGGTTCGATGGATCGGACAAACCCCTGTCACGTTTCAGCTCGATATTTAGCTGTTACAGCGTGTTTTGTCTTGACTTTCCGCGACAAAACATTGACAGCCGCGGCAACTGAGGGTACAAGCGAGAGGTCCCGCCGCCGACCCTTATCTTTATCCGACGCTCAAGCGCTACCTAGACCAGGTATTGGAAGATGCCGCCGGAAAACGGCTGGCTCACATCGGTGCGAAAAGCGGTCGCCGATTCCATGCGCAACGGCGATTGCAGGCTGTCGACCGTCGCGAAGCGCCTCGCGACGACTTCGCGAACGCTCCAGAGGACCCTGAAAAAACACGGCATGGATTTTCAGACGGTTCTGGACGATGCCCGCTGCCGCTTCGCACAGAATTATTTAAGAGACCACGAGAACACGCTAACCGAGGTCGCTTTTCTGCTTGGCTATTCCGAGTGAGCGCCTTCAATCGCGCGTTCAAACGCTGGACCAACTCCATACCCATGGAGTACCGGCGCAAATTTCAGCGCAAATAGAGATTTAAAAGCCGCAGGAATACCCGCAAAATTAATTCCGCACGGGCGCCTCGACTCCGGCGTCGACGTTGTCCCCTTCGGTAGAGTCGACGTGGGCCTGCATCTGTTTGTGCCCCCAGGTCCAGCCGCTGATATGAGGCGCGTCCTCGCCGTGCTCGTAGATGTATTGCTTGTGCTCGATGAGCGCGTCGCGGATCGCCTGCTTGGCGTAGGCGGCTCTCGCCTCCAGCTGCGGCAGCCGGTCGATGACGTCTCCGACCAGATGATACCGGTCTATGTCGTTCAGCACGCACATGTCGAATGGAGTGGTCGTCGTCCCTTCTTCCTTGTAGCCGCGCACGTGCAGATTGTCGTGATTGGTGCGCCGGTACGTGAGGCGATGAATGAGCCATGGATAGCCGTGAAAGGCGAAAATGATCGGCTTATCTTTGGTGAACAGAGCATCGAAATCCCAGTCGCTCAAACCGTGAGGGTGCTCGCGGGCCGATTGCAGCGTCATCAGGTCGACCACGTTGATGACTCTTATCTTCAGCTCGGGGATGTGATCGCGCAGCAGCTCGACCGCCGCCAGCGTTTCAAGCGTCGGCACGTCGCCGCAGCAGGCCATAACCACGTCCGGCTCGGCGCCGAAATCGTTGCTCGCCCATTCCCAGATGCCGATGCCGGCGGTGCAATGCTTGATCGCTTGCTCCATGTCGAGCCATTGCGGCGCCGGCTGCTTGCCGGCGACGATCACGTTCACGTAGTTCCGGCTGCGCAGGCAGTGATCCGTAACGGAGAGGAGACAGTTCGCGTCGGGCGGCAGATAGACCCGCACCACCTCGGCTTTTTTATTCACGACATGGTCGATGAAGCCAGGGTCCTGGTGGCTGAAGCCGTTGTGATCTTGCCGCCAGACGTGCGACGACAAGAGATAGTTCAGCGATGCGATCGGGCGCCGCCAGGGAATGTCGTTTGACACCTTCAACCATTTCGCGTGCTGGTTGAACATCGAGTCGACGATGTGAATGAATGCTTCGTAGCAGGAAAAAAATCCGTGGCGACCGGTGAGGAGATAGCCCTCGAGCCAGCCCTGGCACTGATGCTCGCTCAGCATTTCCATCACGCGCCCGTCCGGCGCGAGCTTGTCGTCGTAGTCGAACCGCTCGGCCATCCAGGCGCGCTCGGTCACTTCGAGGATGTCCTGCCAGCGGTTGGAATTGTTTTCGTCGGGACTGAACACGCGGAAATTTTTGCGCGCCGAGTTAAGCTTCATCACATCGCGCAGGAACCGGCCCATGACGCGGGTCGCTTCGGCGGTCGAAGAGCCGGGCGACGAAACGGTGACGGCATAGTCGCGAAAATCCGGCAAGCGAAGGTCTTTCAAAAGCAGACCGCCGTTCGCATGCGGGTTGGCGCTCATCCGCCGGTCGCCTTTCGGCGGCAGCTCGGCGAGCTCGGCACGGAGCCGGCCGTCGCTGTCGAAAAGCTCCTCCGGCTGGTAGCTCTTCATCCACTGTTCGAGAATTTTCACATGCGCGGGATTGCTGTGCATCTCGCCCATCGGGACCTGGTGTGAGCGCCAGTAATCTTCGACGCGTTTGCCGTCTATCTCTTTTGGGCAGGTCCAGCCCTTGGGGCTCCGGAGCACGATCATCGGCCAGCGCGGCCGCTCGATGCGGCCGCCGCCTCTCGCGTCAGCCTGAATTTTTCTAATCTCGTCGATAATGCGGTCGAGCGTCTCGGCCATGAGCCGGTGCATTTTTTCCGGCTCGCGGCCCTCGACGAAATAGGGCGTATAGCCGTAGCCGCGCAGCAATTGTTCCAGTTCTTCGCGGCTGATACGCGCGAGCACCGTCGGATTGGCGATCTTGTAGCCGTTGAGGTGGAGGATCGGCAGCACCGCGCCGTTCGACGCGGGATGCAAAAATTTGTTCGAATGCCAGCTCGTCGCCAGTGCTCCGGTCTCGGCTTCGCCGTCGCCGATCACGCACGCCACGATCAGATCGGGATTGTCGAACGCGGCGCCGTAGGCGTGCGAGAGCGAATAACCCAGCTCGCCGCCTTCGTTGATCGAGCCGGGCGTCTCCGGGGCGGCGTGGCTCGGGATGCCGCCGGGAAACGAGAACTGCTTGAAGAGTCGCTTCATGCCTTCTTCGTCGGACGAGATGTTCGGATAGATTTCGCCGTACGTTCCTTCGAGATAAGCGTTTGCGACGACCGCCGGACCGCCATGGCCGGGGCCGGTGATGTAGATCATGTCGAGGTCGCGCTCTCGGATCACGCGGTTCAGATGAACATAAATGAAATTCAGGCCGGGCGTCGTGCCCCAGTGGCCGAGCAGCCTCGGCTTGATGTGCTCTTTTGCGAGAGGCTTTTTGAGCAGCGGATTGTCGTAAAGATAGATCTGGCCGACGGAAAGATAATTCGCCGCGCGCCAGTAAGCGTCGATCTTGCGGAGCAACTCGTTAGATATGTTCTCAGGCATAAAACACCTCGTTTCATCTTGCCTTCGTGGCGAGGCCGAGCAGCCGGCAGACCGCGCGCGCGATCATCACCTCTTCATCGGTAGGGATAACACGCACCGTTGCCGGACTCCCGGCGCGTGAAATCACGGGCGCTCCGTCTTGGTTTTTCGTCTCGTCGAGCTGAACGCCGAGAAAGTCGAGGCCGCCGCAGATGCGCTCCCGAATCGCGGCGGCGTTTTCGCCGATGCCGCCGGCGAAGACGAGCGTGTCGAGCCCGTTCAATGCGGCGGAAAACGCGCCGATCCACTTTCTCGCCTGGTAACAGAACAGCGCGACCGCTTCCGCGGCGCGAACGTCGGTGCTTTCGCGCGCCAGCAAAGTCCGCATGTCCGAGCTGGTTTCGGAGATTCCCAACAGGCCCGACTCGCGATTCACCATCTCGTGAAAGCGCTCCGCGGTCATCCGCTCTTCGCGGGCCATATAGCCGACGAGCCCCGGGTCCAAATCGCCCGCGCGCGTGCTCATGGGCAGGCCTGCGGCGGGCGTGAAGCCCATCGTCGTGTCGATGCATTTGCCGCCGCGCACGGCCGCGAGGCTCGCGCCGTTGCCGAGATGGGCTAGAATGACGCGGCCGTTTGCGGCTTCGCCGCCGCCCACGCGCGCCAGCTCTTCCATAAGATACGCATAGGACAATCCGTGAAAGCCGTATCGCTGAACGCCCTTCGCCTCGAACCGGCGCGGAATCGGCAGCAGACGCGCGACTTGCGGCAGCGAGTCGTGAAAAGCGGTGTCGAAGCAAGCCACCTGCGGCAAATCGGGATAGCGCTCGCCGAGCGCTTCCATCAGGCGGATTTCCGACGGCAAATGCTCCGGATCATAAGGCCCGAGGCTGCGAAGGTCCTCGATCAATTGCCCAGTCACGCGCTCGGGCGCGCGATGCTTCGGTCCGCCGTGAACGATGCGGTGGCCGGCCGCGCGCAGAGAATGCGCATGCAGCCGCTGCTCGAGCCGATCCATCAGCGCGGACGCGGCCACGCCGTGATCCGGCGCATCGATGGATTCCGTCTGCGCTTCTTTCCCCGTCTGTTGGAACGTTAACGCAGCTTCCGGCGACGCAATGCGATCGATTTTTCCCGAAAAAAGACGAGAGATGTCCGAGTCCACCGAATACAGCGCGAATTTGATGCTCGAGGAGCCGCCGTTTATCGCGAGCACGCACGGGGTGTGCGTGTTAAAAATAGGTTTCGCCTCTCCCGCCCCGGCGATCGTCATACATCAACCCTATAACACCAGCCGGCGCGATCAAGGTTACGATCCGCTAAACTCCTCATTGCAAAAGCTGTGGCGCTGTAATAGCGACTTGAGCAGCATGGCTCCGTTTACGACGATCGGCGCCGCGATTCCGCGCGCCGAAGGCGCCGACAAGGTGACCGGCCGGACGCTCTACGCTGCGGACGTGCAGCTCCCGGGAATGCTCTGGGGAAAAATTCTGCGCAGCCCGCATCCCCACGCGCGCATCCGCCGCATCGACGCCGAAAGGGCGCGCCGCGCGCCGGGAGTCCGCGCGGTCATCACGGGCTCCGACATCCCGGATCGCTATATTGGAAAGATGATCCGCGACATGCCGGTGCTCTGCTGGGATACGGTGCGCTTCGTCGGCGACCGCGTCGCGGCGGTCGCGGCTGAATCGGTCGACGCGGCTGAAGAGGCGCTCGCGCTGATCGAGGTCGAATACGAAGAGCTGCCGGCGGTCTTCGACCCGCTCGCAGCGATGCAACCCGGCGCGTCGCTGCTTCATGAGGACGTCGCCGCTTACGACGGTGCGCCGAAAAAGCGGCTTGCCTTAGACGTGCATAACGGTCTGACGCGGCTGGCGTGGAAGAAAGGCGACGTCGAGCGCGGCTTTCGGGAAGCGGATCTGGTGCTGGAGCATACTTTCCGAATCCCCGCGCGGCATCAGGGATACATCGAGCCGCACGCCGGCATCGCCGCCGTCGCCGGCGATGGAAAAGTTCAAGCGTGGATCTCCGCGAAAAATCCGTTCGGCGTGCGCGCCCAGCTGGCCAAGGCAATCGGACTGGCCGAACGAGATATTTGCATCAACCCGATTAACGTCGGCGGCGAGTTCGGCGGCAAAGGCGATGCATGCGATCTGCCGGTCGCCTATTTTCTCGCACGGCAGTGCGGGCGGCCGGTGAAGATCGTGATGAGCTATGCCGAGGACTTGGCCGCGAGCAATCCGGCGCATCCGGCGGTCGTAACGGTTAAGAGCGGTCTCGCACGCCACGGCCGCATCGTCGCGCGGACGTTCAAATCGGTTTACGCCGGCGGCGCTTACGGCGCGCTCAAGGCGAATGCCGCGCTCGCGTCGTGGCATTATGCCGGCGGACCCTATCGCGTTGACAACGCCGAAATCGAATTTCTTCAGGTCTACACCAATACGGTCCCCGGCGGCTACTACCGCAGCCCGGGATCGGTTGCGACGGTCTTCGCGCTCGAATCCCACACCGATCTCATCGCGCGCGAGCTCGGCGTCGATCCCGCCGAATTCCGCCTGAGAAATCTCGTCCGCGACGGCGATAGCGACGCGGCGGGGCGGCCGATCGAGGCCGTGCGCTTCCGCGAGGTGCTGCAGGCTGCGCTCGACGCCGCCGCCTGGCACAAGCCGAAGCCGGCGGGCCGCGGCCGCGGCATCGCGCTCTTCGGGCGCCACATCAGCGGCGGCGACACTGGAATAGTCATCGCGGCGGAGTCCGACGGCGGCTTCACGCTGACGAGCCCGACGATCGACCAGGGCGCCGGCACGCACACGATTCTGCGCCAGCTTGCCGCGGAGGAGATGGGCGTGCCGGTCGAGCAGGTGCGCGTCGTCGTCGCCGACACCGATACGGCGCCACGCGACAGCGGCGCGCGTGCGAGCCGCATGACTTACGTCGCCGGCCACGCCGTCGTGCACGCATGCCGCGAGCTGCGGGAAAAGCTCTGCGCTGAGGCGGCGCGGATTCTCGAATGTGCGCCGCAAGAGGTCGAATACCGCGCGGCGAAGCTCTGCTTACGCGACGATCCGAGCCAGCAGGTTCCGCTGCGCCGTCTCGTCGCGCGCGAGCGCATCGCTGTCACCATCGACGAAGATTTTCCGCCGCCCGACGACGTGACCTATACCTGCGCGCAGATCGCCGAGGTCGAGGTGGAGCGCGAGACCGGCAGCGTGCGCGTCGCGCGCTTCGTCACCGCGCACGACGTCGGCACGATCATCAACCCGATTACACACCAGGGGCAGGTCGACGGCGGCTTCGTCATGGGCATGGGGCAGGCGCTCATGGAGGAGCTGGTGCTGGACGGCGGGCGCGTTGCCAACGCGAGTCTCGGCGACTACAAGCTGCCGACCGCCGCCGACGTGCCCGAGCTCGAGACGGTGCTCGTGCAGACAGACGGCGGGCTCGGACCGCACAATACGAAGGCGATCGGCGAGTTTTCGAACAATAGTCCGCCGGCGGCGATCGCCAACGCCGTCGCGGACGCCGTCGGCGCTCGCCTGTTCGACCTGCCGATCACCGCCGAAAAGATTTATCGTGCTCTCAACGGAAAAGCGGAGGGATCATGAAGATCTCCAAAACGCGCGCGGCTTTCATCGTTCTTCTGCTCGCGCTCTCTCTAACCGGCGCGGCGTCGGCTCAGGACAGGATACGCGTCGGCGTGCCGCTGTTTCCGACCGTCTCCTTTCCGGTCTTCATTGCGCAGCAGAAAGGCATCTTCGAAAAAAACGGGCTGCGCGCAGAGCTCATCCGCATCAACAGCGAGCCGACGACGTATCAGGCGTTGATCTCCGGCGACATCGACGCGACCTCCGGCGCGCCGACCGGGCTGATTCAGTCCAATTTGCAGGGCATCCCGGTGGTCTCCCTCGGGAGCTGGGACAATCATGTGTCGTACACGATGGTGACGAAGGAAAAGATCGACGACCTGGCGCAGCTCAAAGGCAAGAAGGTCGGCATCAACCGGCTGGGCGGAAAATCCTCGCTGGTTCTCCGCGTCATGCTCGAAGACGCGGGGCTGAATACGTCGAAGGACGTCACGCTGCTTCAGCTCGGCGGCTCGCAGGAAAGACTCGCGGCGCTCATGCGCGGCGGCGTCGACGCGGCGCCGGTGGACTTCGCCTTCGAGCCTAAAATGAAGCAGATGGGACTCTTCCTCGTGAAAGGAAAGCTCACGCCTTTCATGAACGGCCCCATTGCCGTCACCGTCGCTTCGTTGAAAGCCAACCGGCCGAAGTGGGTCCGCTTCGTCAAATCGTATCTCGAAGCGACCGCGTACATGATGACCAACCGCGAGGGGTCGATCGATGTGCTAAAGCGCTCCATCGGCTTGGACGACAAGGAGACGCTCGAGCACACCTACAATGAGATGCGCGCGCGCGCGACGGTCGACCTGGTTCCGCCCGACGCGGCGGTCGACAACCTCATCAAGATGATGACCTACGTCGATAAGCGCGCAACGACCGTCGACAAGGCGAAGCTCGCGGACTATTCGATTCTCAAAGAGCTGCAAAAGAAATGAGCGCCAGACGGCGCGCAGTTTGCCTCGCGCGCACGGAAGCAAGTATAGTATCGAGGTTCGACATCATCGCCTCGAGGAGACTATGCGTCGAAAATCGAATCTGATCGCATTCATGACCGCGACCATCGCGGGCCTCGCGGCCGGCCTGTTTGCCGGGTTCGGCGGAGCGATTCCTTCCGCGCACGCCGCAGCCGACGGACGGCCGATCGCCGGAATTCAGTGCGAGCGGCAGGAGTACGGGGACTTCCACATCCACGCTCATCTCGACGTCTTCATCGACGGCGCAGCGGGCAAGGTACCGGCGATGATCGGCATTCTGCCGGTGCAAAAATGTCTTTACTGGATGCACACGCACGACGAGAGCGGCATCATTCATATCGAGGCGCCGAAAAAGCGCGCGTTCACGCTCGCGCAATTCTTCGACCTGTGGAAGACGACCGCGGCGGGCGCGCCCGAGCGCAAGGACGGGCCGAAGATTTTCGTCAACGGCAAGCGCGTCAACAAGCGCCTCGATCAAATCGAGCTCGAAGATCACATGCAGATCGCCCTCGTCTACGGCAAGGACCCCGCGTCTATCCCGTCGTCTTATAATTTTGCCCAAGGTTTATGATGTGATTCCGGCGCTTGACGTCACTGCGCAAGTTTGATTGTCTCTCGATTGATCGGTCATCGATTCGGTAGGGAATTGATATGCCTTTTGTCGCCGCGGTAGCCGCCAGCCACGCGCCGAACATTCTGCTGGAGCCCGGAGCGGAGTGGGACGAGTTCATGATGCTCCACTACCGCATGGCGCCGCAGGCGGCCTCCGCGAAACCGTCGCTCGAAGCGCAGAAGAAGCTCCGGCGCGACGCCGAGAAAGCCTACGCGGCGCTCCGCGCCGAGTTGGAGGCGGCGCGCCCGGACGTATTGATCGTCGTCGCCAACGACCAGTTCGTCAACTTCGCCTACAATAATATTCCGACGTTCTTCGTCACTTTGGCGGACGAAGTTAAAGGGCAGTTCACGCGCCACCGCTTTCACTACCGGAATGACAAGGATCTCGGGCGCGCGATCCTTAAAGCCGGCATCGACGCCGGCATCGATTTTTCCTTCGGCGAATACATCGAGCTGCAGCACACGCAAACCGTGCCGCTGCATTTTCTGCTGCCGGAGCCGAGAATTCCCATCCTGCCGATCTACGTGAACACGTGGGTCGAGCCGATCCCGACGCCGCGCCGCTGTTTTCAAGTCGGCGAGCTAATCCGCAAGGTCGCCGAGGGGTGGAAAGAGCGCGTCGCAATCCTCGCGACCGGCGGCCTGTCGCATTTTCCCGGCTCGCCGCGCATCGGCGAGATCGACACGAGCTTCGACCACAAGCTGCTGGAGATTTTGCGCGAGGGAAAAGGCCGCTCGCTGGCGGAGTATTCCGTCGAGGAGATCTGCAAGGCGGGAGATTCGGAATTTCTCAACTGGATGGTCGCGATCGGCAGCGTCGGCGACGCGAAGGCCAAGGAGACGTTTTACATGCCCGATCACGTCGCCACGGGTTGGGGATTTGTCTCTTGGAAAATCTAAAAAGTTTTGAATGTTGAGTTTTGAGTTAGGGGAACAGCGGAATTCAAAACTCAAAACTCAAAACTCAAAACTCAAAACTCAAAACTAAGAACTCACGCGGAGCGCGTATGAGCAGCTATCATCTGAACCGCTTCCTTTTCGATCTCAAGATGGACGGCGAAGCGTACGAGCGGGCGACGAGCGATCTCGATCGCGCGCTCGGCCGATACGAGCTCACGGCGGAAGAGCAAGAGGCGATCAAGCAGGGCGATCCGCGGAAACTGCGCCAGCTTGGCGCGCACGGAATGCTGGCGCTTTACGTCCTGCGGCTGAATCGAGAATTTCAGCGGAACATCTACTGGAGTCAAAAGTAGCTGAGCATTAGGCAGCAGGGAGACGGAATGGATCTGGGATTAAAGGGAAAGGTCGCACTGGTCGCCGGCGCGAGCCAGGGCATCGGGCGCGCCGCGGCGAGGGGCTTCGCGCGCGAGGGCGCGAAAGTCGCGATCTGCGCGCGCGGCGAGGGGCCGCTGAAGGAGACCGCGGAGGCGATCCGGCGCGAGACGGGCGGTGAAGTGCTGGCGCTGGCCGCCGACATGTCGAAGGCCGAAGATATTAAAAAATTTGTTGCCGCCACGGTTGACAAATTCGGCCGCCTCGACGTCGTCGTCACAAACGCCGGCGGCCCGCCGCCGGGTGAGTTCATGAAGTTCACCGACGAGGACTGGGAGAACGCCTTCCGGCTGAATTTCCTGAGCGCGGTGAGGCTCACGCGCGAGGCGGTGCCGCATATGAAGCGAGTAGGCGGCGGACGCGTGATCAACATTTCATCGTATGCGGTTAAAGAGCCGATCGCCGGCCTCGTGCTCTCGAACGGCGTGCGCACCGGCGCGATCGGCCTCGCGAAGACGCTCTCGCGCGAGCTGGCGAAGGACAACATTCTCGTAAACAGCGTCTGCCCCGGCAGGATCGACACCGACCGCGCCAAGAAACTCAACGCGGCGCGCGCCGAGCGAATGAAAATGTCGATCGACGACGTGAACAAACAAATGACCGGCGAGATCCCGCTTGGCCGCTACGGCACGGCGGATGAGACCGGCGACTTGATCGTTTTCCTAGGTTCGGATCGCGCCAGCTACATCACCGGCGCGACGATCCAGGTCGACGGCGGGCTCGTGCGGGCGATTCAATAAATAATGGTCCACTTCGTCATACAGTGGGATCTGCCGGATCAGAAGGCGAATCTCACCATCTACGCCAACAAGGCGAAAAACGACTGGCTGCCGGCGACGCTCGCGCACCGCGGCGTGGTCGAGATCCGCAACTACCGCAACCCGCTCGAGATAACGCCGCAAGTCGCGATCACGATCGACTTCGAAACCCTCGACGCGTGGCGCGATTATATCGATTCGCAGGACTACATCCGCATCATGCGCGAGCTGCGCATCCTCGGCTGCCGCAATTTTGTCGTCAACGTCTGGTCGCCCTCGCGATATTTTCCGGAAACATTGAGGCCGGAGAAGAGGTAAAATCTTCGAGTTTGCATCGAAACGCCGGTAAAGCTACATTAGCGCCGTTTATTCACGGCGATTGATTGTTGCTTCATGTCGGCACGTCCCATCAAATCTTTTCGTATTCTCGTAGCTGCAGTAGCGCCAATTTTTATCGGGCCCGGTTGCCCAACGCTCGGGACCGGTCCCACGAGTGCCGTCACCTATATCAACCAGGGCAACTCCTATTTAAGCAATTCGCAGTACGACGAAGCCATAGCGGCTTATTCCAAGTCGCTGGAAATCAAGCCAACACCTGCAGCCTACCACGGCCGGGGAATCAGTTATCGCAACAAGGGAGAATACGATAAGGCGATCAGCGATCTTACAAAGGCGGTTGA
>Ga0075423_10002258_pt1 | contig 17383 bp, 9 predicted proteins | sample SoiMethybrSBSTD2_FD_80114 | JGI IMG/M metagenome (GOLD analysis project Ga0075423, IMG submission 80114) | Bulk soil microbial communities from a Populus tree surrounding site in Tennessee, USA - Soil MetaG P. TD hybrid SBSTD2 | ecosystem: Environmental > Terrestrial > Soil > Tree plantation...
AATGCCTATGTCATCGAGGGGCTCACGGGCGTGATTATTTACCTCAACCGCAAGTACAAGTCCAAACACGGCAGCATTAAGATTACCGGCATCGGCAGTCATTGACCCCATATCGACGATCATCCGTGGCTCACTTCCAATCTGTAAAAATTATCACCCACGGGCGTGTTCGCCGTTGAGCCGGGCCGTTAGACAAAATAACTCCAAACTTCCCCTTAATTAATATCTCGGTCCATGGTTGCGTCGGGGTTGGCCTGACCTATTCAGCGTTGGCGCCGGGGTCACGACCGGTACCTCGGTGGCCGCACGTAGGTTAGCGCTGAACCGATTGAACATTCACTACGTGACCAGGCGGGCAACCGGCCAGTGAAGGTGACCTCTGTGACCGCCGGCGAGTACCGGCGATGGTCGCCAAATCTCAGAAAACTTCTTTCGCAATAATAAGTTAGCTCTGTCCGGCGGGTTAGGCTCGGGTTGTTAACCTTTGCCATTTTTTTACGTCTAATCGGTTGTAGCGGGTAGCAGATTCGCCGGCGCGTCAAGCTCATGGTTGATCAACAAGAATTCCGCGATGAAGAGTTGGTGGCCTTGTGTCAACAAGGTCAAGGGGAATACTTCGACCTGCTGGTTCGGCGCTATATGGAAAAAGCCTTTCACATCGCTTTTGATTTTACGCGCAACACCGAAACGGCCAAGGATCTATCCCAGGATGCTTTCTTGCGTGCCTTTTCGAACATCCGCCAATTCGATGGCCGGTCGAGTTTTTATACATGGTTCTACCGCATCGTGGTAAATCTCTGTTTGGACCACGCCAGGCGTAAGGGCCGAGTGGTTTGGGAGTCGCTCGACAGCTTGGGCGAAACGCCCGGCGAACAGCCACAATTGGCGGATACAAGTTTTCTACCCGAGCAGGAAGCGATCGCCGGCGAAGCTAAACGCCGCGCCGACAAGACGCTGGAGACGATGCCCAAGAAACAACGCACGGCGTTTTTGTTGAGAAACCATCAGGGACTTTCGATCGCGGATATCGCCAAGGTCATGAAGACCACGGAAGGCACGGTGCGAGTATACTTGCATCGGGCGGTGGCTGCGCTGCGCCAGAGTTTAGTGGAGTTTGTTTAGGAGAAAATTTATGACAAGTAACGTGCCGTTCGAAACCGCCTGCAAACGCTTCGAAGAGGATTTGGTGCTTTACTATTACGGCGAGACCAGCGAGACCGAACGGCACCCTATCGAGCAGCATCTCTCGGGTTGCCAATCTTGCCAGCGTTTCGTCGACGATTTGCGTCGGTTGCTGCCCCAAATGGCTAAATCGGAAGAATTTCCCCAGTCCTTCTGGGAGGCTTACTACGACGAGACCGTCGCTAAGCTGGCCAAGCAGAGAGAACGGAAATATTGGTGGCGCGATCTATTGGCGCCGATGAGGGTGTGGATGTTGCCGGCGTTCGGTACGGTGGCGATCGCGGTTCTTGCCATCGGTCTGGTTTTGGGTAAGGGTAATTTGCCATCGTTCACTGATAGGTCGCCGAAAAACTTTCCGATGGAAACCTTGTCAGACGCCAAGCAATTGGAGTTTTTCGAGTCGATGGATATGCTCGAATCACTAAGCAAACTCGAAGAGCAAGACGAGCAGAAGGCCGAGCCCAACCAATCGAGCAGCGCGAGGTTCGTCGCGGCAAACGTATGAGAATCAAGTGAAGGATGATAATTTTGATGGGCCGATTATCATGAAAATGAAAAGAGTCACGGCGGTAGTCTTGGGCTTGTTTCTGCTGTTGATGGCGAGTCTTTCATCGGCCGCAGGCGACAATTGGCTGAACCTAAGTCCGACAGATAAAGAAACAGTCGAGCGAAATAAGCGTCGCTGGGAGAAAATGCCGCCGCAAGATAAGGAACGATTGCGCGAAGAGTGGAAACGCTGGGAAGAAATGCCAAAGGACCGGCGCGATCGAATCAAGCAGCGTTATAATGAGCAGCAACGACGCGACCGCGGTGATTGATGCGGAGATCATGCCTCCCGACGGGATTTTTAATTCCTCACATATCCGAGAGCTGTTCGTAGACCTTCTCGGCGAGTCCATCCAAGAGCCTGAATCCACAAACGCGTCTCGCCCGAATTCTCAGTGCGGTCCGATTAGATCTTTCACCGTCTCAAATGAGACTGTCTGTTAGATCGCTGACATTGCCGCCCACAGCAAGCTCGCTGCGCAGTTTTTGAGCCCTGCCCTTTTTTGCTGCGATGCGGCATTCGATCCGTTCATGAATCTATCGTAAATGTGATTGGGAGATTCATTGCTGCGATCTCTCACTGTGTAGGTTTTTCTCTCACAAAGCCGACCATTCGTGGCTTTTGCGCAATTAATTCTCGGACGCTTCACAAACGGCTATCTGGAACGTCTAAAGAAATAGAGCGGAACCCCGCGCAAATTTTGCAGTGCTTCATTGAAGCTTCATAGATGAACGGCATCGAACGAAAGGAGAAACTATGAAAACCATCGCCTTACTTGCCTTGCTGACCATCGGGCTCGTTACAACGGCAGGATGTCACTGGGGTCATAACCGTCATCATTATTCGGACGGATACTACAGGCGGTAACTTTTTCTTGCCGCTCCGATTTCAGCGAAATCGGAGCGGCTTCCTACCTTTGAAGAACGTCCAAGATTCACATCGCGTAATACGCCGCGCAATTGTCCCAAAGAATTTTTCGCTTGTCGTTATCGGCGATCGGCAATTTTAGAAAATGGTCGACCGCTTCGGGATACTTTGAGTCGCCGTGCGGATAGTCGGTGGAGAAAACAATGGACTGACCGCCCATAAAGTCGATCACCTGTTTGACCGTCGCTTCATCCGGTTCCACTGAAACGACGCATTGACGTTTGAAATATTCGCTCGGCGGTCTTGTTACATCGGGTGCCCAGACGTCGCCTTCGCGTTCCCAACCCTCGTCCAAGCGCCACAACAGCCAAGGCAGCCAGCTGCAGTTGGCTTCGAGAAATGCGACACGTAACTTTGGATGCCGCGCCAGGACGCCCCCGGCGCAAAAACTTCCCAGGGCTAACATTTGTTCCATCGGCTGCGCATAGACTCGGCGCAGCATCAGATTGGGCTCAAGCCGTTCGCCGATGTGTTGTTTGCCCGTGCCGGTGGATTCATGAAAACCCAACGCGAGATTCAAGTCTGCAAGCGCAGACCAAAGCGGTTCATAGTACTGATCATGCCATGGATGCTTCACTAACGGATTCGCGCGGAGAAATACCGCGCGGAAACCCAAATCACTGACACACCGTTGCGCTTCGGTGACCGCGTCGTTCATATCGTAGGGTGAGACCATGCCGGCACCGACGAGGCGCTTGGGATCCTTACTGCAAAAATCATGAAGCCAGTTGTTGTGAGCGCGCGCCAGCGCGGCGGCAAACTCGGCGTCCATATCTTCGACCACTAGCGCGCGTAAACCACGGGTCGGATAGAGCACGGCGACGTCAATACCTTCCATGTCCATCGCTTCGAGCTGCACCTGTGCTGTCCAACCCCGTTCGGCGTCCGGACGATAGAGCTGTTGGTTTCGTTCGAAGTTCTGGCCCCGCGCGGAATCGTTTTGGCGGGTTGTCCTGCGCGCCCAATCTCGGCCGTCGGGGTAGACCATGCGAAGATCGCGAACGTTACTGCTGGTGACGCCGCGCGGCGCCCGAGCTTTGAACTTGTTGTCGATGTAACGCTCCCACAGATCCGGTGGCTCCATGACGTGCATGTCGCTGTCGAGGATCTTAAAGCCATTTTTCGCCATCGCCTGATCCTCCCGATGGTGTTAGGACCTGATTAAAATAAAATAGGCCGGCAAATAAATCCATTGCTGCCGCTGGTCATCCCTAAACCGCAAACCTAGTCGGATTTTCATCGGGAGCACCCCGCATCTTGCTGGTCTCTGACACGTTATCCGCGCCGGTAAATCAGAGCTGAGCTGGGCGGAAAATACTGCTCAACATGACTCACGGCCCAACACCCCAGAATTCAAAATATTCGCTGGGCCGATCCCGGCAGGGATGATCACCATTGTGCCTGACATCGAGTGCAGAACGGCCTGCAAGGCGGCGGATTCGCAAAATCGCCCAGAACGGGTATCCGACAATAAAGTTGACATGTCAATTTCGTTAACACTGGATCTCCTACATAAGCGATTGAAAAAGTAAGATTTCTCATCGGCGGTTTTGTTTGTGTAAATTTAATTTACAAAATCAGCGACCCTGAATCGAGAAATATTGTGGCTTTTCCAGCATTTAGTGGTGGCATGAGCGTTGCTCGCTACTGTCGACTATTGCAAAGATCGCCCAGAAACGCGAGTCATCGACAGAAACCCACGACGGCATGAAAGGCTCGGATAGCCTCGACTCACGTGGCTTGCAGAGGCGGGCACGGTCGGGAGGCGAATTCATGGAGTTTGGTGAAGAGGAGATCGAGCAATCGATCCCCGAGCGGTTTGAAAAGATTGTTCGCCACTATCCGGACCGCCTAACGGTCAAAGCAGGGGAGCGCGTGCTTACCGTTTACGACAACTTCTTTGACCTTGGCTGTTATTCTAACGCAGCGACTCGGGTGATATCCCGAGTGACAAAAATATTTGAAATCGACACTTACGATCGCAGACATGCCCAAGTTGATCCGCCGGCACCGGATAGATATACGCGGGGTAGGGATATCGAACTCGTGTTGGCCGAAATGGAAAACGGTTATCCGAAGATGAAGCGCAGCGGTTGGTCGCGGACAGCGCGGCTGCGGGAGCGAAGAGAAGACGGGCATGAGTGATGCAAACGATAGCTGCAATCCTCGGCGTATTGAAGGCCGGGAGGATCTACGTGCCCCTGACCCGTTGCTCCCCCCGGCTCGGACCGCCTTTATGCTCTGTGGATTCAGAAGCTAGTCTGATGATAACTGGCACCACGAATCAATCTCTAGCTTTCGCGTTGGTTCCAAGTGGTGACGCGAACCTGGCGAGCGGGCCAATTAGAGCAAACAGGAAGGCGAGACAAAATAGGTGAAAGTATTTAGGGATATCTTCCGCACGTTTGTGCTGAGCCTATTTGCCGTAGCCGGTTTGCAACTAAGTTTTGCTTTGGCGCAAGCTCCTTACGTCCTGAATGCCGGCGGATTCGATGCCGAGGCTGCCGGGAGCTGGCCAGTATTGATCGCTCAGGAGAAGGGATTTTTTGCCAGGGATGGAATTCAACTACGGTCGATTCGGACGGATAGAGCGATGATGGGACTCGTGGCGGGAAGTTTTGAACTCATCAATGGCGGAACTTTCGCAGCGATGTTGGCGGCGGAAAAGGGAGCAAACCTCGTACTAGCGTATGTTTTGTGCAACCGGCCCCCGGAATACCTCGTCTTGCGTAAACCGCTGACCATGCTTCGAGAGCTGGAAGGCGAGACCATTGGAGTTTTTCAGGTTCCTTCGACCGTGCACCTGCTTGTCAAAAGACACTTGCAAAGAAGCGGTTTGGATCTCAAAAAAATAACTTTCCGCGCCACCGGTGGATCGCGCGAACGGTTGGCATCGCTTCTCGCAGGTCAAACCGCCGCGACGCTGTTGTCCGCGACCTATGCGTTTCGAGCGCAGGAAACAGGGCTCAAAATAATCAGCACCCCGGCGGATTGGGAACAAACTCCCTGGACCATCATCGCTTTTAGAAAGCCGTGGGCGGAGGCCAACTCGAGCATAGTGGCCAAATACCTGCGCGCCATCCAGCAGGCGACCTTGTGGTTATATAATCCGGCCAACTTCGACGACGCGCGGCGAACTTTAACGTCACTATCCGGACTGAATGAGAGCACCGTTCGATGGAGCTTAAAAAGTGCGCTTGACAGCAAGCTATACAATTTGAACAAACCGGAGCTCGGCGATTTTAAAAATTTAGAAGCCTGGTTGGTCTCCGAATCGCTTTTGACAAAATCATCCAACCTCGCGTCCCTCATCGACACACAATACTACGATCAGGCGGTGAAGCGATGACGACGCAGAGTGTTCCTTTCGCGCGGCAGAATTCTCTGTCGCCGCAGTCGATTCCGGAGCGGTTCGAAGCAATTGTCGCTCAGCAACTGGATCGCTTGGCACTGAAATTCGAGAAGTATTCATTGTCGTATCGAGAATTGAACGAAGCTTCTAATCGAATCGCGCACGCACTGCTCGCATTCGCGCATCCGGAGCGCCCCTCGGTCGCACTTTTGTTTGGCCGGGGCATTAACGTCATTGTCGCGCTGATCGGCGCATTGAAGGCAGGCAAACAAGTGCAAACATTGGATCCGCACGCTCCCGAACAGCGCCTGAAATCTCTGCTGGATGACTGTCGAAGTTTCTTGATTGTGACTGATGGTGAATTTCTCACTCTTGCGCAAAGAGTAGCGGGCGACCTACGGAGTGTTTTCGATATTGCCAAAATCGACGCATCGACAGCCTCCAGCAATCTTAGCCTACCGATCGCGCCCAAACAGGCCGCCACAATCTCTTATACGTCCGGTTCGAGCGGCCAGCCCCGGAGCGTTGTCAGGACACACGAGCGGAGCGTTAGCGCAGCAATTTCGAGTGGCAATTATCGAAACATATGCGCCGAGGATAGGGTCAGCCTTTTACACTCGATTACCTTCAGCACGGGTGAGGCCGATCTCTGGATCGGTTTGTTGAACGGCGCTGCGATCTTGCCATTCGATTTTACCTCTGCAGGGGGCCTCGGCCTGGCGAACTGGCTTATGGATGAACGAGTGACGATCCTCCATTTGCCGCCGGCCGCGTTTCGTGAACTCGCTCACGTCGACTTTCCCGTTGGTTATTTTTCTGATCTTCGCCGCATCCGGTTGTCCGGAGCGCCGATCACTCGAGCAGATTTCGATTTTTACAAAAGCAAATTTGCTCGCGGGACATTGCTCGAAGTCGGCATGGGTTCGACAGAGATGGGATCTATTTGCAACGCGGTGGTGGACCACGATTTTTCATTTCCGCAAGAAGGCTCGCCGGTCGGTTACGCGCGGGAAGGAAAAGAAGTTTTGATTCTGAACGACGAAGGACAGGAACTCGGGCCTGGGGAAGTGGGGGAAATCGTCATCAGAAGCCGCCAGTTCACGAGGGGTTATTTGCTTCGGCTGGGTTTGCCAGAGGAGAAACTCCACCGCGACCCGAAGGATGAAAATGCGCTGATCTATCGGACGGGCGATCTAGGCACACGTCTCGCCGATGGCTTTGTCATTCATCGCGGGCGCAAAGATCTGATGGTCAAAATTCGGGGTTTTCGGGTGGACATCAGCGAGGTTGAGTATGCGCTGCTGGAGCACCCGGGTATTAAAGAAGCCGGAGTGAGGGCATGGGACCGAGAGGAAGGAGAGAAGTACCTGGCGGGATATATCGTTCCGCGGCTCGAATCCGTGTTGAATGCTAGCGAGGTCAGGGAATTTCTCAGCAACAAGTTACCCGACTACATGATTCCCACTGCGTTTGAGTTTGTGGAGTCGTTGCCTCTGACCAACGGCAAACTGGATCGACTGGCGTTGCCCAAGCCGGATCCTCGGCGGCGAGAGTTAAAGGAAACTTACGTAGCGCCACGGAATGAAGTGGAGAGAAAACTGGCCGGGATATGGTCGGAAGTCTTACAGATCGACAATATCGGTGTCCACGACAATTTCTTCGATCTGGGTGGTCATTCGTTGACGGCAAGCCGGGTTCTCTCTCGAGTGCTTGATTGCTTTCGGGTGGAAGTGTCACTGAGGTCATTTTTTGAATCGCCCACTCTGACGGGTCTTGCGCCGAAAGTCGAAAATGTACTTCATGAAGCATCCGGCGGGACGCACTTGCCTCTTGTTCCGATTCCTCGGGGCGACAATCTTCCCCTCTCCTTTGGCCAGCGGGCCTTGTGGTTCCATGACCAGTTAGAACCCGGAAGTTGCGCGTACAACTTGGTTTCTAGTTACCACCTCAGTGGAGAACTTGACGAGCAGCTCATGGAACAGAGCATCAACCAAATTATCGCTCGCCACGAAGTTTTACGCACGGTTTTTGAGACAGTAGACGGGCAGCCCGTTCAAAAAATTTTGCCGACGATGACGATCCACCTGGAAGTGATCGATCTCAGCCATCTGGTGTCCAAGGCGTTGCAAGACTCCGAGGTGCGTCGTTTTGTCGGTGTCCTTGCCCAGCAATCATTTGACTTGGCACGGGGACCGTTGCTCCGGCCGGCCTTATTAAGGCTGGCCAGTAATGAACACGTATTTCTCCTCGCAATCCATCACATCGTATTTGACGGTTGGTCGACAGGAGTCTTCTTCCGTGAACTTTCCGAGATCTATAACAGCTTGAGAAGCGGTAAACCATGTCCGTTTCTCGAGTTGCGTATCCAGTATGCCGACTTCGCTATGTGGCAGAGACAGCGGTTGCGCGACGCGAATTTGGAAGAACATCTGTCTTACTGGAGGAACCAGCTCGACCACCTGTCGATGTTAAAGCTTCCCTTCAAGCGATTGCAGCCTGCAGCTGATGGCCCGTCTAGCGCGCGTGAAGCATTCGAAATTTCCGGCGACCTTCTCGATGGGCTGCAAAGCTTGACGGATAGTAGCGGGACGACGCTGTTCATGGTCCTGTTGGCAGCGTGGAAGGCCGCACTCCATCGGTACACGGGGCAAACAGACATCGCTATTGGAACTTTCGTCTCCGGCCGAAATCATCCGGCGGTCGAAGAATTGATCGGATACTTCTTGAACCTAGTGGTGCTCCGCAGCGATCTTTCCGGCGATCCCACGTTTCGTGAGCTGTTGGAGCGCATTCGACGAGTTTGCATCGACGCCTTTGCGCATCAGGACTTGCTTTTCGAAAAGCTTGTGGAAGAACTGCGGCCGACGCGGTATGTGACCACTAACCCGCTGGTTCAGGCCACATTCGCTTGGCAGAATACCCCGCAACAGTCACTAAATTTAATCGGAATAGCGGCGCGAGACTTGGACATCGGCGCCGGAGTTGCAAGACCTTTCGATCTGCATTTGTATGTGATTGAGGAAAAAACCTCTCTGCGAGGTTACGTTAGCTATAACAAAAGCTTGTTTGAAACCGATACGATCAAACGACTGATCAATCACTTGCAAAATCTTTTAAAGGCAATTGCGGGGGACAAAGACGGACGCATCTCTGCATTGCCAATACTGACCGAACAAGAAAAGCACCAGCTGTTAGTCGGTTGGAACGACACCGAAGCCGAGTATCCGAGAGACAAATGCGTCCATGAGTTATTTGAGAATCAGGCCGAGAAGACTCCGGATGCCGTAGCCGTCATTTTCGAAAATCAGCAGCTCACCTATCGCGAACTGAATCAACGAGCCAATCATCTGGCGCACTATCTCAAGAGACGCGGAGTTGGACCAGAGGTATTGTTGGGGATTTGCGTGGAGCGGTCCTTAGAGATGGTGGTGGGCATTTTGGGAATTTTCAAAGCCGGCGGCGCCTATCTGCCGATCGATCCCGAGACGCCGAGCGAGCGCCTTAAATTCATGCTGGACGATGCCCATCCTTTGCTGATCTTGACTCAGGAAAGATTCTACTCACTGTTCGCTGGTTGTGCGGATCAGAGCATTTGCTTCGCGGACGCGCGGGATGCGTTGTGTTCCGAAAGCGAAGACAATCCCGAAAATCAAGTCGATGACCACAGCCTAGCCTACTTGATTTACACCTCGGGATCGACGGGAGTGCCAAAGGGAGTACTTAGTGAGCACGGCGGATTGCGTAACCGGCTTCAATGGATGCAAGAAACTTACCGACTGACGCCTGCTGATCGCGTTCTACAGAAGACTCCTTACACTTTTGACATATCTTTGTGGGAGTTTTTGTGGCCGTTAACAACCGGAGCGAGGCTGGTTTTAGCTCGGCCCGGAGGTCATCGGGACAGCAGCTATCTAACCGACCTCATCAATTCGGAGCATATTACGACGCTTCATTGCGTGCCATCCATGCTCAGCGTGTTATTGCAAGAAGCTGAATTCGAGAATTGTTCGACGTTAAAACAGGTGTTCTGCAGTGGTGAGCCATTATCCTACGATTTACAAGAGAGGTTTTTTGAGCGAACGACCGCGGCTTTGCACAACCTGTATGGGCCGACCGAAGCGTCCATCGATGTCGTTGCATGGGAGTGCAAAAGAGGAGATCAGCGGCGAACGGTGCCGATCGGCCGGCCGATAGCAAATACGCAGATCTACATACTTGATGCGCAGCGCAATCCAGTGCCGGTCGGTGTCGTCGGAGAGATCTACATTGGCGGAGTTGGCGTCGCTCGGGGATATCTGAACCGGGCCGAGCTGACAGCGGAGAAGTTTATTGATCATTCCTTTAACGGGGAACCCGCCCGGCGTTTATACCGGACCGGCGACCTGGCGCGTTACTTGCCGGATGGGAACATCGAGTTTTTGGGCCGCATCGATAACCAGGTCAAGGTGCGCGGCTACCGCATCGAGCTTGGGGAAATAGAGGCCGTGCTCGGTCAACACCCAATGGTTCAGAGTTCAGTGGTCGCCATGCGCGAGGATGCGCCGGGTGACAAGCGGCTCGTGGGTTATATAGTGGGGCGTAAGGGAGATTCGTTCGATGCTGCGGAGTTAAGGAAATATCTCAAGCGGAAACTACCGGAGTATATGCTTCCTTCCGCTTTGGTGTTGCTGGATGAATTGCCTCTGACACCGAATGGCAAAGTAGACCGCCATGCATTGCCGGCACCGGATCAGATCCGGCCCGAATTGGAATCTGTCTACCAAGCACCGCGCACACCGATAGAAGAATCGATTGCCGCTATTTGGGGCGAAGTGCTCAAGCTCGACCAGGCCGGCATCCACGACAATTTCTTTGATTTGGGTGGGCATTCGCTTTTGGCCACTCAAATCGTATCGCGCATCCGCGGCCGTCTGTCGATCGAATTGCCGTTGCGTTCAATCTTCGAGTCGCCGACCGTGGCCGAGTTGGCGGCTGCCATCGATGAGATTCAGACTAAAAGCTCGGATACCGCGGGCTTGGCGCGAACTCTGGGCGAGGTGGAAGCCATGACAGAAGAGGAAGCGCAGAATCTGCTTGGAACGTAGTGGCGCCGATGAAGCAGAAAAAACGTAGATGAACGACTCGCGCAAACAGGCAGTAAAACTTCCGCCGGAACAGCAGGCGATCCGGGATAAGTGCTTTCATCCGACGGGTGCGTTTGTCGAATTTCCAAGAGCGGAGATCGACCAATCCATACCGCAGCGCTTCGAGAAGATCGTCGATAAGTTTGCCGACAGGGTGGCAGTCAAAACAAAAAAATACACTCTGACGTACAACACTTTGAATCAGACGGCCAACCGCATCGCACGCACCGTATACCAGCGGTGTGCGGAAAAAGAACACCCGGTTGTCCTCCTGCTGTTAGAGAAGGATTCGCCGGCGATTGCTACGATTCTCGGTGTCCTAAAAGCGGGGAAGATGTATCTCGTGCTCGACCCTTCGTCTCCAAGGGAACGTCTTGCCTTCATGCTAGCGGACTCTCACGCCAATCTCATTGTGACTGACGACAAGAATTTCCCGCTGGCAGAAGCGTTAGTCGGCGACCAACAGAAACTACTCAACATTGATAGCCCGGATGCGAATTTCCCCAACGAAAATCTCGGCTTGGCCATTTTGCCAGACGCTCTTGCCTACATTCGTTACACTTCTGGTTCCACGGGCGAACCTAAGGGCATCCTCGAATATTCGACTTCCCGCCGGAACAGAAAGCAATCCAGAATAGTTGCTTTCATCCGTCGGGAAACTTTGTCGAGTTTCCAATCGGTGACATCGAGATGTCAACTGCATTCTGACCGAGTTGGAAACGATGTCTGAAGAGCACGCACTGAGAATTCTAGCCGAAGAAAGTCGCCAGCAGTAAGAAGAGCAGACCGGCATGAGTGACCCAACCAGACCCGAGTTCGATCTTCCGCCGGAGCAGCAGGCAATCCGGGATAAGTGTTTTCATCCTTCGGGAACATTTGAGGAGTTTCCGAAGGAGGCAATCGAGCAATCGATTCCAGAACGGTTCGAGAAGATCGTGCATCGATATCCTGATCGGCTCGCCGTTAAGATGGGCGATCACGCCCTGACCTATGACGAACTCAACCAGGCCGCCAATCGCATCGCAAGAGGGATTCTGGTTCGGCGAGGGCCGCAGCAGGAACCTGTCATCGTGCTTTTCGATCAGGGGGTTGAAGCTATAGCCGCCATTTTGGCTGTCTTGAAATCCGGAAAGTTCTACGTGCCGGTGACCCCGTCGCTCCCCAACGCTCGTATCGCAGCGATCCTAGACGATGCTCAACCGGGTCTTCTGATCACCGATAGCAAAAATATTACAGTAGCTCGCAATGCAACCAAGAACCTACTCAACATCGACGAAATCAACACAAATTTGTCGAACGAAAACCTTAGCCTGCCGGTGTCACCAGATCTCTTGGCCTATATTATTTATACTTCGGGCTCGACTGGAAAACCGAAGGGAGTTTTTCAGAAGCAGCGCAATGTTCTGCAATGGACCCTCTTACACAGCAATACGCTCCACATCTGCGTCGAGGACCGATTGTCCTTGATGCACTCGCACAGCACAGGTGGCGGGATGCTCAACATGTACGGCGCGCTTTTGAACGGCGCAGCACTTTTTCCTTTCGAATTCCGGACGGACGGTGCGAAATTAGCCGGATGGGTTATGGATGAACAAATTACTATTTACCATTCCGGCCCTCTGGTTTTTCGGCAATGGATTGATGCTTTGTCGGGCGCCGAAATGTTTCCGAAATTGCGGCTGATTCGCTTGTCTGGAATGCCCATGAGCGCAGAAGATGTGGGTCGCTACCGAAGCCACTTTTCTCCAGAGTGCCTGCTCGTGCATGTGTTTGGGACCTCTGAAGCAGGAACAATCCCACACTATTTTATCGACAAGCGTTCGTCGGTAGCGGAATCGCCCATGCCAGTTGGATATTCCACGGGTGATTCCCAGGTGTTTGTGGTCGACGAAAGCAGGCGTCCAGCAGAGCCGGAGGTGGTTGGTGAAATCGCCATTCGGAGCCGCTATCTGGTTTGTGGATATTGGCGCAACCCCGAGCTTACCACCGAAAAATTCCTGCCCGACTCCGCAGGGGGCGAGGAGCGGCTTTACCTAACGGGCGATTTGGGCCGCATGAGCGCGGATGGCTGTTTGTACCATCTCGGGCGTAAAGACTTCCGAGTCAAAATCCGCGGCTACAGCGTCGAGATCAGTGAAATAGAGGGCACCCTGCGTCAACATCCGGCAATCAAAGAAGTCGTCGTTATAACTGGCGCTGATGCCAACGGGGAACCTCAACTGATTGCGTACCTTGTTCCAGCCATTGCGACCGAACTAACGGCAAGCGCGTTGCGGAATTATTTGATCGATAAGCTTCCCGAGTACATGGTTCCATCTATCTTTGTCACTTTGCCAAGGATGCCTTTGACGCCCGGTGGCAAGATCGATCGAAAAGCGCTTCCGGCGCCACTCTATTTGCGACCGGGGCTAGATGCCGCCTATGTCGCCCCTCAAACTCCGCTCGACCAAGAACTAAAGAAGATTTGGTCCGATCTGCTCTGTCTGGATGACATCGGTGTCTATGACAATTTTTTTGATTTGGGCGGCCAGTCGCTTCGGGCGGCGCAGATCTTATCGCGAATTCAGCAGAGCTTCCATGTCGAAATCCCACTGGAAAAGTTGTTTGCGGCGCCGACCATAGCTGCGCTGGCAGGATATATCGAGAGCGAACGCCAGATCTCTGGCCGCGCGGAGATTGTTTCGCTGGAGCGTATTTCGCGAGATAATCCAGCGCCGCTGTCCTTTGCGCAGCAACGGCTTTGGTTTTTGGACCAATTAGAGCCTGCCAGTGTCCGTTACAATGTAGCTCTCGCGTTGCTGTTCATGGGACCGCTTGACGTGGAGATACTGAGGCGGTGTCTCAATGAGATCGTCAGGCGTCATGAGAGTTTGCGTACGGTGATTGCGGTCGTCGATGGGCGTCCGTGCCAAAAGGTCATACCAGCTATGACACTAGGTTTGCCCGTCATCGACCTCGGCAAATCGGTTTCTGGATCGAGGTCCGATTCACCGATTCGGCGGTTTATTGCCAGCGAGGCGCAACAGTCCTTTGACCTCAGCAGCGGTCCGCTGATCCGAAGCAGCTTGCTGTCGCTAGAACCTGAACGCAATGTTCTGCTTCTGACGTTGCACCACATCGCCTTCGATGGTTGGTCCGGGGCCATTGTGCTCCGAGAAATTGCCTCTCTCTACGCGGATTTTCTGCACCAGAAGTCAGTAAGTTTACCCGAATTGCGCATTCACTATTCGGACTATGCTGTATGGCAGCGCCGCTCGTTAGAAGGCGCTGTTCGAGAAAATTTACTCGCTTATTGGAAAAAGCAATTACAAAATCTTCCGAGATTGGAACTGCCCACGGATCGGCCGCGGTCAGCCATGCAGAGCTGCAGGGGTGCGCGCCAATGGTTTGCGCTAAGCGCAACAAGAACGGCTTCGCTTAACTCGCTAAGCCGCCAAGAGAATACAACGTTATTCATGCTTCTACTCGCTGCCTTCCAAACTCTTCTGCACCGCTACACCGGGCAGACGGACATTGTGACGGGCACTCCCGTAGCTGGCCGACGCCACGCCGAAATCGAGAACCTGGTTGGTTTCTTTCTCAATATGCTGGTTCTTCGCATCGATCTTTCGTCCGACCCGACCTTTCGCCAGTTGTTAGCGCGCGCTCGACAAACTTGCCTGGACGCATACGCTCACGACGATCTGCCTTTTGAGATACTTGTTGAAGAGTTGAAGCCGGAGCGAAGCATTAATCAAAATCCTTTGTTTCAAGTGTCTTTTGTCTTGCAGAATTTTCCGAAAGCACCGTTTGAATCTACAGGTGTTACGGCAGTCGAGATGGATATCGATCCGGGCATCGCTCGATTTGATCTGCATGTGTTTATGACGGAGGAGGAAAATGGACTCAAGGGCTACTTTGAATACAACACCGATCTGTTCGATGCGGCGACGATCGAGCGCATGGTCGGTCATTTCCAAACTCTGCTCGATGGGATTGTTGTCAATCCAGACCTACGTATCTCTGAACTGCCGGTTCTTGGGCAAGCCGAACGCAACCGGTTGCTGACCGAATGGAACAATACGAGAAAAGACTACGCGAAGGATAAATGCCTCCATCAGCTGTTTGAAGAGCAAGTCGAACGGACACCCGATGCTATAGCCCTTATCTTCGAAAACCAGCAGTTGACCTATCGTGAACTGAATAACCACGCCAACCACCTCGCTCATTACTTGCACAAGCATAGCGTTGGTCCCGACGTGATGGTCGGCATATGCGTTGAACGTTCCCTAGAGATGGTCATTGGTTTACTGGGAACCCTCAAAGCCGGTGGCGGTTACGTACCGCTTGATCCCAGCTATCCTAAAGAACGTCTTGAGTTCATGCTGGCCGATGCGCGGGTAGCGGTGCTACTAACCCAGGAATGCTTCCTTGAGGACGGAGGATTGAGAATAAATGATAACCATTGCCGCTCATCGATTCTCGATCGGCCGATTCAGCGGATATGTCTGAACAGGGATTGGGAGTTGATCGCCAGGGAAAGCAACGCCAATCCTGAAAATATCACTACGGCAGACAATCTGGCTTACGTGATTTACACTTCCGGATCGACCGGACAGCCCAAGGGCGTGCAAATTACGCACGAGAGCCTGCTGAACCTGGTATTTTGGCATCATCAAGCTTTTTCCGTTACGCCTTTTGATCGCGCGACGCAGCTCGCCGGACCCGGATTCGACGCCGCGGTCTGGGAGTTGTGGCCCTATTTGACCGTCGGCGCCAGCATTCATGTTCCCGATGAGATGACGCGCCTTGACGCGGCATCGTTCCGGGACTGGTTGGTGGCGCAAGCGATCACTATCAGTTTTGTTCCGACCGCACTGGCCGAGAGCCTCGTAACGCCGGATTGGCCGCAGCAAACTGCGCTGCGCATCTTGCTTACCGGCGGGGATACACTGCACGGTTATCCGCCCGAGACACTGCCGTTCCGAGTCTTTAACAATTACGGGCCAACGGAATGCACAGTCGTCGCCACATCGGCACAAGTCTGGTCGAACGCCCACCCACTGCATCCTCCTACGATCGGTCGGCCGATCGCCAACACGCAGATCTACCTACTTGATGCCCACTGCAATCCGGTGCCCATCGGTGTCGTCGGAGAGATCTACATTGGCGGGGACGGCGTCGCTCGGGGATATCTGAACCGGCCGGAGCTGACGGCGGAGAAGTTTGTTTATCATTCGTTTGACGGAGAACCGGCGAGGCGCTTGTACCGGAGTGGCGATTTAGGCCGATACTTGCCCGGTGGCAACATCGAGTTTCTCGGTCGCATGGACGGTCAAGTAAAGCTACGCGGGTATCGGATTGAGCTGGGCGAGATCGAAGCGGTGCTCGTTCAACATCGAGCGGTTCAGAGTTCGGTGGTGGTGGTGCGAGAGGATACGCCCGGGGATAAGCGGCTCGTAGGTTATCTTGTTGCGCGTGCGAATGGGTCTTTCGACCCCGCGGAAGTTAGAAACTATCTCAAACAGAAACTGCCCGACTACATGATTCCATCCGCTTTGGTGGCGTTGGACGAATTGCCACTGACGCCTAACGGCAAGGTAGACCGCCGAGCATTACCAATGCCGGACCAAAATCGGCCCGCGTTGACGGATGTCTATCAAGCACCACGCACGTCGATAGAAAATACGCTTGCGAGCCTATGGAGCGAAATACTCAAGGTGGACAAGATCGGCATTCACGACAACTTCTTTGATTTGGGCGGACATTCGCTTTTGGCTACTCAAATCGTATCGCGCATCCGCGGCCATCTGTCGATCGAATTGCCGTTGCGTTCAATCTTCGAGTCGCCGACAGTGGCCGAGTTGGCGGCGGTCATCGAGCGGAACCAGTCGAGAAACTCGGAGACGCCGGGCTTGGCGCGAACTCTGGGCGAGGTGGAAGCCATGACAGAAGAGGAAGCGCAAACTCTGCTCGGAACATAGTCGGTCGATGAGGCGAAAGAAACGTAAATGAACGACTTGCAAAAACACGCTGTCAGACTTCCGCCGGAGCAGGAGGCGATTAGGGCGAAGTGTGTCCATCCGTCGGGTATCTTTATAGAATTTCCAATGGAGGATGTTGAGAAATCGATTCCAGAACGGTTTGAAAAAATCGTACTCAGGTATCCCGAGCGAATTGCCGTTAAAACTAAAGAGCGTCAGCTTAACTATAAAGAACTCAATGAACGAGCCAATCGCCTAGCTCACTATCTGCTCGCGCGGCGAGGGGCTG
>Ga0075423_10002264_pt1 | contig 17362 bp, 16 predicted proteins | sample SoiMethybrSBSTD2_FD_80114 | JGI IMG/M metagenome (GOLD analysis project Ga0075423, IMG submission 80114) | Bulk soil microbial communities from a Populus tree surrounding site in Tennessee, USA - Soil MetaG P. TD hybrid SBSTD2 | ecosystem: Environmental > Terrestrial > Soil > Tree plantation...
AGCTCGGTGCCGGCGAAGTGCACGCCGACGTCGTCGTCGGCGGCGATGCCGGGCTCGAGCCCGCCGGCGACCAGCTGGGTGTAGACGGGGCGCCGCCGCTCCTCGCTGTCGTAGTGCGGGCATGCGCTGCCGGGGAGGAAGCCGAGGCACTCCATCGCCGCGAGCTGCGGGCCGAAGGAGTCGGTCACGCCCTGGGCGAACCAGCAGATCATTCCGGCGCTCCAGCCTGTGAGGAGGATCCCCTCCTGCCAGGCCTCGCGCAGGATCTCGTCGAAGCCGTGCACCCGCCAGACGGCGAGCGCGTTCGCGGTGCTGCCGCCCGACACGAGGACGACGTCGTGCGCGAGCGTAAGCGCTCGCAGGTCGTCGGGCGGCCACGGGAAGAAGCTCAGGTGCGCCAGCTCTGCACGCCCGCGTAGGCGCTCGTACCAGCCGAGGATGCCGGATGCGTTCTCCGCGCTCGCCGTCGGGACATAGAGGATGCGCCTGCCGCGCGCGAGCCCGAGAGCGTGGTCGAGGAGCGCGTCGTCGGGGTAGCCGCCCATCCCGAGTATCTGGGGCTCGGGCATGAGCCTCGACTTCTACCGAACTTCCGCCGATTCGGCCAGCCAGGGATAACTCGGGAGATTGCAGGGTATTTGTGAGACGATCCCCGCGTTGGCAGCCGAGAAATACGTCTACGACTTCGACGAGCTGTCAGACGGCGGCCGCGACCTGCTCGGCGGGAAGGGAACCGGGCTCGCCGAGATGACGCAGCTCGGGATCCCGGTCCCGGCGGGCTTCACGATCACGACCGACGCCTGCCGCGCGTACATGGCGAATCCCGGCGGCCTTCCCGACGGGCTCGCGGACGAGGTGGAGCAGCACCTGGGCGTGCTCGAGGAGAAGACCGGCAAGCGGTTCGGCGATCCCGACGACCCGCTGCTCGTGTCCGTGCGCTCCGGCGCAGCGATCTCGATGCCCGGGATGATGGACACGATCCTCAACGTCGGGCTGAACGACGTCTCGGTTCAGGGCCTTGCGCGCGCGACCGACAACGAGCGCTTCGCGCAGGACTGCTACCGCCGTCTGATCGAGATGTACGGCGAGACCGTCGACGGCGTGCACAACGAGCGCTTCGATGCCGAGCGCGAGAGCCCGGCCGACGCGATCGAGCGCCTGAAGGACACCTACCGCGACAGCACCGGGCGCGACTTTCCGCAGGATCCGCGGGAACAGCTCCGCCACGCGATCGTCGCGGTCTTCGAGTCGTGGCAGTCGCCTCGCGCGCAGGCGTACCGGCACGTGTACGAGATCCCCGACGATCTCGGTACGGCCGTCAACATCGTGCAGATGGTCTTCGGAAACAAGGGGGAGAGCTCCGGCACCGGCGTCGCGTTCACGCGCGATCCGTCGACCGGTGAGCAGGGGCTGTACGGCGAGTTCCTGGCGAACGCCCAGGGGGAGGATGTCGTCGCCGGCATCCGCACGCCGGAGCCGATCGCGAACATGCGCGAGAAGCTGCCGCGCGCGTTCGAGCAGCTGCTCGAGACGATGCGACGCCTCGAGGAGCACTACCGCGACATGCAGGACATCGAGTTCACCGTCGAGGACAACGACCTCTACCTCTTGCAGACCCGCTCCGCGAAGCGCACGGCCGCCGCCGCGGTCAAGGCCGCCGTCGACATGGTCGACGAGGGGCTGATCACGCGTGAGGAGGCCGTCGCCCGCATCGATCCCCAGCAGCTCGACCAGCTGCTCCATCCGATGCTCGACCCGACGGCCGAGTGGGAGGTCGCCGCGAAGGGGCTCAACGCGTCTCCCGGCGCAGCATCCGGGAAGGTCGTGCTCGACGCGGACACGGCCGAGCAGCGCGGCAGGGCGGGGGAAACGGTCATCCTCGTCCGCTGGGAGACGACGCCGGACGACATCCACGGCTTGATCCACGCCGCCGGAGTCCTCACTGCGCACGGCGGCATGACCTCGCACGCGGCGGTGGTCGCGCGCGGAATGGGGAAGCCGTGCGTCGCCGGCTGTGACGGGCTCTCGATCGATTTCGAGCGCAAGGAGATCGCAATCGGGGCGCAGACGCTGGCGGAAGGGGACGTGCTCACGATCGACGGCGGCACCGGCGCGGTCATCGTCGGCGCGGTGCCGCTCGTCCCGCCACAGGTGAACGACGATCTCGAGACGATCCTCGGCTGGGGCGACGAGCACCGCCGCCTCGCCGTCCGCGCCAACGCCGACACGCCGGAGGACGCGGCCAAGGCGCGCGACTTCGGCGCAGAGGGCATCGGGCTCTGCCGCACCGAACACATGTTCATGGCGGAGGACCGCCTGCCGGTCGTGCGCGAGATGATCCTCGCCGACGACGAGCACGGCCGCCGCACCGCGCTCGAGAAGCTCCTGCCGATGCAGCAGGGGGACTTCGAGAGGATCTTCGAGGCAATGGCCGGGCTGCCGGTCACGATCCGGCTGCTCGACCCGCCCTTGCACGAGTTCTTGCCGCCGCTGGAGCAGGCGAAGGACGAGCGGATGCGGCGGCGCATCAAGCAGCTACAGGAGGCGAATCCGATGCTCGGCACGCGCGGCTGCCGGCTGGGCCTCCAGTGGCCCGAGGTCTACGAGATGCAGGTGCGCGCGATCGTCCGCGCCGCGAGGGCCGTCGAAGAGCGAACGGGGGACGCGCCGCTGGTCGAGATCATGCACCCTCTGGTCGCGTTCGAGGAGGAACTGCGCCGGCTGCGCGAGCTGACGGTCCAGGTGGCCGAGGAAGAGGCGCCGGACGTCGAATACCTGTGCGGGACCATGATCGAGCTCCCGCGCGCATGCATCCGCGCCGACGAGATCGCACACCATGCGGACTTTTTCTCCTTCGGCACGAACGACCTCACGCAGACCGCGCTCGGGTTCTCCCGGGACGACGCCGAGGGCAAGTTCCTGACCTTCTACCTCGAGGACGGCGTGCTGGAGCGCAACCCGTTCGAGACGCTCGACCAGAGCGGTGTCGGCGAGCTCATGCGCATCGGCGTCGAGCGCGGGCGCACGACGAAGCCGCAGTTGAAGCTCGGCATCTGCGGCGAGCACGGCGGAGAGCCGAAGTCCGTCGCGTTCTGCCACGAGCTCGGTCTCGACTACGTCAGCTGCTCGCCGTTTCGCGTGCCGCTGGCCCGGCTCGCGGCGGCGCAGGCTGCGCTCGCCGAGGCCGGCTCGCCCGCGTACGCGGCCGCCGGCGGCTGATGGCGAAGTACGCACTCCTCGTCGACGGCGAAAGCGTCGCCAAGCTCGACTCCCAGAGCGAGGTCCGTTCCTGGCTCGCGAAGTACCGCGACGAGCACGTCGAGGACGACCCGTCGGCGGCCCACGTCCAGATCATCGAGCGCGGCGCGCTCTGGTGGATCACCGGCGGCAAGCTCGTCGACCGGCTGCAATTTCTCTGACCTGGAAACACGTCCGCGCGCGCCGGCTCGCGCGCGGCGCGCTCACCGAGCGCTCGCCGTCGCTCGTCGACGTCGCTCGCGGGACCGGCGGCATCCATGCACAGGTCCAGGCGTCGGCGGAGCTGCAGCTCGCGTCGCGCGTCGAGGGGATCACTCAGCAGGACGTGCGCGACGCGCTCTGGCGCGATCGCACGCTCGTGAAGGCGTGGACGTTGCGCGGCACGCTCCACCTCCATCCGGCCGACGAGCTTCCGCTCTGGTTCGCGGCCCGGGGCGCAGTCAGCGGTGAGATCAGAGATCTGGCCGCGTGGCCAGACCCCACGGGTGTCGTTCATCCGCCGGTCAGTGCCGCGGAGGGCGCGAAGCTGCAGGCGGCGGTCTGGGACGCATTCGCCGGAGACGAGGCGCTCCTGCGCGACGAGCTGGCGACGCGGGTCGTGAAGCGAGCCGGCCGGAAGCACGAGGGCCGCCTGCGCTCCGGCTTCGCGTTCTTCACCGGCGAACTGTGTCAGGGGCCGCCGCAGCGGAACAAGACAACCCTCGTCCGGCCGGATCAATGGCTCGGGAAGTGGGAGCCCGTCGAGCCCGAGGACGCGCTCCGAGAGATCCTGCGCCGCTTCCTGCACGCGTACGGGCCGGCGCGACCAGCGGACTTCCGCGAATGGTTCGGCGCCGACGTGCCGTTCGACCTCGTAGACGTCGAGGAGGTCGACGTCGAGGGCCAACGCTCGTTCGTGCTCGCCGGCGACACCGAGTTCCCAGAGCTCCGGAAGAGCGTGCGCCTGTTGCCTGAATACGACGTGTACGTGATGGGCTTCCGCGAGCGCGAGCACCTGGTCCCCGAGCGGGTGCGTGCGCAGGTGGCCGCGCACGGCCGCGGGCGTTACGAGGGGCCTGCGGGCGTCCGCTTCCTGCTCGTCGACGGTGTCGCGGCGGGCCTGTGGGAGCGCAAGAAGTCCGCGAGGCGGTTGGAGGTCACCGTGACGCCGGTAGGCCGCGTCAACCGCGCCTCGCTCGCGGCCGAGGCCGAGCGCTTAGCCGCGTTCCTCGGCGTCGAGCCCGTGCTGACGGTCGCCTAGGGCAGCTGCCGCGCGAACGACCCTCCGCCGACGATCCGCTCGACGCGGTCGGCGACGCGTTCGCGAAGCTCGCGGTCGGAGGTGACGACCCAGAGCGGCTGCGGCAGCTCGGTCACCCGGCGCGCGATCACGTCGTCTGCTGTCTCCGCCCCCTCCCAGACGACGACCACGTCATGGCCGCGATCGCGGCCCCATGCCCCCGCGCGCTGCTCGAGCTCGTCGCGGCCGATGTTCGGCCACAGCGAGCGGCGGACGTTCTCCCCGTCGACCAGGACGGTCGCCATCGCGTTTAGTCTCGCCGCTCGTCAGGGAGAAGCGCGCCATGGAGATCGACAGAGACCACGTCATCAAGCTGCTGCGCGAGAAGGGCCAGGACGAGAAGGTCCAGCACGCGATCGATGCGCTTCCGCAGAAGATCGACCACGAGAAGCACGCGCAGGAGCTCGAGAAGCTCGGAATCGACCCCGGCGAGCTCGTCGCCAAGGCCGGTCACAGCCTGCTCGGCTAGCTAAGCGTACCCGCGCGTCTTCCAGTACGCGAGCAGGAACGACGCGGCTCCGACCGCGACGATCGTCGCGTACCCGAGCAGGCCCGCTCTCCCGTAGGCGATGTGGGCGCGCCCGAAGCGCGAAAGCCCGAACGCGCAGGCCGCGCCCCCGAGCAGGCCGCCGATGTGGCCGCCGATCGAGATGTTCGCGACCGAGAAGGTGAACACGAGGTTGAGGACGATCACGCCGAGCGCGCTGCCGCCGAACACGTAGTCACGCTGGAACTGCTCCATGACGAGCCCGGCGCCGAGGACGCCGAAGATCGCACCGGATGCGCCGACGGTCGGAGTCGTCGGGTCGAGCATGAGCGCGCCGGCCGACCCTGCCAGGCCCGAGACGATGTAGATCGCGATGAACCGGCCGGAGCCGATGCGCCGCTCGAGCGCCGAGCCGAACCACCAGAGCGCAAGCATGTTCAGCAGCAGATGGAACGGCCCGTAATGCAGGAACGCGGCCGTCAGCATCCGCCACCACTCCCCGTGCGCGACGCCGACGAGGTCCGGGAACGGCACGTGTGCGGGGAGGCCGGCGAGCGTGTCGCCGACCTTGACGCCGTTCGCGAGCAGCGCGCCGTTCTGGTAGATCGACCCCTTCGTCGCGCTGACGCCGCTGCCCTGGAGGAGCTCGGCGACGTACACGAGGATGTTCAGCGCGATCAACGCACGCGTGACCTTCGAGCCGACGCCTTCGTAGGCCGCACGCTGTGCTCCGCGCGCCACTCGTTGGACGCCCTGAGGCCGTCCAGAGTGCTCTGGGCAGCGAATCCCGACCGGCGCCATCGTCATGCACTCCGTGCAGATCGGCCGGCCGCACTCGGAGCAGGAAAGCCCCGTGACACGGTCGGGATGGCGGTAACAGGTCCTTTCGACGGCTGCGTCCATGTCCGAAGTAGCGTAGTTGGATGGCGGTCGACGTCGCCTTCACTCCCGGCGCGGCCGCTCCTGCCGCCTTGGGCGTCGTGGTCGACGTCCTGCGGGCGACGTCGACGATTGCCCAGGCGCTGGCCTCCGGATATGAGCGTGTGCTCTGCGCCGCGGAGATCGACGAGGCCCGCGCGCTGCGCGCGAGCCTGCCGGATTCTCTCCTCGGCGGCGAGCGGAAGGCAGTGCGCGTCGAGGGTTTCGACGTGGGAGCGTCGCCGCGAGAGTTCCGCGAGGCGCGCGCCCGCACGCTGATTCTCTCGACCACGAACGGGACACGCGCGATCCTCGAGACCGCAGAGCGCTGCGAGCGGGTGGTTCTCGGCAGCCTGCTGAACCTCTCCGCCGTCGCGGCAGCGGTCGGGGGCGACGATTCGGTCGTTGTCTGCGCCGGCTTCCAGGGCGGTTTCGCGCTCGACGACGCCTACTGTGCCGGGCGGATCGTGGAGCTTCTCGGCGGCGAGCGCACCCATGCCGCGACCGCGGCCGGACTGCTCGCCCGCGCCTTTCCGACCGCGCTCGACGGTTTGAACGCGCGAACGTACGGCCCGGCCGGCCTCGAGGAGGACATCGCCTACTGCGCACAGGAAGACCGGCTCGACGTCGTCCCCGAGCTGACCGGAATGGAGGGTGCCGCGGCAGAAATAATGCTGAGGTGAAGCGGTCGTTCCTGCTCGCAGCGCTCGTCGCCCTGCTCGTCGCGGGCAGCGCCTCGGGCGCGGTGCACAAGCCATGGCTCTGGCAGTGCACGCAGATCCACAACGCGGAGCCGCAGTACCGCTGCTACGTGCGCCTCCTGCGCCTCGACATCGAGCACTCGGGCGATCCGGCGCGCGAGCTCCCGCTGATCGACAAGCGTGTGGTCGCCGTCGGCGGGCCCGTCGAGGCCGGCTGTCACGTGCTGATGCACGAGGTCGGGCGGGAGTACGCGCGCGACCATCGCGTCACGCTGTCGACCCTCCAACGCTACGTGCCGCGCTCGAACGACCCGAACTGCTCCGCCGGGTTCGGGATGGGACTGGTGATGTACCTCGGCCCGCAGATCCTGCGCTCCGGCGCGACGGCGGCGGTGCAAGCGTGCGCGCGGCTCCCGACGCGGTACCGGCAGTACACGTGCGTGCACGGGCTCGGGCACGCGCTACTGCGCGCCTACCACGGCGCGCTCGGCGAGGCGGTGCGCGCTTGCCGCCGTCTGCAGGCGCGCTACGCCCCCGACTGTGCCCAGGGCGTGTTCCACGACTACTGGATCTCCCTGCGCGGCGCGGACGGCACGGCTCGCCCTCGCAACGCCGTCACGTCGCCGCGGGTCGTCTGCGACGGGCGCTACACGTACGTGCGTCCCTGCTGGTACCGCTATTTCCTCGAGCGGCCGATCGGGCTTCCGATCCGGGACGCAGCCGACCTACGGCGAACGTGCCGCGGGCTGCAGGGGATCCAGCGCTTCGGCTGCATCAGCGACGCGACGCTCGAGCTGTCGAGCGATCCGTTCGAGCAGATGCGTGTCTGCCGGCGGCTGGGCGGTCCGGACGCCCGTGCGTGCGTGCGCGGCGTGGCCGACCAGGCGCTCGCCGGTGAGCCCGCAAGACAGCTGGCGCTGATCCGCATGTGCGGCACGCCCGATTGCTACGCCTGGCTCGGGCGCACGCTGGCCGTCGTGACGAACGGCGGCTTCCGTTGCGCTGCGCTGGTGCGCGGACGGAGCGCGTGCGAGGCAGGCGCCGCCAGGATCCGCGCCGCGCTGGTGACGTTCTCCTAGAGCGAGGGGAGGGCGCGCACCGGATCGACGGCCGCGCCGTGCACGCGCACCTCGAAGTGCAGGTGCGGGCCGGTCGCGTCGCCGGTTGCGCCGATCAGGCCGACGCGCACGCCCGCTCCGATCCAGACGCCGACGCGGACGTCCATGCGCGAGAGGTGCGCATACATGCTCCGCTCGCCGTGCCCATGGGCGACGGTTACGAGAAACCCGTAGTCACCGCGCCAGCCCGCCCACACGACCTCGCCGGCGCGCGCCGAGTACACGGGCGTGCCGAGCGGCGCGGGCAGGTCGATGCCGGCATGCCACCGATTGCCGCGCGGTCCGAACCGGTCGCCGATCACGTGGACCGTGAGCGGCCACGCCAACGGGAGCGGAATCGCGGCGGGCGGCTTCCCCAGCGCCTTCAGCGTCACCGGGCCGGCGACGCCGTCGGCCTTCAGCCCGGCGTACTCCTGGAAGCGCCGGACCGCGGCGTCGATGTGCGGCCCGAAGATGCCGTCGAACGAGCCGGACGGGAAGCCGTGCTCGGCGAGCTGGAACTGCAGAGACGCGACGTCCCAGCCGGCGTTGCCGATGTGGAGCGGGCGCTGTCCGAGCCGGTGTCGCGCGAAGTGCCCCAGCGCTCGGCGCGTCTTCGGGCCGACGACTCCGTCCACGGCGATGCGGGCGTGCGCCTGCAGCTTCCGGATCGCCTTCTGCGTCGCGGGGCCGGTGATGCCGTCGATCGGGCCGGCATAGAGGCCGCGCGTATGCAGGCCGACCTGGAGGGCGGCAACGCCCGGATCCCACGCCGCCGCGGCCAGCGGGGTGACAGCGACGGCGAGGAGCACGACGGGCAGCGCGAGGAACGCCCTTGTGCGCATGGGAGCATCGTTTTCGGCGCTCGGCGGCGGAACCCTTGGCCAAGCGCCCGCTCGGCCAATTCCGGTCCACGCTTGACAGGGGAACGTGTGTTCGTGTAGAACATACGTTCCCATGATCGCCTGCATCCTCGTCCCCGGCTTCGAGCTCCGCGCCGCCTTGCGGAAGCAGCCTGGCCTTGCGCTCCGGCCGGCGGCGCTTGCCCCCGCAGCCGGGACCGAGCCGCTGCTCGGCCCCGTGACGGCCGAGGCCGAGCGCCTGGGGGTACGTCCGGGCATGCGCCTGGGCGAAGGCTTGGCGACGTGTCCGCAGCTCGTGCTCGTGGAGCAGGATCCGGCAGCCGCGGAGCAGGCGTGGGAGGAGATCCTGCGCTCGCTCGAGGATTCCGGGTTCGCAGTCGACCCGGCCGAGCCGGGCTGCGTCTACTTCGAGACGCGTGGGGTGGAGAGGTTGTACGGCGGGCTCGAGGCTGCGCTGCGGCGCGCTCTGGCCGCCGTCGGAACTGCCTGGGATCCACGCGCGGGCGCAGCGCAGCGCCGGTTCGCGGCCCTCGCCGCGGCGAATGTCGCGCGCCCCGGGCAGATCTTGGTCGTCTCCGACGAGCGGCTGCACGACTTCCTCGCGCCGCTGCCGCTGGAGCTGGTGCCGATGGAGCCGCGCCGCCGCGCGGAGTTGCACGAGCTCGGCGTGAAGAGCGTCGGACAGCTTGCTGGGCTCCCGGGCGCAGCCGTGGCCGAACGACTGGGGCCGGACGGCCGGCGCGCCTGGAGCCTGGCGAGAGGCGGCAAGCCCGCGCGCGTGCGCGGGCGCCGTCCGCCGGCGGAGATCGTCGAGGCGCTGGAGTTCCCGGAGGCCGTCGGCAACGAGCTGACGCTGCGGCGCGCGTTCGCCGCGCTGCTCGAGACGGTGCTCGCACGGCCGGAGCGCGGCGACCGGTTCATCCGCAAGCTCGCGCTTTCGGCGCGGCTCGTCGGCGGCGGCTCGTGGCGGCGCTCCGTGACGTTGCGCGACGCGACGACGGAGCTCGGACGGCTGAAGGCGGCGCTCTCCCCGAAGCTCGCGGAGCTGCCGGCGCCCGTGCTCGAGCTGCGGCTCGAGCTCGTCGAGCTGACGGAGCACGACGGCCAGCAGCTCGAGCTGCTGCCCGCGGCCGGGGGAGAGCTCGACGTGCGTCTGAGGGAAGGCCTGAGGCAGGTGCGTGCGAGCACCGGCTCGGGCTCGGTCAATCAGGTCGTGGAGGTTGCGCCGTGGTCGCGCATTCCGGAAGCCCGGGCGCTGTTCGTGCCGCGGGACGACTGAACCAACCGAGACCGGCGGTCGTCGAGACACGGGTCGACGGGACGCCGGTGCGCGTCAACCGCCAGCCGGTCGCCTTGCTCCGCGAGGAGTGGCGCGTGGTCGACCGCTGGTGGACGGAGGAGCCGATCGCACGGCGCTACTTCGAGGTCGTGCTGCAGTCAGGGGAGAACGCCGTTGTCTTTCGCGACGAAGCTCGCTCTTGTTGGTTCACGCAAAGAGGCGCGTGATGCCGAGCGGCTGCGCCGCTCGGCATTGAGTGGTACGGCGCGAATGACGGGCGGAGCCCGTCCTTCGCGCAAGCGTTTGGTCGGTCGGCGACTGTCGCCGATAGTGCGGACGGTCGATTGCTTCGCGATCGACCGGCGCATTGGGTCGCCTCCCGCTAAGCCGGCTTCGCCTGGCTTAGCGTCCGGCTTTTGTCGTGGTGCGGGTCGATTAGTCCTCGCGCGAGGCTGCCAGGAGCTCTTCTGCGCGTTCGAGTTTCTCTTGGTCGACGACGACCTCTCGGGCACCGCCTGGAAGGCCGTCCATGGATCCGACGCCGAAGTTGGTCGAGCGGTGGTCGCAATCGATGCCTTCCGTGCGGAGCAGTGCACACAGCAGCTCCGCCTCGGCTTCGTTCCGCACGATGGTGAGAGGAACGAGCTCCGGCATCGCTCAGCTCATCTCCCGCAGCCGCTCGTGGAAGCCCGTGCTCGGGGCGTGGATGTTCAGCAGCCGAGCGTGCTGTCCGTCGCGGTTCGCGAACGCGTGCGTGACGCCCATCGGGGCCGCGACGAACGAGCCCGCCGGCAGGCGCATCCACTCGTCGCCGACCAGGAAGTCGACCTCGCCGTCGAGGACGTAAAAGGAGTCGACGTGGTCGCCGTGCGAGTGGGGGTCCGGTCCCTCGAATCCAGCGTGCAGCTCGAACTCGATCAGCGTGACCTCCTCGCGGCCGGTCTTGATCGTCGCAACGCGGTTGTTCGCGTCGAGGCGCTCGCCATCGCCGGGTGGCCAGAACACCGCCTCGGTGGGAGGCTTGCCGCTCCCCGGCGGCGCGTCGACGCTGTCGAACCCGCCCTCCTCGCGGCGGTTGCGCGCGCGGAGATTGTCGGCGAACCCGCCGTCCGGCGTGTGGAAGTTCAGGAACACGGAACGCGAGGTCGTGCGGAATCCGTGCACGACCTCCGGCGGGGCGGAAACGAACGCGCCGGGGTCGAGCAGCTTCTCCTCGTCGTGGACGAGCACGGCCATGCCGCCTTCGAGCACGTAGAACGAGTCCACGTGCCGCCGGTGGAAGTGCGGGTCGGCGCCGTCGCGCGCGTCCGGAAAGTGCGACTCGGTGATCGTCAGCTGGTCGAAGCTCGACTTGAGCACGATCCGGCCGCCGAAGAGCGACTCGCCTTCACCGGGCCGGAGCACGACAGCGTCCACGGGGGCCGAGTATGACGATCGAGCTCCAACCGGAGTTTCCCCACCGGACGCGCAAGAAGGAGCGCTTTCCGCTCGCAGGCTCGCGCTCCGAGCGCGCGCCGGGCGCACGCCGGCTGCGCGAGCGCACGGCGAAGGTTCCGTACGTCGAGCTGCACGCGCACTCGTCGTACTCCTTTCTCGACGGCGCGTCGCTGCCGGAGGAGCTCGCGGTGCAGGCGGCCGAGCTCGGCTATCCGGCGCTCGGGCTCACCGATCACGACGGCCTCTACGGCTCGCTCGAGTTCGCGCACGCCGCGAGGCACTTCGGCGTCCGTCCGATCACTGGCGCGGAAGTCACGCTCGCTGATCGTTCACACGTGACGCTCCTCGTCGAGACGCAGCAGGGCTACGCCAACCTCTGCCGCCTGCTCACCGCCGCGCACGCGCACACGCGCCCACCGGGCAAGGAGTCGCAGCCGCCGGCCGACCCCGCGCTCGATCAGGCGCTGCTCGAGGAGCTCAACGACGGCCTCGTCTGCCTCTCGGGCTGCGCCCGTCACGGCCTCGCCGTCCGTGATCCGAACGCCGCCGCGCGGCTCGCGCAGGCGTTCGGCCGCGACCGGTTCTTCGTCGAGTTGCAGCGCCCGTACGAGCGCGGCGACGCGCGGCGCAACGCAGCGCTCCGACATCTGGCCGGGGAGCTCGGCGTGCCCACGCTCGTCACCGGCGACGTGCACGCGCACCACCCGCGGCGCGCGCCGCTGCAGGACGTCCTCGTCGCCGTCCGCCACCGCAGCTCGCTCGACGGCTGCGAGGCGGAACGGCGCGGCAACCACGAGTGCGTCCTGCTCGCGCCGGGCGAGATCGTCGAGCGCTTCCCGGATGACCGCGCCGCGGTCGTGCGCACCGTCGAGCTCGCCGAGCGGCTCCGCTTCGACCTGACCGAGGAGCTCGGCTACCGCTACCCGGACTTCTCCGACAGCCCCGAGCCGGCGGTCGTGCAGCTCGCACACGTCTGCAAGCGCGCGTTCGAGGAGCGCTATCCGCGCGGCCACAAGCTGCGCCGCGAAGCCCAGGCACGGCTCGACGAAGAGCTGCAGCTGATCGACGAGCTCGGCCTCGCCGGGTTCTTCCTCCTCCACTGGGACGTGCTCGAGCTCGCGCGCGAGTGCGCGCTCGAGGTGCGCGGGCGCGACTCGCCGCGCCACGTCCTGCCCCCGGGCAGAGGTCGCGGGTCGTCCGTCGGCTCGCTCGTCTGCTACCTGACCGGCCTCTCGCACGTCGACCCCGTCGGCGCGGAGCTGTCGCTCGGCCGTTTCCTCAACCGGGAGCTGAACTCCGTGCCCGACATCGACCTGGATTTCCCGCGGGATATTCGCGAGAAGCTGATCGTCGCCGTCACCGAGCGCTACGGACGTGAGCACGCGGCGCTCGTCGCGTCCTTCGCGACGTACCGCTCGCGCGGTGCGATCCGCGACGTCGGGAAGGCGCTCGGCCTGCCGTATGCGGAGCTCGAGCGCATCGCGCGCGTGTCCGAGGGCTGGAACGCGCAGCGCGTCGCGGAAGAGCTGCAGCTGCTGCCCGACGCCGATCGCAAGCTCATGTCGCCCCGCTGGCGCGCGTTTGCCGAGCTCTGCCGCGAGATCGCGGGCCTGCCTCGCCACATCTCGCAGCATCCGGGCGGCATGGTGATCTCGTCCCGGCCGCTCGTCGAGCTGGTCCCCGTGCAACCGGCCGCCATGGCCGGGCGGCAGATGTGCCAGTGGGACAAGGACTCGTGCGCCGACGCGGGCTTCCTCAAGATCGACCTGCTCGGGCTCGGAATGCTGTCGGCCGTCGAGGACTGCGTGGAGCAGATCGCCAGGCTGCGCGGCGATCCGATCGACCTCTCGCGCATCCCGCTCGACGACGAGGGGGTCTACGACGACATCCAGCGCGCCGACACCGTCGGCGACTTCCAGATCGAGAGCCGCGCGCAGATGCAGAGCCTGTTGCGGACGCTGCCGGAGAACCTCGACGATCTCACCGTGCAGGTCGCGCTCGTCAGGCCCGGGCCGATCCAGGGCAAGGCGGTGCACCCGTACATCGAGCATCGGCAGCGCCTGCGCGACGACCCGGCGTTCGTTCCGCCCGTCGACCATCCGCTGCTCGCCGATTGCCTGCGCTCGACGCTCGGCGTCGTCGTCTTCCAGGACCAGGTCCTCGAGGTGGCGATTGCGCTCGCGGGCTTCAGCGTGGGGGAGGCGGAAGGGCTCCGCCGTGCGATGAGCCGCAAGCGCTCGCACGACGCGCTCGAGGCGTACCGCGGCCGGTTCATCGCGGGTGCTCTGCGACTGGGCGTCGACGCCGAGACGGCCGACATGGTGTACGACAAGCTCGTCGGCTTCTCCGGCTTCGGCTTCCCGAAGTCGCATGCGGCGGCGTTCGGGCTGCTCGCGTACCAGTCGGCGTGGCTGCGCCATCACTATGCGCCGGAGTTTCTGTGCTCGCTCCTCAACGCGCAGCCGATGGGCTTCTATCCTCCGGCGACGCTCGTGCGGGACGGACAGCGCCGTGGCGTCGAGACGCGTTCGCCGGACGTGAACATCAGCGCCCCGAAGTGCGCGGTCGAGGACGGAGCCGTCCGCATCGGGCTCGACTACGTCAACGGTATCGCCGAGGACGACGCACAGGCAGTCGTCGAGGAGCGCGAGCGCGGCGGGGCCTTCACGAGCGTACGCGACCTCGCGCAGCGCACGCAGTTGTCGGAGCACGGCCTCGAGACCCTGATCGTCGCCGGCGCATGCGACTGCTTCGGCATCGAGCGGCGCCGGCTGCTCTGGCAGCTCGGGCTCGTCCCGCGCTCGCAGACCGTCCCCGGCTCCGGCGGGGAGGAGAAGCAGCTCGCGCTGCCGCTCGAGCCGACCGCCGAGACCCCCAACCTGCCCGAGCCGACCGTCTGGGAGCGGATGCTCGCCGACTACCGCACGACGAGCCTCTCCGTCGGCGTCCACCCGCTGCAGCTCCTGCGCGCGCATCTGCCAAAGGGCGTCATCTCGTCGCGCGAGCTCGAGACGGCGCCGAACCGCGCGCAAGTCGCCGTCGCCGGCATGGCCGTCGCGCGCCAGCGTCCGGCCACCGCGAACGGCGTCGTCTTCATGCTGATCGAGGACGAATTCGGCGCGGTGAACCTGATCGTGCCGCCGACCGTGTACGACCGGCATCGCGCAATCGTCCGCGGTGAGCCGTTGATCCTCGCGCGCGGGCGCTTCGAACGGATCGAGCGCAACCAGAACGTGCTCGTGCGCTCACTCGAGACGCTCGGTCCGCTCGCCCGGGAGGTCTCGCGCGAGAGCGAGGTAGGCGCCTCGTTGCCCGGCGCCCACCACTTCGGCCACCGATAAGCTCAGTAGCCCGACGGCTGCGCGCGCTGTTCCGGCGTCGAGTCGTGCTGCCGGTCGAGGTTGAACGCGCTGTTCACGAGCGCGACATGCGTGAACGCCTGCGGGAAGTTTCCGAGCTGCCGGCGCGACGCCGGATCCCACTCCTCGGCGAGCAGCCCGAGATCGCTCCGGGTCGACAGCAGCCGCTCGAACAGCTCCTCGGCCTCGTCCAGACGGCCCTGGAGCGCGAAGTTGTCGGCGAGCCAGAACGTGCACGGCAGGAACGCCCCCTCGCCGGCGGGCAGCCCGTCGACCTGCGCCTGCTCGTCGTCGCCGGCGTAGCGATAGACGAAGCCGTCGCGGTAGAGCTCGCGCTCGATCGCCGCGACCGTCCCGAGCACCGCGCCGTCGTCCGCCGGGAGGAAGCCGACCAGCGGAATCACCAGCAGGCTTGCGTCGAGCCGCTTCGAGCCGTACGACTGCGTGAAGGAGTTCAGCTCGTGGTCGAACCCGCGCTCGCAGACCTCGCGGTGGATCTCGTCGCGCACCTTGCGCCAGCGCTCGACCGGCCCGGCGCGGCCGAACTCCTCGACCGCCTTGACCCCGCGGTCGAACGCGACCCAGGCCATCACCTTCGAGTGCGTGAAGTGCCGGCGTCCCCCGCGAACCTCCCAGATGCCGTCGTCGGGCTCCTTCCAGGCGTGCTCGAGGAACCCGAGCAGCCGGCGCTGCAGCGACCAGGCCTCAGGCGAGCGCTCGAGCTCGTGCACCCGGCCCTGGTGCATCGCGTCGAGTACCTCGCCGAAGACGTCGAGCTGGAACTGCTCGCTCGCGGCGTTGCCCGCACGCACGGGCCGCGAGCCTTCGTAGCCGGGCAGCCAGTCCAGAGTCATCTCCGTCAGCCGCCGCTCGCCGCCGACGCCGTACATGATCTGCAGCGCCGCGGGGTCACCCGCAGCCGCACGGAGCAGCCACGTGCGCCATGCGTGCGCCTCCTCGAGGTAGCCGGCGTTGATGAACGCGAGCAGCACGAGCGTCGCGTCGCGAAGCCAGCAGAAGCGGTAGTCCCAGTTGCGCTCGCCGCCGATCTTCTCCGGCAGCGACGTCGTCGGCGCCGCGACGATGCCGCCGGTGGGCGCATAGGTCAACGCCTTCAGCACGATCAGCGACTCGTGCACGGCCTGCTTCCACGTGCCGTCGTACTCGCAGCCGGCGACCCAGCCCGTCCAGTAGTCGACGGTGTCCTGCAACGCCTGCTCGGCGTCGATCCGCTCCGGTAGCTCTTCGTTCGACGGATACCACGTCAACGTGAACGGCACACGCTCGCCTTCGCGGACGGTGAACTCGCCGATCGTGCGCATGTTCTCGCCGCGATGCTCGACCGCGCTGCGGAAGCAGAGACCGTCGGGGCCTGCGACCGCGACGCGAGTGTCGTCGTCCATGCGGCGCACCCACGGCAGCGTGGAGCCGTAGTCGTAACGGATCACGAGTTCGGAATCGAACTCGACTTCGCCTGCCAGGCCTTCGACGATGCGCACGATGTCGGGCGCCTCTCCACGCGGAGGCATGAAGTCGATCACCCGCGCCTTGCCGCCGTCCGTCTCCCACTCGGTTTCGAGCACGAGCGTGTTCTCGCGATAGCGGCGACCAGGCGACCAGGCGTCGCTACGCGGCGCGATCAGCCAGCGCCCGTGATCGGTCGTCCCGAGCAGTGCGGCGAAGCAGGCGCCCGAGTCGAAGCGCGGGAAGCAGGCCCAGTCGATCGAGCCGTCGCGGCCGACGAGCGCAGCAGTTTGCAGGTCGCCGATCAGCCCGTAGTCCTCGATGCGCGCCATCAGCGGTCTTCGATCTCGAGCGCGAAGCGGCGAAATCGCTTGAGCACGGCGCGGTTGAACGCTGCCGTGTACTCGTCCGCCGCGTCGTCGTCGAGCGTGGAGGCATAGTTGTCGCGCAGGTCGGCGAGCACCTCGGTCCCCGTTTCGACGAGGTCGACGTAGTCGCCGTAGCGCTCCTCCGCCTTGTCGCGCTCGGCCCTCGTGTATGAGCGCTCCGCCGCGATGCAGTCCTCGATCAGGCCGCGATTCTCCCGCTGGAAGAGGTCGAGCTGCCGCTCGATCAGGTCGGCGAAGCGTGCGCGCCGGAGCCTCACGCCAGTTCCTCGTAGACGGCGAGGTGGGCGACGGCTGCGGCGTCCCACGTGAGCGTCTCCCGCGCGCGCCGAGCACCGGCGCGGGCTGCGGCGAGCTGTGCCGGATCGCGGAGCAGCTCGCGCGCTGCCGCCGTGAGCGCCTCGACGTCCCCCGCCGGGACAACCCGTCCGGCGCCGAACTGCCGAACCGGCTCGGCGATGCCGCCGACGTCGTACGCGACGGCCGGCACGCCGGCCCCGAGCGCCTGCAGCAGGGCGCCGCTCTGGTCGAGCTCCGGGCGATAGGGGAAGAGGGCGACGGTCGCCTCGCCGAGCGCACGCTCCACCTCGCGTTGGGCCAGGTAGCCGAGGCGCCACTCGGCGACGTTCCCCGCCTGCTCGCGGTAGCCGTTCACCGGCTCGAGTGGGTCGCCGGCGACGAGCAGGCGCGCTCCGTCGATCCGTTTCGCCGCGGCGATCGCATCGCCGAGGCCCTTGTAGGGCCGGATCGTGCCGAGGCAGAGCAGCGTGTGCCCGTCGTCGGCACGTGGGGGGTCGCTCGGGAACGCCGGATGGGGGATGACGACAGCGTCGA
>Ga0075423_10002266_pt1 | contig 17357 bp, 15 predicted proteins | sample SoiMethybrSBSTD2_FD_80114 | JGI IMG/M metagenome (GOLD analysis project Ga0075423, IMG submission 80114) | Bulk soil microbial communities from a Populus tree surrounding site in Tennessee, USA - Soil MetaG P. TD hybrid SBSTD2 | ecosystem: Environmental > Terrestrial > Soil > Tree plantation...
CCAACGTGGACTCAGGCGTGTTCCAGGCGGTGCAGGAGGCGGGCATCGCCGCGCTCACCGGGCCGCAGGAGCTCGCCGAGCAGTACCGCCGCACCTACCAGGAGCGGCGCGACGTGGTGGTGGCCGGCCTCAAGCGCCTGGGCTGGGAGGTGGACGTGCCCAAGGCCGCCTTCTTCGTCTGGGCCCCGGTGCCGGGCGGCCTCGACTCCCGCACCTTCGCCGCCCGCATGCTGAACGAGGTGGGCTGCGTGATCACCCCCGGCGTCGGCTTCGGCCCCTCCGGGGAGGGCTTCTACCGGATCGCGCTCACCATCGACGCCAAGCGCCTGGAGGAGGCGATGGACCGCCTGCGGGGGCTCAAGCTCTGACGTCTGATAAGATCTTCCTCGAGGACGTCCGCTTCTACGGCCATCACGGCGTCACCCGGGCGCAGCAGACGGTGGGCGCGTGGTTCGCGGTCGACGCGGAGCTGATGCTCGACCTGGCCCCCGCCGCCGCGTCGGACGACCTCCGGTCCACGCTCGACTACGGAGTCATCGCGGCACGTATCGTGGAAGTCTCGACCAAGGAGCGGGTGAATCTCCTGGAGCGGCTCGCCGGGCGCCTCGCACAGATGCTGCTGGCCGAGTTCCCGTGCGACGAGGTACGGGTGCGCGTTCGCAAGCTGACTCCGCCGATGGAGGGGCTGCAGGGCATCCCGGGGGTGGAGCTGACCCGGCGGCGCCGGTAGCGTGATGCGCATGCCGACCCGGTGGCGACGGTAGACGGCCCGACCATGGCGCGCGTGTTCCTGTCCGTGGGATCGAATCTGGGCGACCGGCTGGCGTGCCTCCGGCGCGCGGTCGACCAGCTCCGCGCCATGTCCGACCTCCGCTTCGTCGACGCCTCCCCTCTCTACCGCACCGAGCCCTGGGAGGGCGCGCCGGGCCGCCCGGCCGAGGACACCGGCTGGTTCTTCAACTGCGCGGTCGTCGTCGAGACCGAGCTGGCCCCCGCTGCCCTCCTGGCCCGCCTGCAGGAGGTGGAGCAGGCCCTCGGGCGGGTGCGGCCCCCCGGCACCCCGGAGGCCCAGCGCTACGAGCCCCGCCCGCTCGACATCGACATCCTGCTGTACGACGACCGGGTGATCAGCGGCCCGGAGCACCTGCACATCCCCCACCTGCTCATGCACGAGCGCCGGTTCGTGCTGCGGCCCCTGGCCGACCTGGCCCCCGACGTGGAGCACCCGGTCCTCTACCAGACGATCCGGGAGCTGCTGGACATCCTGGAGGACGAGCACGAGGTCTCGATCTCGGACCTGCCCCGCCGCTGGTTCGAAGACTAGCGTGAGCCGGCCCGATCCCGCCCCTTCGCCCGTGCAGGTCCCGCGCGACCCCCTGACCGAGCCGGTGGTCCGTGGCTGACGACGAATTCCGGCAGCAGGCCCTCCAGCACCTGGACGCCCTCCACAACCTGGCCGTCTACCTGACCCGGAACGGCTCCGAGGCCGAGGACCTGGTCCAGGAGACCTACGTCCGGGCCATGCGGTTCTCCCACCGGTTCCAGCCGGGAACCCATCTGCGCGCGTGGTTGTTTCAGATCCTGAGGAACACGTTCCTGACGTTCTACCGCCTCCGCGAGCGCGAATCGGCCCTCTCGGAGGACGGGGTCCCGGAGGGTGAGGCGCCCATGTTCCATGACGCCCCCAGCCGCGACAGCGAGAGCGCCGGGGCCCACATGGATCTGGACCGGGCCCTGACGAGGCTGCCCGAGGAGTTCAAGACGCCGCTCCTGCTGGCCGAGGTCGAGGGACTGGCCCTGGAGGACGTGGCGCGCATCATGGATTGTCCGGTGGGCACCGTGAAGTCCCGGATCTTCCGCGCCAAGGAACGGCTGCGCGGGTTCCTCAAGGACTACGAGGGCAACCGGCCACCGCGGACATGACGACCGATCGCACGGACACGACAGAGGACGATGGCGGAGTGGGACGGATGCTGCGCGAGCGCCTGACGCGGCACCCGGCCCCGGCCCTGCTGCGCGCCTCGGTGCGCGAGGCGCTCGAGCCGCGCGCGACGCGCCCGCCGTGGTGGACGCTGTGGGGCGCCCCCGCCGCGGCGGCCGTCGCCACCGCGCTGGTGATGCTGCTGTGGATCGCGCCGCGCCTGCCCAGCGCCCCCGCCGGCGACCCGGCGCAGCTGGTGGTCCGCGCGGTCCTGGCCGAGCACGCCCGCAACATCTTCTGGGGCGAGTCGCGCTCCGACGTGGTGCCGGCGGCGCTGCCCCGCGCGATGGAGGAGAGCGGCGTCGCGCTGAACTGGGTCTTCACCGGCGACGACGAGATCCAGCTCGTCAACGCCAAGCCCACCTATCTCGAGGGCCGCCGCGGCATCGAGCTGACCTACCAGGACTCGGCCGGCCACACCGTGACCTACGTGATCGTGCCGGGCGGCAACGTGGCCCTCCCCGAGCGCGGGCGGGAGCAGATCGACCGCTGGCGGCCGGTGGTGCGGAAGGAGAACGGCTTCAGCCTCATCATCTGGCGCCAGCAGAGCCTGCTCTGCGTGCTCGCCTCCGACCTCGTCTCCGACGAGGACCTCGGGCGCTTCAAGCAGTACTTCGTGAAGGTGCGCTCCTCGACCGAGCCGTACGTGACCTACTAGCTCACCGGTCACGGCATCTTGCCGGTGAGCTTCAGCTGTCGCCCCGCGCGCAGCACGGTCATGGTCACCGGCGCGGCGCTCCCGAGCCGGCTGGTGCGCTCGCGAATCTTGGCCAGGTCCGCCGCGGTCGTGACCGCGATGCCCTCGACGTTGAGGATGATGTCGCCGCCCACCACCAGCGCCTGACCGTCGATGGTGGCGGTCTTGCGCCCCGGCTTGATCCCCATCGCCTCGCCCGGCGATCCCGAGGCGACGGTCTTCACCAGGAAGCCGCTCGTCTTCGGCGGCAGGTTGAAGAGATCGGCCAGGTCGTCGGACAGGAGCTGCCCCTCGAGGCCGGACCAGATGGATCGGGGCTCCAGCAGGAGCTGCTTCGCGGTGTTCATCGTCACCACGAAGCCGAGACCTTCGCTGCCGCCGCTCTTGGAGATGACGTGGCTCACGATGCCGACGACCTCGCCCGCCATGTTGAACATCGGCCCGCCCGAGTTGCCGACGTTGATGCTGGCGTCGGTCTGGAAGAACTCGGCGAGGGGAATCGCCTTGTAGACCGTGCTCGGGGCCCAGCGGGCGCTGATCCAGCCCACGCTCAGGGTGTGACCCAGCCCGTAGGGGGCCCCCACCACGATCACCTGCTCCCCCACCCGCACCGCGTCCGAGTTGGCCAGCGTCGCGGGCGCGAGGGCGGCCGGCACCTGGCCCAGCTGGAGCAGCGACAGGTCGCCGGCCAGCTCGGTGGCCACCACCTTCGCGGGCACCGTGCGGCCGCCGAGGAACTGCACCTCGAGGCGCCCGGCGCCGTGGACCAGGTGCGCCGCGGTCATGACCTTGCCGTCCTTCGAGACCACCACGCCGGATCCGATGTCGCCGACCCGCCCTGGCCCGTCCGCTCCGCCATCCAGGGCGCGGACCACCACCACGGTGGGCGCGACCTTCCCGAACAGCTCCGCGACGCCCTGCGCGTCCGCGGAGCCGACCACGCCCCCGCCGGTCACCCCGAGGAGTGACACCGCCAGCAGCGTCGCCCCGAGGCGAAGCATCCGGGGAGCGGTCCGGACCTTCGGCCTACACCCTGGTCGCGCCGCCACGGACGAAGTGAATGACGAGGGAAATGACCGCCACGAGCAGGAGCAGGTGAATCAGTCCGCTCGCGACGTGAAACGCGAACCACCCGAGCGCCCACAGGACGGCCAGGACGATCGCCACGATCAGCAGCACGGGAGCTCTCCTTTCGCGCCGGGGCGCGTCATGCGGAAACGGTGCGCGCCTTGGCTTCGCGCGACCAGTCCCGGTGTCGGGCGATGGCCTTGACGAAGGCGGCCGCGAGCTGGCCGTCGGCGTCGCGCCGGGTCAGCACGTCCTTCGCGTCCACCCCCGCCGCCTCCACCAGCGCGATCCCGGTCCCGCTCGCCGCGATCGCCTTGCAGTGCTTGTAGGCCTCGCGGACGAACAGCACCGCCGCCGCGTCGCCCGCCAGCCCGCTCGTCGATCGGCTTCCGCCGGGAACGAACACCGCGTCGAACAGCACCGAGCCCACCGTCAGCAGCGAGAAGTCGACCGGGAGCGTGCCGCCCCCCTCCGGCTTCAGGGAGCCGCCGCGGGGCGCCACGATCTTCGGCACCGCCCCCGCGGCGAGGAGTGCTTGCTGCATCGCGGCGACCGCCTCGCCGTCCACGCCGTCGGCGGCCAGGATCGCGACCTTCCGGGTCGCCGCGCTGTCCTTGACCGTCTTCGCCATGCTCAGGGCTTCCGATCGGTCGACCGCCTGCTTCAGGGCGATCGGCTGGAACTTCCTGGGATCGGCGTCGGCGGGCACGCTCCGATTCATGGGGCCGGTCAGCTTCGGCACCGCGAGGCCCAGGCCCTCGGCGACCTGCCCGGCCAGCGTCCGGTCCACGTGGGCCAGCATGCCCACCACGCGCTCGCGCACCTCCGGCACCTCGACCTTGCCCAGCTCGAAGCGCAGGGCCTCCACGATGTGCTGCTTCTCGGGGTCGGACTGGCTGTTCCAGAAGAGCGTCGCCTGGCTGAAGTGATCGAAGAACTTCTCGCCGCGCTCGCGCACCTTCGGCCCGCCCAGCCTCTCCGGATAGGTCACGAAGCCCCCGTCGGCCCGGCCGGCCTGCATCGGGCAGCCGCCGCCCAGCGTGTTGGGGTGGTAGGCGACGCGGCCGACGTTGATGTTCTGGCGCATGTGGCCGTCGCGCTGGTTGTTGTGCATGGGCGCGATCGGGCGGTTGATCGGGATCTCGTGGAAGTTGGGGCCGCCCAGGCGCGTGAGCTGGGTGTCGGTGTAGGAGAACAGACGCCCCTGCAGGAGCGGATCGTCGCTGAACTCGATGCCGGGCACCACGTGCCCGGGGTGGAAGGCCACCTGCTCGGTCTCCGCGAAGAAGTTCTCCGGGTTGCGGTCGAGCACGAGGCGCCCCACCCGCTCCACCGGCACCTGCTCCTCGGGGACGAGCTTCGTGGGATCCAGCAGGTCGAACGCGAACCTGTGCTCGTCCGCCTCGTCGATGACCTGCAGGCCGAGCTCCCACTCCGGATACGCCCCGGCCGCGATCGCCTCCCACAGGTCGCGCCGGTGGAAGTCCGGGTCCTTGCCCGAGATCTTGAGGGCCTCGTCCCACAGCACCGAGTGCACGCCGAGCTTCGGCTTCCAGTGGAACTTGACGAAGCGCGCGGCGCCCCGGGCGTCCACGAGCCTGAAGGTGTGGATGCCGAAGCCCTCCATCATCCGGAGGCTGCGGGGAATCGCCCGATCCGACATGACCCACATGATCATGTGCATCGACTCGGGCATGAGCGACACGAAGTCCCAGAACGTGTCGTGGGCGGAGGCGGCCTGGGGGATCTCGTTGTGCGGCTCCGGCTTCACCGCGTGGACCAGGTCGGGGAACTTGACCGCGTCCTGGATGAAGAAGACGGGGATGTTGTTGCCGACCAGATCGAAGTTGCCCTCGTCGGTGTAGAACTTCACCGCGAAGCCGCGCACGTCGCGCGCCAGATCGGTCGACCCCCTCGAGCCCGCCACCGTGGAGAACCGCACGAAGACCGGCGTCTTCTTGTCGGGGTCCTGCAGGAACGCGGCACGGGTGTAGCGGCTCAGCGACCGGTAGACCTGGAAGTAGCCGTGGGCGGCCGCGCCCCGGGCGTGGACGACCCGCTCCGGGATGCGCTCGTGGTCGAAGTGGGTGATCTTCTCCCGGAGGATGAAGTCCTCCAGGAGCGACGGCCCGCGCGCGCCCGCCTTCAGCGAGTTCTGGTCGTCGTTGATGCGCACACCCTGATCCGTGGTGAGCTGCTGGCCCTCCGGGTCATCGCGGAAGCGGTCGAGGGCCGCCTGCTTGGCCGAGCTCGGTCTGGCGATGCCGGAGGCCTTGCGGGCAGGGCGCTTCTTGCTAGGCATGGAGCGTCTCCGCCTTCATCTCGGCCATCTCGGTCCCCGCCTCCTCGGGCCGCCCCTTGTCCCGCGCCTTCCCGATCCGCGGGAAGACCTCCCCCTCCTCCTCCCGGATGTGCTGATCCAGGCTCGCGCCGGCCGCCTTGACCTTGGCAAGCCACCCCGCCGCCGGGTCCAGGCCATCGATCTGCTTGACCAGCGTCTCGACGCGCTCCACCTCCTTCTGGTGCCTCTCGCGCCGGTGCCTCTCGCGCAAGGCGGCGAGCTCGGGGGCGGTCTTGGCGGTCGCTCGCGCGAGCGGCTCGTACAGGCCGGCGTCCTCGATCTGCTCGTGGGCCTCCAGATCGGGCTGAAGCTCGCTCCAGAGATCACCCCGCGTCTCAGCCGGCGCCTTCAGGACCTGCTTGAGCCCGGCCTTCGCCTTCTTGTGCTCCTGCTTCAGGAATTGGATCGCGCCCATCTTATCTCCTCGTGCACGGGGTTATGCCTCGGGGCCGTCTCGTATGGGAGAATGGTGACGCAAGGACCGTGCCCTGACGCCGCGAAAACGAGAGCCGCGGATCAGCGAGGTATTGTCGAGATCACCCGAGGAGAATCCCCTGAACGACTCCTGGACGACCCGGTAACAACGTGCCGCCCCGGTAAGCCGGGGGCAATGCGATCGACCCGTTGCTGCGCTCTCGATCCCTCCTGGGCCGCCCAGGCGGCGCCATCATCACCCAGGCGACCACGACGACGGCGGAGTCGCTGACTCGGCGCATGCTGGGCGCCCACCTTGCTCGCCCTACGCGATCGAGCCCGCCGGCACCGTGGCCCTGCCCGAACGCGAGCGCGTGCAGATCGGTCACCAGGGCTTGCCAGGCGCTCCGCCTTGCGCCCGGGCGACGCGCGGGCCCGTCGTCCGCCCCGGTGGGGCGCGAGGATCTTGGCGCAGACCATCCGCGCCAAGTCCCGTTGGCGAGCAGGCTTGGGCTGCTCAGCACTCTGGAGCCGGCCGTCAGCCGGTAGGGCCGGAGCGACGCCACGTGTCCGTGCGCAGCTTCTCGCCCACCCACCGAAGCGGCACGATTGGCGGCGTTAAGGTCCGCCGGGTGAGTCGGACCAGATCCGAGATCCCCCGTTCGACGAGGTCCGAACGTGGCGCAGAGCCCCGGGCTCCTCCGGCGTGAGTTTGTGGTGAGAACCGCGCGCCGCGCCGGCCGGCCATTTCGCGCGTCTCTCATCTGCGAAGTCATAATCTTCTCAAACCGCCAATACATAGCAGAGCTGTCGGCACGCCCGCCATTGGCGGGGGTCCTTGGGATTGTCAGCAGTTGGGAACGCATCGAGGGCGCCGCGACGAATTCTCGGACGTCGCGAACTTGATCCTGCAGAGTGAGTCGGTGCCACCCTCCTCACGCTGGAAAGCCTCTCTTCAGACAGATCCGGTTGGATTCGCTGCCGGTGAGCGTCAGTGCGCACTCTCCGGGCCATGCCTCACGCGACCGACGTCAGGGTCGAGGTGATGGACCGATTCTCTCACCTGTATCGCCCAGGGTAGCGCCATGATCGCCCAGGCGACCATCACCACCTCCGAGTCGCCGAAATTGTATTCGGACAGGCCTCCAACGAGAAAGCCGGTGATGGCGGCGAGGGCCCCCACCGCGAGGGTCCGCTCCCGCACCGCCTCGACGGGCAGCCGGCGCAGGCGCCCGATCGCATGCGCGTAGAATGCGATCCAGAGCCAGAGCCAGGCGGCAAACCCCAGCACCCCGCGCTCCACGAGGATCTGCAGCGGGGTGTTGTGCACGTGACCGGTGCGCTGCTTGACCGCCTCCGGCAGCGCGTAGCGCACGTATTCCCGCTTGACGCCGCCGGGACCGACGCCGAGCAAGGGGTGCTGGCGCCACATGGCGAGTCCGCTGCGCCACATGTAGACCCGCTCCCTCACGGTGGGATCGTCGGCATCGCCCATACTGCGGAACCGCTGGCGTAGGTGCTGGGGGCCCGACAGGGCAGCGAGCCCGAGCAACACGAGGCCGCCGACTAAGAGCCACCGCCCCCTCCGGGTCCCAGGAAGCAGCCCTACCACCCCCGCTGCGAATCCCATCCAGGCACCGCGGGTATAGGTCGCCAGCAGGCCAGCGAGAGACACCAGCCAGGGTAGAGCCAGCCATCGCGTGCAAGCGCCTCCCGGCAGGAAGCGGGGTACGTTGGCCAGCAGCACGAGGTTCAGCACTCCCGCCAGGGTCATGTAAATGCTGAAAAAGCCGCGCGCCCGGTAGCAGCGATGATAGAGCCAGCCGGGACGGCCGTAGTCCGGGGCCGTCCCCGGGCAGACGAGCGCCTGCAGCAGTCCTACACCCGCGGCGATCGTCACCACCACGAGCAGCGCAGAGAGAAACCGGTACGCGTCCTCCGGTCCGGCCAGCGCATCAGCGGTCACGTAGAGAGCGGCGACGAGCAGCAGTCCCTTGCATGCGCTCAGTGCGGGGAGGGACGGGTACTCGGCGGCCACCGCCGAGATCAGGCTCACCGCGCTAAATGCCAGGACCGGCTGCCACAGCGGCCAGCGCGCCCCCGCGCGTACCTGCGGATCGCGCAGGCGCCAGAGCCAGAGGAGCGTCAGGAGCGTCAGCGCGGTCTCGGACAGGCTAATGGAGAGCCCGAGGCCGAGGACGAAGGCCCCGAACCCAACGCGGCGGAGCGCGGTCACGTCAATAGGCGTTGCGATCGAAAACCACTCGAGAGAGGGTCAGCATGATGATCTTCAGATCCAGCCAGAGCGACCAGCGCTCGATGTACTCGATGTCACGCTCGATGCGCTTTTCCAGCGAGGTGTTTCCCCGCAACCCGTGCACCTGCGCCCACCCCGTGATACCGGACTTGACTTTGTGACGGAGCATGTAGCCTGGCACGGTGCGCCGAAAGTCCTCCACGAAGACGGGCCGCTCCGGTCGGGGACCGACCACGCTCATCTGCCCGCGGAGCACGTTCACGAACTGCGGCAGCTCGTCCACGCTGAAGCGTCGCAGGAAGGCCCCGAGGCGGGTCCGCCGCGCGTCCCCCTGCGAGGCCCAGACCGGCCCGGTGCTCGCCTCCGCGTTCACCCCCATGGTCCTGAACTTGAGCATCTGGAACCGCTGGCCGTCCAGGCCCATCCGGTCCTGCCGATAGAGAATCGGACCCGGCGAGGTCAGCTTCACCGCGAGCGCGATCCCGAGCATCACGGGCGAGAGCAGCACCAGCACCGCGGCCGCGAAGACCACGTCGAACGCGCGCTTCGCGATCCGGCTCCAGCCCTGCAGCGGCGAGTCCCGCAGATGGATGAACGGAATGCCCTCGAAGTCCTCGACCCCGCCGCGCAGCGACGTGAACCGGACCAGGTCGGGCACCACGTGGATCGTGACGGGCTCGTCTCCGATCGCGTCGAGCAGGCCGGGGAGCCGAGCGTAATCTTCGTGGGCGAGTGCGATGATGACGTGATCCACCTCGTGCGCGTCCAGGACTGCGCGAAGATCCGCGTAGCCGCCAAGCCACCGTGTGCCGCCGGCGTGGTCCTTGTCGTCCCCTATCAATCCGAGGACGTGCAGGCCCACGTCGGGTCGCGACTGGATCCGCTGGAGCACGGCCGTGACCGACTCGCCGTCGCCGATGATCACCGCGCCACGGAGGTTGTAGCCGCGGCGGCGCGCGAAGCGCAGGGCCTCGCGGAAGGCGGCGCGGGAGAACCAGACCAGACCGATCGAGAGCAGCCAGAAGTACACGATGACGACGCGGGAATACTCGTACCCCTTGAAGAAGAAGGCCATCACCGCCACCAGCACGAGAGCACCCATGGTGGAGGCCTTGGCGATGTCGGCCGCCTCCGAGAGATGCGATCCAATGCGTCGCGGCCGGTAGAGATCGAACGCGCGGAACGACACCCCCCAGACGAGCAGGATCGGGATCAGCATGAGCAGGTACGGGCCGAGCGGTGGAACCTCGCCGCCCGTGATCGGCGGCACGATCACGTAGAAGCGAACGCCGTAAGCGAGCAGCCAGCAGCCCGCCACCAGCAGCAGGTCGGACACGAGCATGAGCTGCTGGAACAGGCGCGAGTAGGCCTTCAGCACCCGCCGTGCTCCGCGAGCTTCGCCGTCAGGTAGGCGTGGATCCGCTCCTTGAACAGCGCGCGATCGAAGGCCGCGGCGCGGAGCCGGAGGGCCTTGGGCTCGAATCGGTACTGGCCGGACTCGAAGCGACGGATCCCGTCCACTAGCGCGTCCACCGTCTGGTCGGCGAAGAAGAGACCGGTCGGGGGCTCCTCGCCACCCGGCGGAACCACGGTCTCGAGCGCGCCCCCCCGCCCGAAGGCGATGACCGGCCGCCCCGCGGCCATGGCCTCGAGCGGAGTGATGCCGAAGTCTTCCCGCGTGGGGAAGATCAGCGCGCGGCAGCCGGCGTACAGCTCCGCGACCGTGGAATCGTCGCGCCACCCGAGGAGCTCGACGGTGGGCCCGGCCAGGGCCCGGATACGACGCTCCTCCGGACCCGTCCCGACCACTAGCAGACGGCGGCGCAGACGGGTGGCCGCCTCCACCGCGAGGTCCACGCGCTTGTAGGGCGTCAGGGCGGAGACCACCAGGTAGAAGTCTCCCGGCGGGGACTCGTCGATCCGGAAGCGGGACACGTCGACCGGCGGGTAGATCACGTCGGACTCACGGCCGTACGCCCGCCGGATACGATCGGCGATGAAGCGCGAGATGGCCACGAAGTAGTGTACGCCGGCCGCGGTGTTCCGGTCCCATCGTCTGAGCGCCGCCGCGACGGCCGGCATCAGCAGGCGGGTCGGCCAGCCGGCCCGGGGCCCGAAGTACGCCTCGTAGAGGTCCCACACGTACCGCATCGGGGTGAAGCAGTAGCAGACGTGGAGCGCCCCGGCCGGCACGCGCACGCTCTTGGCCACCGCGTGGCTCGCGGACAGAATCAGGTCGTAGCCGCGGAGGTCAAAGCCGCGGATGGCGGCGGGAAAGAGCGGGAGATAGTGGCGATAGCGACGCTCCGCGTCCGGGAGGCGCTGGATGAACGAGGTCCGGATCGGCCGACGCTCTATGGTCGGTGAAACCGAGCCGGGCGCGTGGAGCAGGGTGAAGATGGGGGCCGTAGGGAACAGTTCGCAGAAGACCTCGAGGCACCGCTCGCCACCCCGCATCCCGGTGAGCCAGTCGTGGACCAGCGCCACGTTCATGGTGGGCCGCCGCCCCCGCGGCGTCAGCGGGACGACGACATCTTCCGCTGGCGCCAGTACGCGAGGAGATCCTTGAGAGTCCGCTCGAAGGGAATCTCCACTTCCCACCCCACGGCCTTCTGGATCTTGGACGGGTCTCCCTCCAGGATCATGACGTCTGAGGGCCGCAGCCGGGCCGGGTCGGTCTTGACGACGATCTTCTTGATCCGGGAGTGTTCCAGAAACAGGTCGAGCACCTGCTGGATCGCCCATGAGCGTCCCGAGCACAGATTGTAGACCTCGCCCGCCTCCCCGCGTTCCAGGAGGAGCCAGTAGCCCCGGACGATGTCGCGCACGTCCGAGAAGTCCCGCCGAGGCGTCAGATCACCAACCGAGATGACCGGCTCGCGTAGACCGGCCTCGATCTCGGCCACCTGCTTGGCGAAGTTCGAGGTGACGAAGACCTCGCCGCGACGCGGTCCTTCGTGGTTGAAGGCGCGCGTGCGGATGATCGGCAGGCCGTAGCTCATGAAGTACTGATAACCCATCATGTCCTGAGCCACCTTGCTCACCGCGTAAGGAGACAGGGGCCGTAGCGGGTTGCTCTCACGAATCGGCAACTCGTCCTGGTGCACGAGACCGTACTCCTCGCTGCTCCCCACCACCAGGACGCGCGGCGCGATCGGGAATCGACGGATTCCTTCCAGCAGGTTGGTCTGGGAGATGATGTTGTTCGACAAGGTCTCGGCCGGCATTTGCCAGGACGCGCCCACGAAACTCTGCGCGGCCAGGTGGATCACGTGGGTCGGCTCCGCCACTTCGAGTAGGCCGCGCACCGCGGCCAGGTCGCGGAGATCGCACTCGATCAGCTTGATCTGCGAGCGCAGGTGCTCGATGTTCTCCGTCCGGCTCCGCCACCGGCTCGAGCCGAAGACCGAGGCACCGTGGGCGAGCGCATACTCCGCCATGTGGCTGCCGACGAAACCGGTGATCCCGGTGATGAGCAGACGCATTCCGCAAGATTATACATGAGCCTCCGGGAACTCCCGCATCATCGAGGCCGGCGCCCGCCCGGCGCTCAGGTCTTGGCGCTGAGAAGCAGGGCGGTCCCGAGACCGGTGAAGATGATGTTGGCCGACCACGCCGCCAGCGCGGGGGGCAGCAGGTCCGCCCGGGCGAAGGCGAGGGCGACCGAGTGCACCATCCAGTAGGCCACGGCCACCACGATCGCGACGCCGATCCCGACCGCCCTGCCGCCGCTCCGGGGCGTCGCGAGGGCAAACGGGATCGCAACCAGCGCCATGATCAGATGAACCAGCGGGAAGGAGAGCTTGGAGTAGAGCTGGACCAAATACGTCCCCACCTGATGCCCCCCGTCGCGGAGCTTCGCCACGTACGCCCGCAGCTCCCGGAAGCTCATGGCATCGGGCAGCTTCTGGACCCGGATGAAGTCGTCGATGTGCTCCGGCAGCTCCATCACGCGATGGTCGAAGCTGCGCGATTGCACCTGCTGAGACGCACCGATCTGGCGCGCGATTCCCCCCCACATCTCCCAGCCGTCCGAGACCCATTGGGCCCGGCGGACGTCGAGTCGACCGATCAGGCGGAAATCCGGCGACAGGTCCAGCACTATCAGTCCGTCCAGGGACCGCGCCACCGGATCCAGCAGCCCGATCTTGAGGAAGCGTCGATCGGAAGACCGGAACCACATCTGGCCCTGCTGCTGCAGGTGTCGGGGGGGAAAGCCTCGGATCTTGACGCGATCCACCTCCTCGGCCTTCGCGGCGATCAGCGGCAGCGCGGTTTCCTGGAAGACCAGGGCGCCCACGCTGATCAGGAACGCGATCACCAGGATTGGAGCGCACGCCCGGTACAGGCTCATGCCAGCCGCCTTCAGCGCGTCGAGCTCCCGCTGGCGAGTCAGCGAGACGAACAGAAAGACGGTCGCGACCAGCACGATCAACGGCAACCCCTTGTAGAGCTCCCGGGGCACCAGATAGAGAAAGTGCTGAGCGATGTAGATCCAGGGGGGCTTGGCGCGAAGGAACCGGTCTAGGCTCTGAATCAGATCGACGATCACGCTGAAGGCGGCGCCGATCAACAGCCCGATCCCGATCAACAGCACGTATTGGCGCATCAGATATCGGTCGATGATGAAGCTCGACCCGCGCGGCCCCCGCATTCGGAGCCCGGCGGTCCAGCCGGGCCCGCGCGGGCCCCGCTCTCGACGGCCCTGCGGCAGCCAGCCCGCCACCCGCCAGACGAAGCCCAGCCATCCGGTGGGTATTCCGGTGGTGACGGCCCGTAACAGTGCCAGGCCGATCACCATGAAGATCGCGTTCGGCAGCCAGATGGCCAGCCAGACCGGCAGGCGCCCGCCCAGCGCCGGACCCTCGAGGGCGGTGGAGAGGATGTAGTAGCAGATCACGATCGCGAAGCTGGAGGTGATCGCCACCGCACGCCCCCCCCGGTGCGACCGGATGCCCAGCGGGAAGCCTACCAGCACGAAGACGACGGCCGCCACAGGCAGGGCGAACCGCTTATGAAGCTCGACGAGGAACGGCGCGGCCTTCCCTCGGTCCTTCCCCTCCGCGGCGGCGGTCAGGGCCCCCAGCGGCATCTCCTTCTCCGGCTTCGCTTGCTGCTCGGCCGTTGCGGTCGGATTCGAGAGCGGCAGATTCAGGTCGTACAGGGTGAAAGTGGTGAACCGGAAGCGCCGCGGATCCGCGACGTCGCTCTCGTTGATGGTCCCGTCGATAAATCGGAGAGTGAGGCGGCGGCGCTCGCTGTCGGATAGTACCCGTCCCTCGCGAGCCACGATGATCCGCGACAGGGCCGGGTCTCGCTCGTCGGAGGCCAGCAGCCCTTTCAGCGCGAACTGCGAGGGGCTCACCTCCTCCACGTAGAGCACGATCCGGCCGAATGTGCTGACGAATGCGCGTTCCTGAATACCGGCGGTGGCCTGCGTTTCCGCGATCCGGAAGAGCTGCCGCTGGAAGGCGGCGCTCGCCCATGGGTTGACCGCCAGGGTGAGCCAGCCAATGAAAACGCTCGCGATGATGCCGACGGCAAGGAACGGCCGAAGGAGCCGGGCGGGGCTGACCCCGGAGGCCTTGAGGGCGGCCACCTCGAGATCGGCGCTCAGCCGCCCGCCCGCGATCAGCACCGCCATTAGCACCGCGATCGGCACGCTCAGCGACAGCAACGGCGGCAACAGGTAGAGCAGCAACGCTAGCACCAGCCGAGCGGGCACCTGCTTGCCGATCACCAGATCGGTCAGCTGGTAGACACGGTCGATGACCAGGAAGAAGGTGAACACCGCGACGCTGATGACGAACGGCGGCCAGAGCTCGAGGGTGACGTAGCGATCGATAATCCGGATCATCCCGTGCACATTGTACGCGCCCCGGGCGGGGTCGCCCCTTTCCTGCTACACTTACCCTCGATGCAAAGGCTCCTGCGGGCCACGTGCCCGAACCCGCCCGTACCCCGGTCGATCGACACGCCGATATGAGCGGCCGATCGCGTCACGCCGCGGTTGGCCTTCTCCTCGCGCTGGCGGCCTGCCTCGCGGCCGGCTGCGGGTACAGTTTCCGCGGCAACCTGCCCGCCCACATCAAGACCGTGGCGGTGCCCGTGTTCCAGAACAGGACGCAGGTGGCCGGCCTCGAGAACACCATCACTTCCGCCGTCGTCTCCGCCTTCTCGAGCGGAGGCCGGCTCCGCGTGGTCCCCGTGGAGCAGGCCGACTCGATCCTGGTAGGCGAGATCGTCGGTTACGAGGTGGACGGGGCGGGCTTCGACCGCAACGCCAACGTGCAAGCCTACCATCTGCGGGTCGTCTTGAACGTGGCTCTCCGGGACGTGCGCGAGAACAAGCTGCTGTGGCAGGAGACGGGCCTGACGCAGACCTCCGACTTCCAGGTGCAGGGCCAGGTATCGGATACCCTTGCCCAGGGGGGCGGCGCGGCGAGCCAGGCGGCGGCCGACATCGGCCGCAAGATAGCCAACGCCGCCGTGGAGCTCTTCTAGAGCCCCGGTCGGGCCGAGGTACCCACCTGCCCGATCCCGAGCAGATTCACCGAGAAGCGGAACTCGCTGTCGCTGTGGTGCCGGTTGATATAGATCGCCGAGATCGACCAGCAATCGAAGCGCCACTCGAAGCCGCCACGGACCTCGACCGACGCGGTGCCATTGACGAGCTCCCACGCGGCACCAGCCCTCACCTCGAAGTTAGGCAGGATCCGGGCCGTCCCCTCGGCGGTCAGGGTGCGCTGGGTGCCGGTCGGCGCAATCTGAGGGCCAAAGAGGACAGCGGAGCCCTGCTCGTTGAAGCGAGGACCGGCCGCGAAGGAGAATCTCGGGTACACGACGCCGACCGTTCCGGCCGCTTCGCGGAGCCCTAGCCCGTACATGTTGTAGCGGGCGTAGCCGGCGATGCGGATGCGCTGGTTCGGCTGCAGGGCCAGGTCCCCGTACAGATCGCCGACCGGCTCGCTGACCGGCTTGAAGTTGTAGGTCTGGCTCAGGGTGAAGCGCGCCAGGTCCCAGCGCACCGCCTGCTGGTCCGGCCCCGCCACCGTCTTCGCTCTCAAGACGTTCGACACGGAGTACGTCACTTCGTTCGCCTTGCCGAGCCGGTCTATCCCGTGCGCTCGCTCGTAGCCCGGGTCGATTCCCGTCGCCGTGTTGTAGCCCGGGTCGTAGGTCGGCATGTCCTTCTGATCCAGCCCGCGGATCTCGATGAACGTCGCGCGGGGCTCGATCGAGTGCTGGAGAGCCGCGATGCCTCCGGCGCCATTCGTGCTATAGACCCGCGTCATCTGTGTCTGCACTTCCACGCCCGCCTCCACCTGGCGGCGCAGCCGCGGATCGTAGACGGAATCTTGACTCAAGATGCCGTCCACCCCGGTGTGAAACCCGGTCACGCGCTGGTCGTAGTATGTGAGGCGTCCCCCGGCAAACGGCGTGACGGTCACGATACCCGCGATCGGGATCGGCACGAAGAAGCGAGGGTGAAAATCCGCCCGCATGCCCTCGGGGCCGTCCACCTCCCGGATGAAGTTGACGAATGACGCATTGGTCTCGTAGAGCAACCAGGGAGCCCCCGGGATGGCCTGGCGGACTCCCGCGAGCTGGATATCTGGAACGCGTTGCAGCTCGATGGGGCGGAGCGTTGTCAGGTCCTGGTACCACCGCACCCGCCCGAGCAGGCTCCAGCTGGGCCAGGTCTTGGTGAGCGAGACATCGGTGATGGCCGCGAGTCGGGAGCGCTCGGTCAGTCGGTCGGCGTAGTCGCGGAAGATCCGGTCGTCGCTCGTGACCGAGGAGTCCACCTTGAAGGCCAGGCTGGGTGTGATCCGCCAGTCGTGCCGCAGGGAGGCCCACCCTCGATTCTCGGGAAGCCCGGGGTCTCGACTTCCACGGAAGGCCTCGGTGATCCCGAAGGCGGACAGCTCGCCGCGCTGGTCTCGCGACAGGATGTAGCGGTAGTCGGCGTCCAGACCGACGCCCCGCGCGCTGAAGGTGTCGAGCGACACCGTGAGGTCCTGGCTGTCGTTGATCGCCCAGTAGTAGGGAACCTTGGCAAAGTAGCCCCGGCGGCTGGACTGGCCGAACTCGGGGTACAGGAAGCCGGACTGCCGCTCGCGGCGCAGGGCAGCCGCGAAGAACGGGACCCAGGGCAGCAGAGGCACGCTCTTGACCCAGAACGAGGCGTCCCGGCCGTAGACAATGTCGTCCAGGTCCGCTGTTCCCGACCCGAAGTGGAACGACCAGGACGGGTCGTCCCCCTCGCAGGTGGTGAACACTCCGCGCTGGATCCCGTAGACGCTGTCACCGATGCGGTCCATCCGCTCGCCGGAGAGGTGGTAGTAGGGAGCCGAGAACCCCGAGCCGTTGTAAACGACCCCGGTGCCGGTCTTCAGGTTGTAGTCGATGCGCTCGCCGACCAGGCGGTCGGGCCCGTCGTAAAAAACCACTTTCCCCTGGGCCACCGCCTGCCCGGTATCGCGGTTGATCTCGACGCGGTCGGCGAGCAGGCGGCTCTGCCCCCGTGTGATCTCCACGTCGCCGACGGCGATCATGAGATCGGTGGACCCGCCCACCTGGATGATCTGGTCGGCCA
>Ga0075423_10002267_pt1 | contig 17344 bp, 16 predicted proteins | sample SoiMethybrSBSTD2_FD_80114 | JGI IMG/M metagenome (GOLD analysis project Ga0075423, IMG submission 80114) | Bulk soil microbial communities from a Populus tree surrounding site in Tennessee, USA - Soil MetaG P. TD hybrid SBSTD2 | ecosystem: Environmental > Terrestrial > Soil > Tree plantation...
CTCGCGTACCTCGTGTCGTTCGCACGCGAATATTCGCCGCGACGAGACGCGGACCACTACCAGACGATCGCGTCCGCGTTCGCGAATGGCGACGGCATCTCGGCGCCGTTCCCGTTCACGTATGTGCACCCGACGGCGTTCCGGCCGCCGCTGTACCCAGCCATGCTCGGTGCCGTCTACTGGGTCACAGGCATCCACGTGGGCGTCGGACAACTCCTCAACGTCGCGCTCGGCGCGACCGTGGTCGTGCTCGCGGCGATGCTCGGCGCACACATCGCCGGGTACCGCGCCGGCGTCGCGGCCGGGATCGCCGTCGGCGTCTACCCGCCGCTCCTCGCGAACGACGTCGTGCTCCTCAGCGAGCCCCTGTCGCTCGCGCTGCTGCTGGCGATGATCCTGTTGCTGGTGCGCGGTCGCCCCGCGTGGGCGGGCGCGGCGTGCGGCCTGCTCGTGCTCACCCGGCCCAGCGCGCAGCTCCTCGTGGTCGTGGTCGCCGCGTGGCTCGTGTGGCGGGTGGGCTGGCGCCCGGCGGCTCGCTTCGGCGTGGTGTCGCTGGTCGTGCTCGCGCCGTGGGTCGTGCGCAACTGGGTTCTCGTCGGCACTCCGACGATCGTCACGTCCAACGGCTTCAACCTCGTGTCCACGTACTCCGACGAGGCGCTGGCGTCGAAGGGCTTCGCCGACGCGGTGTTCGACGGCCGGTTCAGGCGCATCAACGACACCAACCGCAACGAAGTTGAGCTCGACAACGCCTACCGCGAGCACGCGCTCGACGACGTCGGCGATCGGCGAAGCACTCCGCTGCTCGTCGTCCGCCACAACCTCGCCCGGTACTTCGACCTGCGCCCGGACGTGAACGAGAGCGCCGAGCGCTCCGACGGGCGCAACATCACGGTTCGAAACGTGACGCTCCCGCTCGTCTACCTCGTGACGGTCGCCGGCATAGTCGGGCTCGTGCGGGCACGCCGCCGGCGCGGCGCCGAGCTGCTGCTCCTACTGGGCGCGTACTTCACTGTCGTGAGCATCGCCGTCATCGCGGTACCGCGGTTGCGGGCGCCGTTGGACCTGGCCACCGCCATCGGCGTGGGGTTGCTCGCCGCCGAGCTGATCAGCCGGCGGGCGCGGGCACCCGAAGCGCGAGAACCCGAACCCGCCGCCGACGACGCACCGAAACCGACCGCTCCGCCCTGGGGCCGGCGCGCGCGGATCCTGGTCACGCTGGCAACCGTCGTGGGCGTGATCGTCGCCGTCGGGGGCGTCGCGTTCGCGCGGAACCGGGTCGAGACGAACGCGGAGTCACAGCTGGAGCAAGAGCTCGGTCGCGACGGGCGCGCCGTGAAGCTCCTCGCCGCGGTCGACGCCGACAGTCTCGTGCGTGGAGGCGCGGCGCCCTCGAAAGCCGACTATGCACGGGCCCAGGTGATCGCCGACCGGCTCTGGCTCCTGTCGCCGCGCCTCGCCGGCGGCCTGCGCACCGAGACCCGCGACGCCGCCCGCACCCTCGACGAGGCCCTCTTCGAGCTCAAGGTGCTCGACCTCGTGACGAGCGGCAACCGCGATCCGGCAACGCCGCCCGCGGACGCTCTCGACGCGTCGCGCGCCACCTACGACGCCGAGGCGCGGCCCGCCAACCATCGGCTGCCCGACTGGGACGCGCTCAGCACCAACCCCGTCATGCGGCGCGCGGCGCGGGATCTCGAACGACTCGAGAAGCGGCTCGGCCGTCCGTGATGCGCGAGTGCGGGCGGTAGTCTCGGTTCGAGCTCGCGACCCCCGGTCGGCATCGGTCGGGGGCTCCTTGCGCGCTCCACGGCCACCGTGGGAACCGAGATGACGACGACCGAGACCCAGACCGCCGATCTGCTGGCCGAGCTCCCGGCGCTCCTGGCCGAGGAGCCCGCCGTGCGCGCCGTGATCGACCGGGCGCCGGTGGTCGCCGTGCCCGAGCCGGCCCGGGCCCTCTACCTCGCCGCCCTGACCCTGGTGACGACCCGCCGCCCCATCCTCGTCACGGTGCCGACCGCGGCCGAGGCCGAGCGCGTCGCCCACGACCTCACCCGTTACCTCGGGCGCGACGCGGCCGTCGAGCTCTTCCCGGCGTGGGAGACGCTCCCGTTCGAGCGGGTGTCGCCGTCGCTCGACACGATGGGCCGCCGCCTGCGGGTGATCTGGAAGCTGCGCGCGGGCGGCGAGCACGTTCCCGACGTCGTCGTGGCGCCGGTGCGGGCGCTGGTGCAGCGGCTGGGCCCGCACGTCGAGGACGTCGAGCCCATCCGCATCCACCCCGGGGCGCAGGTCGACCGTGACGAGCTCGTCACCCGGCTCGTCGCGTTCGGGTATCGGCGCGAGTACCAGGTCGAAGCGCGCGGCGAGGTCGCCGTGCGCGGGTCGATCGTCGACGTGTACCCGGCGACCGACGACCATCCCGTGCGCATCGACCTCTGGGGCGACGAGGTCGATCGCCTCTCGCGCTTCTCGGTCGCCGATCAACGATCGACTGACGAGATAGATGAGGCGTGGCTCTTCCCGGCCCGCGAGCTGCTCCCCAGCGACGAGGTGCGTGAGCGCGCCGGCGGGCTCGTCGGGCGCGAGCCGTGGGGACGCGAACAGTGGGAGCGGCTCGCCGACGGGCAGGTGTTCGACGGCATGGAGTCGTGGCTCCCGTGGCTGTCCGACCGCGAGCACGTCCTGCCCGACCTGCTGCCCGACGACGCCCTCGTGCTGCTCGTCGAGCCCAAGCGCACGCGCGACCGCGCCCAGGAGCTCCTCGACGAGGAGGCCTCGCTCGGGTCGACCCTGTCGGCGACGTGGGGCGCGAACGGTCGTGAGTTCCCCCGCCTCTCGCTGCCGTTCGACCGTCTGCTCGCGCACACGAAGGCGGGCGCCACCGCGGTGCTCGCCGCGCCCGAGTCGCCGGACACCCCGCTCCTCGCCGGCGCGGGCTTCGACCCAGTCGTCGGCGACACCGAGGGCCTCACGCGCCGGCTGCGGGACCTCCGCGACCGCGGTACCCGCGTGGTACTTGCCGCCGACGGCGAAGGAACGGCGGGGCGCCTCCACGACGTGCTCGCGGGCGAGGGCATCACCACGATCCGCGGCGTGGCGCCGGGCGAGATCGGCATCGTGGTCGCGCCGCTCGAGCGCGGCGTCGTCGTGCCGGGGGCGGGGCTCGCGGTCATCGCCGAGGCCGACCTCACGGGCCGGCGGCGTGTGCACCGCCGGCCGCGCGGCGCGCGCCGCGGCGCCGACTTCTACGACGCGCTCGAGCCCGGCGACTTCGTCGTGCACTACCAGCACGGCGTCGGCCGCTACAAGGAGATGACCACCCGCGCCATCGGCGGCGTCGAGCGTGACTACCTGCTGCTCGAGTACCGGGGCGGTGACAAGCTCTACGTCCCGACCGACCAGGTCGGCGCGGTGCGTCGCTACACCGGCGGCGACACGCCCTCGCTGAGCCGCATGGGCGGCAGCGACTGGGAGAAGACCCGCTCCCGAGTCCGGTCCGCGGTGCGCGAGATCGCCCAGGAGCTCGTCGTCCTCTACCGCCGCCGGCTCGCGACGCCCGGCCACGCCTTCGGGCCCGACACGCCGTGGCAGCGCGAGATCGAGGAGGCCTTCCCGTACGAGGAGACCCCCGACCAGGCGCAAGCCATCGAGGACGTGAAGGCCGACATGGAGCGGCCCGTCCCCATGGACCGCCTCGTGTGCGGCGACGTCGGGTACGGCAAGACGGAGGTGGCGATCCGAGCCGCGTTCAAAGCCGTGCAGGACGGCAAGCAGGTCGCCGTGCTCGTCCCGACCACGCTGCTCGCCAACCAGCACGGCCAGACGTTCCGCGAGCGCTTCGCGAACTACCCGGTGCGCGTCGAGGTGCTGTCGCGATTCCTGACCGCCAAGGAGCAGGCCGCCGTGGTCGCCGGCGTCGGCGACGGGTCGGTCGACGTGGTCATCGCCACCCACCGCCTCCTGTCGGGCGACGTGCGCTTCAAGGACCTCGGCCTGCTGGTCGTCGACGAGGAGCAGCGCTTCGGCGTGCAGCACAAGGAGCTCGTCAAACAGCTCCGCACCAACGTGGACGTGCTCACGCTCACCGCGACACCCATCCCGCGCACGCTCGAGATGTCGCTCACCGGCATTCGCGACCTCTCCCTCGTCAATACGCCGCCTGAGGACCGCCAGCCCATCCTCACCTACGTCGGCGAGTTCGACGAGCGCGCCGCGGCCGAGGCGATCCGGCGGGAGCTGCTGCGCGAGGGCCAGGTGTTCTTCGTGCACAACCGCGTGCAGGACATCGACTATGTGAGCGAGCAGCTGCGCGAGCTCGTCCCCGAGGCGCGCATCGGGGTGGCGCACGGGCAGATGGACGAGGGCCGACTCGAGCGGGTGGTGCTCGACTTCTGGGAACGCGAGTACGACGTGCTGGTCTGCACGACGATCGTCGAGAGCGGCCTCGACATACCGACCGTCAACACGCTCGTCGTCGACCGCTCCGATCTGCTCGGGCTCGCGCAGCTGTACCAGCTGCGCGGGCGCATCGGCCGCCGGGGTCAGCGCGCCTACGCGTACCTTTTCCACCCGCGTGAGCAGTCACTGACCGAGGAGGCGTACGAGCGGCTCAAGACGATCGGCGAGTTCACGGATCTCGGCTCCGGCTTCAAGATCGCCATGCGCGACCTCGAGATCCGTGGCGCCGGCAACATGCTCGGCGCCGAGCAGTCCGGCCACATCGCCGCCGTCGGGTTCGACCTGTACTGCCAGCTCGTCACCGAGGCGGTGGGGGAGCTGAAGGGCGAGTCGCCGCCCGCGCCCGTCGAGGTCACGATCGACGTGCCCGTCGACGCCTACCTGCCCACCGACTACCTCTCCCGCGACGACGTGCGCATGGAGGCGTACCGACGCCTGGCCGCCGTCACGACCCCGGCCGACGTCGACGACATCCGCGACGAATGGAACGACCGGTACGGGCCACCCCCGGCGCCGGCGGCGGCGCTCCTCGATGTGGCGCGCCTGCGCGCCGAGTGCGTGCGGACGGGTGTGCGCAGCCTCTCGGTGCAGCGGGGCGTCGCGCGCATCACCGGCCTCGAGTTGCGAGAGTCGGGGAAGATCCGGCTGCGGCGGCTCGTGCCGGGCGCCGTGGCCAAGGCCGACGGCGAGGTCGCGATCCCCGTCTCGGGAGCGGGGGCGGCAGTCTGTGCAACGCTCGTCCAGCTGCTCGGTGAGCTGGTTCCCGCCGACGAAGCCGCGCCACTAGCATCCGCCGCGCCGTGAGATCACTTGTCCGCGTGCCGGTCGCGCTCGTCGCGATCGCCGCGATCGCCGCCGTCACCGCGAGCTGCAGCGCGGTCCGGCCGTCGGCCCTGACCGTGAACGGAAACGAGCTCTCTCGCGACTCGGTCGACCGCGAGCTGTCGGCGATCGCGGACAACCCCAACCTGAAGAACGAGATCGCCGCTACCGAAGGCACCATCAAGTCCGGCGGCAGCGCGATCTGGCTCACGCACGTCGTCACCCAGCAAGTCGTCGACCGCGAGGTACGCCGGCGCGGCATCAAGGTGACGACGAATGACCAGCGGGCTGGCCAATCGCAGGCCGCGAACTTCTTCGGCCCGCAGGCGCTGGACGCCTTCCCGAAGTGGTTCCGCGACCAGGCCGTCGGTGAGTTCTCCCGGCAGACGGCGCTCTTGCGCGCCAGCGGAACGCCGCCGAGCGACGCCGACGTTCGCGCCGCGTACCAGACCGCGATCGCCCAACTCCGGCAGCAGTGCCCGTCGGGTCGCTTCGTGTCGCACATCCTCGTGCCCAGCCAGCAGCTGGCCGCCGGCCTCGCCGCCCAGATCGCGGCGGGGACGAGCTTCGAGCAGCTCGCCAGCCAGCAATCGACCGATTCCGGATCAGCGCGAGACGGGGGAGAGCTCGGCTGCATCGACGGGCAGCAGCTCGACCCGACGTTCCAGCAGGCCGCTGCCTCGCTCCCACTGAACCAGGTGTCGGCGCCGGTTCAGACCCAGTTCGGCTGGCACCTCATCCTGGTGCGCGACACGATCCCGTTCGAGCTGCTCGAGAACGGGCTCCGCCAGCGCCTCGAGCAGCAGTCTCCCGCCGCGCAGCGCCGGCTCGCCTCGCAGGTCGCACGCGCCGACGTCGATGTCGATCCCAGGTACGGGCGGTGGGTCGTGCGGGGCGGCCGCGGGAGTGTGCAGCCGCCGCGCGGCGCGCCCCGAACGACGGCGACGCCGCCACCGACCACGACGCCGGAGCCGGTGCCGTAGCCGTGGGCGGCCGCATCGTGGTCGTCGGCCTCGGACCGGGGGGTGCCGACCTCCTGCTCCCCGCCGCACGTCGCGCGCTCGAGCACACCGCGACCCGGTACGTCCGCACGTCCCGGCATCCCGCCGTCGCCGACCTGGCCGCCGCCGGCATCGAGCTCCGCAGCTTCGACGACGACTACGACGCCGCCGACGACCTCGATGACGTCTACGACGGGATCGCCGCCGAGCTCATCGACGTCGCCACCACCGCCGGCGAGGTGGTGTACGCCGTGCCCGGCAACCCGGCCGTCGCCGAGCGCAGCGTCGAGCTCCTGCGTTCCGCCGCGGCGCGCGGCGACATCGTGCTCGAGCTCGTGCCCGGCCTCTCGTTCGCCGAGCTGGCGTGGGCCCGGCTCGGTGTCGACCCGATGGCCGGCGCCCGTCTCGCCGACGCCCGTCACCTCACGGCCGAGGACGCGGTCGGCGGCGGCCCGGTCCTCATCGCGCAGTGCGACACGCGCCTGTTGCTCTCGGACGTCAAGCTCGTCCTCCTCGAGGTTCTTCCCGCCGACGCCCCCGTGACCGTGCTCCGGCACCTCGGTCTCGACGACGAGGAGGTGCGCACCGTCGCGCTCGCCGACCTCGACCGGGACGTCGAGCCCGACCACCTCACGGCGCTGCTCGTCGACAGCGGTGTGAGCGCGGCCGCACGCGAGCTCGCGCGGCTGCTCGGGCTGGCCGAGCGGCTGCGCCGGCCCGGAGGGTGTCCGTGGGACGCCGACCAGACGCACCATTCGCTCACGCGCTACCTGCTCGAGGAGGCATACGAGGTGGTGGAGGCGGTCGAGGCGCTGCCGCCCGACGCGCCCGCCGGTGACGTCCCCGCGGGCGCATACCGTGCGCTCGAGGACGAGCTCGGCGACCTGCTGTACCAGGTGATCTTCCACGCCGTGCTCGCCGAGGAAGCGGGCGCCTTCGACATGGCCGGCGTCGCGCGCGGCATCCACGACAAGCTCGTCCGCCGTCACCCGCACGTGTTCGGCGACACCGACGCGGAAACGTCATCCGACGTGACGCGCAACTGGGAGCAGATCAAGAAGGACGAGAAGGGCGCCGCGTCGATCGTCGCCGGGATCACGCCCGGGCTGCCCTCGTTGCTGTACGCGCACAAGCTGATGCGCAAGGCCGCATCGGTCGGTCTCGACCCGGGCGGCCGGGACGACGCGCTGCGCCGGCTCGATGCCGTCCTCGCCGACCTCCGCACCGGAGACGACCAGGACCTCGAGGCCCGGCTGGGCGACCTGCTGGCGGCGGCGATCGTGCTCGCCCGGTCGGGCGGTGTCGACGCCGAGTCTGCCCTCCGCGGCTGGGCGGTACGGTTTCGTCGTCGATTCGAGGCGATGGAGCGCCTGGCCGAAGCGAGGCAGCTGGAGCTGCCGGCGCTCACGCCCGCGGCGGTGGCGGCGCTCTGGATCGAGTCGGGAGGAGGGCCATGAGCCGCGCGTCGCGGTACACGATCCAGGGTCACGAGGTGACGATCCCGGTCGAGGTGCGCGACGCGAGCGCGCACATGGCGTCGTTCCTGGTGCCCGCGGCCGCCGCCCAGGACCTCATCGGGTATTCCGGCCTCGAGGTCGCCGAGCCGCTCCCGGGTCGAGCCGTGTGCTCGCTCGCCTTCATGCGCTATCTCGACAGCGACCTCGGCCCGTACCACGAGGTGGCCGTAGCGTTCCTCGTTCGCCACAAGGGGATGGAACCGGCGTCGTCGATCACCAAGAGCGCCGAGGTCGCCCGCGGTTTTCTCGGAGCGTTCATCCACCAGCTGCCGGTGAACCAGGAGTTCACGCTCGAGGCCGGCCGCGGCATCTGGGGCTTTCCGAAGTTCCTCGCCGACATCGACCTCGACCTCGCCGGGCCGGTCGCCCGCTGCGAGCTGCGTCACGAGGGCGAGTTCGTGCTCTCTCTGGCGATCCGTCCCGGCATCACCATGCCGGCGCGCGGTTCGAGCCTGGATGCTTACTCGCACGCCGACGGCGTGCTGCGCCGTACCGCGTGGTCGATGGAGCCCGCCGGGATGCGCGGCCGTCCGACGGGCGCGGTGCTGTCGCTCGGCGACCACCCGATCGCCAAAGAGCTGCGCAGCCTCGGCTTGCCCGGGCGCGCCGTGTTCAGCAGCTCGATCGACCACGTGCGCATGCAGTTCCAAGCTCCGGACGAGCTGTGATGCCGCCGGCGCCGGCGGTCGCGCTGGTCACCGGCGCCGGGAGTGGCATGGGCCAGCTGGCGGCGCGCCGCCTGGCCGCGGCCGGCGCCTCGGTCGCCGCCGTCGACGTGAACGACAAAGGCCTCGCCGCGACGGTCGGGCGGGCGCCGACCATGCGCTCGTGGACCTGCGACGTCTCCGACTCGGACGCCGTCGAGCGCGTCGTGAAGGAGGTCGAGTCGGCGCTCGGCCCGATCGACCGGCTCGTGCACGCAGCCGGCATCTGCCTGCCGTCACTGCTCGCCGAGCAACCGGTCGACGAGATCGACCGCACGATCGCCGTCAACTTCCTCGGCACTGCCTACATGGTGAAGGCGGTGCTGCCCGGGATGCTCGACCGGCGTCGCGGCGACGTCGTCGCGTTTGCGTCACTCGCGGGGTGGCTGCCGAGCCCGCGCCTCGGCGCGTACTCGGCGTCGAAGCACGCGGTCGTCGCGTTCATGGAAGTGCTGGCGTACGAGAACCGGGGGAGTGGCGTGCGGTTCGCGTGCGTGTGCCCACCCGTCGTCGACACGCCCATGGTCGCCGGCATCCAAGCCCGCGACGACGCCGCCCTGGGCGGTCAGCGCGGCATCGATCCTTCCGTCGTGGTCGATGCGATCGACACCTCGCTCGAAGCGGGTGAGCTGTTCGTTCTGCCCGGCAAGGGCACGAAGACCGCGTGGCGGACGCGCCGCTTCGCGCCCGCCCTCATCTGGCGCCAGATCGAGCGCGCGACCAGTCGTCGCGCGTGAGCTCGTAGATCACCTCGTCGGTGTGCGTCGACCCGTGGGCTTGCATGCCGAGCTTCTTCATCAGACTGAGGGCCGCTTCGTTTCGTGGATCGGTGCGACCAACGACCTTGGCCAGTGCGAGCTCGACGAACGCGTGCTCCAGGGCGGCAGCGGCGGCTTCGGTGCCGATGCCCTTTCTCCAGCAGCGGGGCGAAACCAGGCACGAGAGCTCGGCGGCGTCGTCCTCGGAGTTGATCCCGAGGAAGGTCGATCCCACGAGCTCGTCGTCGAGCGTGATCACCCACGAGCGTTGAACCGACCAGTCGACGCCGACGTTTCGGGCCACGACCTCCTCGGCGTCCGGTTTATGAGGGCTCAAGTAGCGCCGATAGTCGTCGTCGGCGGCGTAGCTGGCGATCGCCTCGCCGTCGTCGGGTCGAAACGGCCGCAGGACCAGCCGTTCGGTCTGCAGTCGGGTGGGCTCGGAGCCGGACACGGGTTTAGCTCTACCCAAACGCGGAGACGCCACGCTCCCGGCTCTTCAGATCCCTTCGGTGCGGTTCCGGGCTTCGTCGGCGGCTCGGCGCTCCGATCGCTTCTGCCGCTTGGCCGCCCGCTTCTCCTGGAGCGTCTTGCCCTTCTTCTTGTCCTTCGAGAAATGTGGCGACTTGTCGGCCATTCGTCCTCCCCGCAGCCCGGGATCTGCCGCTCAAGTGTTGCCAATCGCGCTCCAGCAGTCCACTACCGGGCCAAGCCGAGCTGGACGACGAGCACGATCGCGACGGCCGTGACGCAGAGCAGGTGATCGCGCAGGATCGAACGAGCGAGGCGGCTCTGCCCGGCGACGGTGTCCGAGCGTGTCCCGAGGCGCATCGCGCTCGGGACAGTATGCACCGCGGCGAGGGAGATGGCAGCCGCCGTCAACACGAGCGACACGACAGCCGCCCAGCGCGGGGCATCGCCCTGTACGAGCTGCACGACGATCGCGACGATCGTCCCCAGCATCACCAACGCGACAAGCCGGTTCATCGGACGCGCCGCGGTCGTCACGCGCCGGTAGTAGCCGGCCGTCGATGCGAGCACGTCCTCTGCGACGTCACGGTCACGATGGCGCAGTGCCTGCACGTCGAACATGAGATCGAACCACAGCACCGCCAACAGGAACCCGGCGCCTGCGGTCACGAACGCGGTCATATGAGGTCGATGACGCGAGCCTGGACGTCCACGGTGGACGCCGGTCAGGACCCGAGCGTCACCGGGAGGGACTCGAGCCCGCGCAGCACGACGCGGCCGTTCCGCTCCGGCTCTCCTGCGAGCTCGAGGTCGGGGAACCGCCGGACGAGCGTGCCGATCGCGACCTGGGCCTCGGTCCGTGCCAGCGACGAGCCGAGGCAGTGGTGGATGCCGTTCCCGAACGACATGTGCTGGCCGGCGTCGGGTCGGGTGATGTCGAGCTGGTCGGCCGTCGGGCCCCAGCGATCCTCGTCGTGGTTGGCGGACCCGAGGCACGTGAGCATGAAGGTGCCCGCGGGCACGGTCTTCCCGTCGACGTCCAGGTCCGCGGTCGTGATGCGCCGGGAGAACTGCACGGGGCTGTCGTAGCGGAGCAGCTCTTCGACGGCGCCGCCGTCCAGCTCGGGGTCCGAACGCAGTCGCGCGAGCTGGTCCGGGTGGCCGAGCAACGCAAGCGTTGCGTTGCCGATCAGGTTCACCGTCGTCTCGTGGCCCGCGACATAGAGCAGGAGCACCTGGTCGACCAGCTCCTCCTCGCTCAGCCGGTCACCCTCGTCTTCCGCCGCGAGCAACCCCGTCAGCAGGTCGTCGGCGGGGTGGTCGCGCTTCCAGGCCAACACGTCCTGCACATGGGCGAGCATGTTGTCGGCGGCAGTGAGAGCAGCCTGGACCTCCTCGGGGCTGAGGATCGGATCGAGCGTCTTCGTGAGCGTGTGCGACCAGCCGCGCACCTCGTCCCGGTTGCCGTCGGGCATGCCGAGCATCTCCGAGATGACCGTGAACGGCAGGGGGAACGCGAGGTCGCCGATGACGTCGGCATCACCCCGCGTCGCCATCGTGTCGAGCGCGTCGTCGACCAGCGCTTGGATCCGCGGCCGCAGCTCGTGGACCATCTTCGGCGTGAAGGCCTTCGACACCAGCCGGCGCAGGCGCGTGTGGTCGGGCGGGTCGATGTTGAGGATGGAGTGCGCGCCCCGTTCCTGCGCCTCGGCCGGCGCCTGCTCGGCGAACATCTGCATGCGCGCCGTCGGCGTCGCGTTGTCGACCTGGACGCTGAGCGACGAGTCCCGCAGGACGCCCACGATGTCGTCGTACCGGAACAGGACCCACACTTCGAGCGGGCTGCGGTGCACCGGGTCGTGCTCGCGGAGCGCCTGGTACTGCCGGTACGGGTCGTCGAAGAACCCGGGCTCGAAGGGGTTGAAGATCACGGGCTCGCCCGTGGTGGTCCCGGCCACGCCCGCAAGCTACCCGCCGTCGGTGGCGCCGGCTCCCGGCCCGCATCCAGGGGGGTCCTTCCCCCGACAGTCACATTGGACTAGTTTCGGCACTCCAACCACACCAGTACTGCCCAGCATCATCGAGCGTTTCCCGCGGCCCAGGGGCGGAGGGGCCCCACGTGCGCCGGAGGACCGATGAGCGCCATCGTCGAGGTCGTCGCCCGGGAGGTCCTGGACTCGCGCGGCAACCCGACCGTCGAGGTAGAAGTCGAGCTGATCTCCGGCGCCCGCGGCCGGGCGGCCGTCCCCAGCGGCGCGAGCACGGGCGCCCACGAGGCGCTCGAGCTGCGCGACGGGGGGGAGCGCTACGGCGGCAAGGGCGTCCTCCGGGCCGTCGACCACGTCAACGGCGAGATCGCCGACACCGTGCTCGGACTCGACGGCCTCGACCAACGCCTCGTCGACGACGCGCTCGTCACCCTCGACGGGACCGACACCAAGTCCCGCCTCGGCGCCAACGCGATGCTCGGCGTGTCGCTGGCGACCGCGAAGGCGGGCGCCGACGAGGCCGAGCTGCCGCTGTACCGCTACGTCGGCGGCGCCGGCGCGCACGTGCTGCCACTGCCGCTCATGAACGTCCTCAACGGCGGCGCGCACGCCGACAGCAACGTCGACCTGCAGGAGTTCATGCTCGCCCCGGTCGGTGCCGCGAGCTTCACCGAGGCGTTGCGCTGGAGCGCCGAGACGTACCACGCCCTGAAGGACCTGCTGCACGACCGCGGCCTCTCCACCGGGCTCGGTGACGAGGGCGGCTTCGCGCCGAACCTCGCGTCGAGCGAGGAGGCGGTGACGCTGCTCGTCAGCGCGATCGAAGCGGCCGGGTACCGGCCCGGGGAAGAGGTGGCGATCGCGCTCGACCCCGCGGCAACGGAGTTCTTCGCGGACGGCCGCTACGCGCTGACGCGCGAGGGCGCGTCGTACACGCCGGCGGAGTGGGTCGACTGGCTGGTAGCGCTCGTCGACCGGTACCCGATCGTGTCGATCGAGGACGGCATGGCCGAGGACGACTGGGACGGATGGGTGCTCCTCACGCAGCGCATCGGCGCCCGGGTGCAGCTGGTCGGCGACGACGTGTTCGTCACGAACGCAGCGCGGCTGCAACGGGGGATCGACGCGGGGGCGGCGAACTCGATCCTGATCAAGGCCAACCAGATCGGGACGCTGTCGGAGACGCTCGACACCATCTTGCTGGCGTCGCGGCACGGCTACGCCTCGGTGATGTCGCATCGCAGCGGAGAGACGGAGGACACGACGATCGCCGATCTCGCGGTGGCGACGAACTGCGGACAGTTCAAGGGCGGCGCTCCCGCCCGCAGCGATCGCGTCGCCAAGTACAACCAGCTGCTGCGCATCGAGGACGAGCTCGACACCGCCGCCCGCTACCTCGGCGGCGATGCCCTCAGTCGGGGAGGCCGGCGTGCCTGACCGACAGCACGGCTCCAAGGCAGGCGAGCGTCAGCCTCGACGCCCGCCGACGCGCAACCCCGCGGCCACCGACCTACGGCACCGGCGCCGGATGCTGGTACGCGTGCTCCTCGGCGCCATGGCCGTCGTCGCGCTCTTGTTCGTGTTCGTGTTCCCGGCCCGGACGTTGCTCGCGCAGCGGCACCAGACCGAGAACCAGAAGAAGACCCTCGAGCTGCTCCACGAGCAGAGCCGCAAGCTCGCGGAGGAGTCACGACGGTTGCAGAACAACGCCGAAGTCGAGCGGATCGCGCGTGAGCAGTACGGGTTCGTCTACCCCGGCGAGCACCCGTACGTCGTCGTCCCTCCGTCGACCACGTCGCCGCCGGCACCGACGACGTCGGCACCGGCGACGACGAGCCCTGCTCCGAAGCGCTGACCCAGGCGGATTAGGCGGCGGCTTCGTCGGCGCGGGCGTGGTCGAGACCCCGGATGCGCCCGGTGAGCTCGCGCAGCAGGTTGCGAGCCAGCGTCGGCGTCTCCTCGAGGACGCTCTCGAAGCGGCGGGCGTCGATCACGTACACCTTCATCGGCGTGCTGGCGACGACCGTCGCCGATCGGGGCCGGTAGTCGAGCAACCCCATCTCGCCCACGATCTCGCCGGCGCCGACCCTGCCGATGACCTGCTCGCCGACCTTCACGCTGGCGTCGCCGTCGTCGATGACGAAGGCGGCCGTGGCCACCTCGCCCTGCCGGCACAGCACCTGCCCGGTCTCGAGGACCGCCTGGTCGGTGATGCCCGCCAGGCGTGTCAGCTCCTTGGGCGTGCAGTGCTGGAACAGCGCCACCTCACCCAGCCGCCGGATCTTCGGGTCGTCCACGTTCCGCATCCTGTCCCCTCCCAGATGGACTCGCTCCTCCGTGCAGCCTGAGCCATCCGGGGCTCGCCGCCCATGACCGCGATCACACAGGAGCGGTGACGTCCGTCACGAGCGGTCGTCTACGCGGGCTCGGAAGCGCGCCGGCGAAGGGCGGGAAGGTCGGTGAGCACGATGCGCTGCCGGGCCGTGGTGAGGCAGCCCTCGGCCCGGAGCCGGCCCAGCGCCCGGCTCGTCGCCTCGCGCGTCGCCCCGACCCAGGCCGCCAGGTCGTCCTGGCCGAGCACGAGCGTGACCTCGACGCCGGAGCCGCGGTGCTCGCCCAACCGCTCGGCGAGGTCGACGAGGCGGCGCGCGACTCGGCACGTGATGTCGCCGGTGTCGCGATCGACGGACCGGCGGTCGGCATCGCGGATCTGGGCGGCGAGGGTGCGCAGGAGCCGTACCGCGATCCGCGGATGGCCTTCGATGAACTCGACGAAGGCCGGCGCCGTCACCACGAGAGCGTCGACGGGCTCGAGCGCGATCGCCGTCGCCGAGCGCGGGCGGCCGTCGATCGCAGACAGCTCCCCGACGAGATCGCCCGGCTCTTTGATCGCGAGGAGGATCTCGCGGCCCGATCGCGTCTGCACCGACACCTTGACCCGCCCGCCGAGCACGGCGATCACGTGGTCGCCGGGCTCGCCCTCGCGGAACAGCCGTTGGCGCGACCGGAAGCGCCGCGCCCGGCCGGCCGCCTCGAGCGTGCGCCATTCGTCGCCCGTGAGGAACCCGTGCGGCCGTCCCGTCCCCGTCACGGGCCAAGTGTACGAACGGGCTCTCCGTACACTTTGGGCGACGGCGGCGGCTTTGCCGACCGGCGGCGCAGAGCCGGAGCTTGCGACGGCGATAATGAATCTGTGCCCGCCACCGCCGACGACGTCGCCGAGCTGACCGCGCTGCTCGGCCGGCCGCCCCAGGCGGAGTTCGAGGTCGTGGTGCGCACGCCCGCCGGTCGGCCGGCGGTGATCCGCAACGCACCGCTGCTCGACGACGGCACCCCGATGCCGACCCGGTACTGGCTCGTCGACCCCGACCTCGTGCTCGCGGTGTCGCGTCTCGAAGGCGACGGCGGTGTGCGCGCCGCCGAGGCCGCCGTCGCCCCCGAGGAGCTCGCCGCCGTCCACGCGACCTACGCCGCCGAGCGCGACGCGGCGCTGCCTCCGGGCCATCGGGGGCCTCGGCCCCATGGAGGCGTGGGCGGGACGCGAACGGGCGTGAAGTGCCTGCACGCGCACTACGCCTACTTCCTGGCCGGCGGGGACGACCCGGTCGGCCATTGGGTCGAGGCGCGTCTCACGGATGCCACGGGTGAGCGGTCGTGACGAGCCGTCTCGGCGCGATCGACATCGGCACCAATTCGGTCCGGCTGCTCGTCGCCGACGTCGACGGCGCCGGCGAGACGGCAGAGCTCGAGCCGCTCGACCGACGCATGCGGATCACGCGCCTCGGCCAGGGCGTCGACGAGTCCCGCCGCCTGAACCCCGAAGCCATTTCCCGGACCTTGGACGTGCTCCGCGAGTACCGCGGCGCCCTCGACGAGCTGGGTGTCGAGCGGGCTCGTGCCACGGCGACCAGCGCGGCGCGAGATGCCGGCAACCGCGACGACTTCCTGGGGCCCGCCGCCGACGTGCTGCACTTCGAGCCCGAGCTGCTGCCCGGCACCGACGAAGCGCGCCTGTCCTTCCTGGGCGCGACCGCCGGGCTCGACGAGCCCGCGCCTTACGTCACCCTCGACATCGGGGGCGGGTCGACGGAGTTCGTGGTCGGCACGCACGAGCCCGAGGGGCTCATCTCCGTCGACACCGGAAGCGTCCGCATCACGGAGCAGTACCTGCGTTCCGATCCCCCCGAGCCCGAGGAGCTGTCGGAGGCGGTGTCGGTGGTGCGGGCCCACCTCTCCGACGTCGAGCGCGAGGTCCCGGCCGTGCGCGAGGCGGCGACGCTCGTCGGTCTGGCCGGCACGATCACGACGGTCGCCGCGATCGAGCTCGGGCTCACCGAGTACGACCACACCAAGATCCACCACTTCCGACTCGACCGGACCGGCGCCGAAGACGTGTTCCGCACGCTGGCCACAGAGCCGGTGGATGTGCGGCGCCACAACCCGGGGCTCGATCCCGGGCGGGTCGACATCATCGTGGGCGGCACGCTGATCCTCGTGACCATCATGCGGACGTTCGACTTCAACGAGATGCTCGTGTCCGAAGCGGACATTCTGGACGGGCTCGTCCGCAGCATCAGCGCGCGATAAATCCGTCGCGAAATCCCTCACTTCGCGTGCCAACGCGCCGAAGATACGTCTAATGGATGTCGCCGAGTTCAGCCGGGCGCTCGAAGGTCTCACCGCCGAGGACGTGCATCGCATCGCGGCGACGTTGACCAGCAACCACTCTGACTCGGCCGCCGACGAGGTCGAGGCCTGGCGCGTGACCCTGACGATCGACCGCGTTCTCCGCCGCACGCACCGCACCCGGCTCGCGGCGCGCGCGGCGTCGTCCGTCACGCACACCGTCCTCCAGATCTCTGCCGCGCAAGGCATTCGTCTCCCCGACGAGGAAGTCACGCACGTCGCCCGCGCCGCCGCCGAAGTCGCCCGCGGGCTCATCGCCGGTGACGACGTGCGCGCCGAGGTGGGCGCGCTCCTCGTCGACTGGTCACCCCTCGTCGGCGCACCGGCGTAGGAGGCCGCGGGAGCGTTAGCGTTCGCGGCGTGCCGCAGAGTGAACGTCTCCTGCTCGGGCCCGGGCCGTCGAACCCGTACCCCGAGGCTGTCGCCGCGCTCACCCGTCCCGTCCTCGGTCACCTCGATCCCGAGTTCCTCGCGCTGCTCGACGAGACCATGGAGCGCCTCCGCACCGTGTTCCGGACGAAGAACGCACTGACGCTGCCGATCAGCGGGACGGGATCGGCGGGCATGGAGGCGTGCTTCGTCAACCTGCTCGAGCCGGGCGACACAGCGATCGTCGGTGTGAACGGGGTGTTCGGCGAGCGCATGGCGGACGTCGCCCGCCGCTGCGGCGCCGACGTCGTCCGCGTCGAGGAGGCGTGGGGCCGGGCGCTCGACCCGCAGCGGTTGATCGACGCGCAGCGCGAGCACCCGCACGCGCGGCTCCTCGCTGTCGTCCACGCCGAGACGTCGACCGGCGTCGAGAACGACATCGCTCCGCTCGCCGCGATCGGCGACACGGACACGCTGCTCGTCGTCGACACGGTCACGTCGCTCGCCGGGATCCCAGTCGAGGTCGACGGCTGGCGCGTCGACGCGTGCTACGCCGGAACGCAG
>Ga0075423_10002269_pt1 | contig 17341 bp, 17 predicted proteins | sample SoiMethybrSBSTD2_FD_80114 | JGI IMG/M metagenome (GOLD analysis project Ga0075423, IMG submission 80114) | Bulk soil microbial communities from a Populus tree surrounding site in Tennessee, USA - Soil MetaG P. TD hybrid SBSTD2 | ecosystem: Environmental > Terrestrial > Soil > Tree plantation...
AGGTTGTCAAGCGTGCCACCGGGCGCCGTCTCATTCCCGATTCGAGCTAGCGCGTCGTTGACTGCTTTCTGCTTGATGAATTCACATCCGCCACCGAGCAGATCAATGCCGATGATGCACGCCGTGGCGACATCCGCGAAACCGATATCGTCGCCGCCGATTGAGATGGTCACCAGGTCAGTGCTGTCCGTGAGGGCGTCGAGCTGCTTTGGCTCATGGTGATTGGCGCTCATCACCTGATTGATGGTCGCCCCGCTGCATGCGACAAAACCCGTGGTGTCTCCGCCGTAGAGCGCGATGCTGACCATGTGGGAATCCGAGATGAGCGATCGATTGCAATGGTCGGCATCGGAGTTGTACGAGTTGCCATCGCGAAACGTGTTAGTCAGGAAGAGATGAGTGTCAGGATCTCGGTTGCCCTCACCTGACGAATACGAATCCCCGAGCTCCGCGTACTCGCCGCGTCCAATGACATACCTGCGCAAGGCGATCCGGGAGGGATCGGCGGCATCGAAGAAGGTGACAACTGAGAGCCCGATGTGCTGGGCCAGGACGGTACAGGTCACTTCGGCCGGCTGGCCTGGATTCGAAACAGGACTGCATGTGATCGCGCCAAACTGTGCACTCCAGCCGATCGTCATCGGCCCTTGCTCCAGCGCCTTGACGGTGAAACTCGTATTGGTCCCAATTGGGATGTCGAAACTGGATTTGTCTGTCGGTGTCGGATAGATCCACCCTTCGTACCAGTAGACGTCGGCCGGCGACGTATCGCTCGATCCAGCCACGTTGCTCACCGAGACATCCACACTGCCCGGGGCATGAGGAAGCGTGAACGCCGTGATGTGCGTGTCGTCCACAACCGTGAAGCAGTAACGGGACGACGTCGAAACACACGGCGGCAGGAGCGGCTGGCCGCTGCCGAACTGCACCGTCTCAGCATTGGTGAAGTTGCTGCCGATGATCGTAACGGTGGTCGAGCCGGCCGCCTGCCCGAAGCTTGGCGACAGCGATGCGACGGTGGGGACCGTCGGAGGCGGCGGAAGACCCGGGCAGGACGCTGCGAGCGAGATCTTCACAGGGGTGGGCTCGTTGTGATTCGCGACACCGGTTCCCAGAGCCCCCAGCTGGTCGTTGCCCCAGACCCAGATGTTGCCGTGGCTGTCCACGGCCATCGAATGCACGATGCCGGCCGCGATGCGTACGAGTTCAGTACCCGAAGGGAAATGAACCTGCATCGGCGTGCCGGTGGGGTCGGTCGAGCCAATGCCCAGCTGCCCGTCTTGGTTCAAGCCCCACGCCCAAACGGTGCCGTCCGACTTGAGAGCCAGGGCGTGGCTGTTGCCCGCCGCGACCTGGATGACGGAGTCGATGCCCTGCACCTCGAGTGGCGTGCGGCTGCTCAGAGGATCGCCGACAGTGCCCGTTCCCAGCTGACCGAATGAGTTGTCGCCAACGGCCCAGACGTGGCCTGAGGAGTCGACAAACAGGGAGAATGCCGCTCCCACGCTGCGGCTCATCGACACATCTACGATCGCCGGCAGGTTTGGTACGAGTGTGAAGGTCGGGACGAATTGGACGGTCGGGATGCCGAGCGCTAGATTGTTGCCGGCGCCGTAGAGCGCACCGTCGGAAGTCAGCACGAGCGACCGGGCGTTGCCGGCGAAGACTTTGACGACATGCGGAGGCGTCTGCAAGACCACCGGGTTGACCTGCGTGAAGAATGTGTCGCCTGCGCCGAGGCCCGACGATTGGCCCCAGCCCCAGACAGTTCCGTCGGCCGTGGCGACGATCGTATGGGAGTGGGCCGCGCCGACCGAGACGACGTTGGTCGGGCCTGATACGGGCACCGGGCTGGAGGAAGCCGCTCCCGTTCCCGTTTGGGAATTCACGTTGGTGCCCCACGACCAGAGCTGTCCCGACGGATCGACCGCGAATGTCGTCAGGAAGCCGGCCCACACTCCGGTGACGTTGGTAAGCAGGGGATTCGATGACACCGCGGTCGGCGTCAGAACCTGCGTGCTCGTGAAGCCGAGGCCGAGCTCACCCTCGACATTGCGGCCCCACGTGAACAGCTGACCATTTGAGATGGCCGCGGAGTACGTGTCGCCGCCCGAGATGTTGCTCGCCGTGCATGGCGCAGCGGCGGCAAGCGCCGAAGTGACCGGGGGAGACCCAGCTTGAGGAAGAAGTAGAACCGCGACCAACATGGCGGCGCGCGCGAACGAGCGCGGTGGCTTCAAGTAGCTCCTCCCTCTGTTTAGCGGGTTGACTAAACGGTGGCGCTCATTGTGCGTATCGCCGCGTCAATTGCAAGGGCCTCTTTCGGGTGGCCGTGCATCCGAAGACGATGACCAGGATCCAGTCGCTCAACGTGGCGACAGAGCACAACCTCGAATCCGAGATTTGGTTCCGGGCCAAGCACTCGAACCCTGGACCTTGCGGTTAACAGATCGGCCCAGCCAGTTTAGGAATCGTAGAGACGAATTCAAGCGCACCGAGGGAGGCCGCGTCTGTGGCGCGCAGCTCAGCGCTCGCCTTGTCCGCCCAGGCCGGAGCCTGCCACGGCGATCAGGAGCACGATCGCGAGGACGGCGGCGGTTCGCCGCGCCCCGGTCGGAGCCTGGACATCAACGCGAGCGTATGGCTCAGTTGATACCCCAACCCACGACCGGCTTGGCTAGGCGACGGACGAGGGGAACCGCTGAGAGGGTCGGTTCCCCTCGAATCAGGATTCGCCGATCAGTAGCCGCCCGCCGCTGATGCCGTCGCGGCATTTGGGGCGAAATTCTCGGATCTCGAGCTCTGAAGCACGAACTGCGCCACTTGCGCACCGAGCAACTGACCCGCCGCATCGTCTAGCGGCGTGTGCTGACCGGCGTAGATCCGGCTCAGCCCAGCCTCGGTCGCGATCGCGCCGTAGCTCGCGAAGCTCCGCACCGCTCCAGGTAACGCGTCTGACGTCACATCGATCCGGCCGTCCCCATCGAAGAAGGCGGACAACACGCTCGCGCCGGCGGCGCTGATCGTGCTGTGGGCACCCGGGTACGAGGGGTCCGGCGCGGTCACGGCAAGCGGCGTCCAGCTCGGATCGCCGGTGATCGCGGGGTTGCCGATGGTGTCGCCGAGGCGAATCGCTGTAACCGGCCTCCACACCAGGTAGCGGTACTTGGCGTCGTAGAACGCGATCACCGAGTCGGCGAAGGTCAGGTTGAGGACCGCGAAGAGGCGAGCACTCGTCGCGAGGTTCGAATGGTGGGCGATCGCCGCACGATCCGCGACCTCGTTCCACGTGTTCCAGATCGGCGGGGCCCAGAACTTGGCGGCCACCGTTTGGTCCGCTGTGCGGGTGGTGCTGGTGTTCTGGCCAAGACTCTTCACTTCGTTCAATGCCGCGGCGTAAGCAGCACTTGTTACGTCGGGCGGCGGTGCCGGGCGAAACTGGGAGGCGCTGTCGAGCACAAACGGTGTGACGTTCGACCAACCGGTGAAGGCCGGCGCTGGAAAGTTGGGAGGCGTAGGCCGGTAGTCGCCCGGTTGCGTCCCGGCAACGAAGGGCGGTGGCATGACGGCCGAGCCGTCGTTGGCGCGATCGGCGACCAGTCGCGCGGCGACATCGGTGCCGACCTGGATGCCTTCCTTCTTCGGCTTGCCATTCGGGATTGCCGCCAGCTGGGATGCGAGCAGACCGTCGAGTTCAGGCTGAAGCTTCGGGTAAAGCGCCGTCAGTGAGTCGTGCGCAGCCTGCGCGGCCGCTGCGTCGATTCGCGACTGGCGAGGCGCCTGCACCGAGAACAGATACGGCGGATCGTCCTTCGTAATCGACACGACGGCGTCATAGATCGCCGCGTGCACGATCGCGAAGCTGCGCGTCGGGTGGATGCTGGCGGGTTGGTCGCCAGGGGTCTGGACGATGTGAAGGAGCTCCTGGTTCCAGGCGACGACGATTGCGCCGGACCGTCCGTCGGCCCGGGGAGGGGCCGGTTGGGTGTTGTTGGTGGCGACCGCGCTGATCGCCGTGGTCGCCACCACGCCGAGCACGATGCCGAGGGCGGCGACGAAAGCAACTGGTGATTTTTTCATCTACTTTTCTCCTGGTCAGGCCGCCGGAGGAAAGGGCACGGACGGCGCCTCCTCCAGCTGTTGCTTCAGACGCCGCGTTGTGCGGTCGAGGAGGTCGCAGGCGACGGGATCGAGCCACCCGCCGGCGAGCCGCCTGGTGCTGTCCGACATCGCGACATCGAAGGTCATACGGATCTCTGAACCTCCGGCCCGCCGGGCGATAGACATCGCCATCCGGACACGCATGCTCGAGAGGTTCGCCGCTGGATCGCCGATTAGCTCCAGGGCGGCGGTGCGCGTCTTCGGATTCGAGGCCACGACGCGCCCCGACCCGTCGTATTCGGCCTTGAACGGTCCGAGTCCGACGGCGATGCGCGCCTCGAACGAGCCCGGACCGGTGAGCTTCGTCAGGGTCGCGCCCGGCACGCAGCCGAGCAGGGTCTCAGGGTCGTGAAGCTCGCGAAAGACCGAGTCGGGATCGCGGCGGACGAACGTCACAGCGTTGATGGAGAGCGTCGTCATGACTTGTCGATCCCGGTGCCGGCGGCCGACAGGACGTACCACTCGGCGCCGAAGCTGCTGATCGCCTCGCCGGTGATGTCACCTGCCTGCCGGTCGGAGACGAAGTAGTAGAGGGGGTGGCCGTTGTAAACGACCTCGAGCGAGCCGTCACCGCGCGTGGTCGTGGTAAGCAGGGATTGGTTGATACCGGCTCCCGCTTGCGGTGTGCCGTGGGCGATCAGCGGCGGCCAGACGGAGGCACAATCGCCGTTGCACGTGGACACATCCTTCTTGTCGGCCTCGAACAGGTACAACGTCCTGCCGCTGCCGTCGACGAGGATCGGTCCGAACGCGGAGTTGCGCAGCGCGATTGTCGTCGCGGCAGGCGGCTCCGGGGTGCCAGCAGGGGGACTGGTGACCCCGGGATACCGCCCGCTAGACGAAGGCGACGTAGAGGTGCCGTAGGCAGACGAACCGTAGCCACCGCAGGCGGCGACCAGCAGGGCAGCGCCTGCGACGGCCCCATTTAGAGCGAGTTTCCAGTTCATGATGTTGTGCGATCTCCCTATGTGATTGGGTGTGGACGCGGTTAGATATGCGGCCCTGTTACAGCGGCGGATCAGCCGCCGATGCTCATTCCCTCGACGTCGATCTCATTGGTTCCAGGTCCGGGCTGCCATGTCAGGTGAGCCAGCGGAGCTGTGGCGGGACCGTGGATCACACTCCCGTCGAGGGCAAACTCCGACCCGTGGCACGGGCACACGAAATGCCGTTTTGCGTCATCGAACGCGTACGAGCAGCCAAGGTGTGGGCAGGTGATCGCGAACGCTCGCAATTGCCCGTCCTTGCGGGCCACGAAGCCGCCAAAGGTGGGATCGCCCGGGGAGTTGTTCTCGCCGCCGTCGGCCATGATGAACGCGGTGCCGGTGGGCGCATCGAACTGAGACACGGTTCCCTCGCGGAGTGCCTGCAGAGGAGTGTTCAGCGCGACGCGCACCTTGTCCTTCATCTGCTTTGGGTCACGCGGCGGGAACAAGTACACGGCCAGTGGCGCGACGGCGGTGACGACGGTTGCCGCCATGATGGTGCCGAGCAACCAGCCGAGAAACGCGCGTCTCGTGGGCTCATTCGGTGACTCTTCGGGGGAGCGCATCACGCACCCAACTACGGGCGTGCATTACACGCGCCTAGACGATGTAGAGCTCGACCTGTCCGTTGTTCACGCGTGACGGAATCTGCGGCAGATTCGCAGGCGCGGCCTTCAATCGGTAATAGAGGACCTTGCCCGACCAGCTGAATGCGGTCTGGTGGCAGGGGCAGTTGAGCTTTCGATTGGCGTCGTCGGGCTGAAGCTTGCAGCCGAGATGGGTGCACACTCCCGACACTGCGGTGATCGTGCCGGCGTCGTTGATGATCACTGCGTCCAGCGACGCTGTCGACACCTGCATGGCGTGTCCGGTTGGAATCCCGTTCACTGCCGCCACGGGCCGCCAGCTCCCGCTGTCAGGAAGCAGCGTCGCCGAGCCGCCCGCTCCGCCCGATTCCTGGCGGTTTCTGACCACCTCGTCCAGGCCGACTCCAACCACCACTGCCGCGGCGGCGGCGCCTGCGGTTCGCAGCCATGCGCGCCGGCTGAGGCGGCGATCCACAACCGTGTTCTCATCCAGCGTTTCGGCGAGGCGTTGATGAATTCGGTCGAGGGCGGCCGGATCCGGAACGTCCGCCCCGACGCGGGCCGCACTCAGGCCGGCAGCGGCCGTCATCGCCTCCGCTTCCTCCTGAGACGCCTCGAACCGATGCGGCCGGCGTCCGTGCAGGAGCTCGTCAACGAAGCGTGCGACGCGATCTGCCGATTCTTTCAACGGAGCACCTCCCGCTCGAGCTGGGCTGCCTTGCGCAGAGCGCGAAACTGCAACACGCGAGCATTGGACTCGGTCACCCCGAGCTCATTGGCCGCCTCGCGCACCGAGTAGCCGCGCAGGAACCGAAGCTCCAGGATGTTCCTGAAGTTGTCGGGCAGCAGCCCCAGAAGTCGCCGGGCCTGGTCGGCGGCGTCAGTGTTGGCGACGGTCTCGATGGGGAGCTGCTCGAGCTCGTTGGCCGCGTCGCGCGCCGCGTAGTGGCGGCGCCAGTGGTCGGCCAGGACGGTGCGCGCTGTCTTGACGAGGTAGGCCCGAACCGTCGGTACGGGAGCTGGCAGGCGAAGTGTCTTCAGGGTCTGCATTAGCGCCTCTTCCGCGAGGTCTTCGGCGTCGGCCGCATTTCCGACCTTGCGAAAGACGAGCTGATATATGCCGACGACGTTGTCTTGGTACACCGACTCCCAGTCGGGGTAGATGGGGGGCTCGGGCTGACCCAACGGTTCAGGGTCTGGGTTTCCGAGCACGCGCAGCTCAGTCACCGCCAACCCGGTCCCCTGGTCACGCAGACCAGATACGTGGGCGCGTTACAAGCAATCGTTCAAGCGACCGAATGAAGCCCTTTGCCGGCAGGTCGTTGCCTGCGATCGCGGCTTGTAGGTGGCCGGCGGCGATCATCAGCGGCCAGGATTCGGGAGCAGCTTCGAATCGCACCGGCCTTTTGCGCGCCACGATGTCTTCAACGTAGGCGGACACCTGAGCGACCTGCCGGAAATCGCTCGGTCCGAGCGGAAATCCGATCCGCCAGGTGACACGAGTCAGTGCGGCGAGGATGCCCCGCCTGGCCTCGTCGGGACGGATGCGAAGCTGGGCTGCAATCGCCTCCGGCGACCGCCGCCGTAGGAATCGGAGCACCAGCACGAGACGCATCTCGGCGGTCAGGCCGGCCAACAGTGAGTCCAGCGAGCTGGTTGCCTCCGATCCGCAAACGGCAGCGCAGCTTACTCGCGGGATTCCATAGCCCTCAACCCAGTGGCGTGTTACAGCCTCCGCAGTCAGATCCATGACCCGGTCATCCACCTCCTGGACAAGCTCCGGCAACCGAAGGTGGCTCGCCGTGTTCAGCAATGCCCACGCTGTGGAGTCCTCACTGTCGGCGCGATTGCCCGTCGAGCGGAAGCTGGTCCTGTAAGCGGGCATCAGCCAGCGCTTGAAGACCTGGGAAGAATCCGTGTAGGTCAGTCCGCGAATCACCGCGAGATGAGTCATGGCAACCCCAGGTACGGTGCGTCGTTACGAACGCGACGTTTGGTAACGGCTGCGCGTAGTTGGTTCCCGTTATGAGACAAGAACACACAGCCACTGACGTCGCCATCGCCGCCCCCGTGTCGTTTGTTCTGCGCGCAAACGTGGCCGGCGCCGCCAGGCGGATGATCGCCATCGCGTACTTGCGGATAGCTTTCGGGGTCATCTGGTCGGTCGACGCTGCACTCAAGTGGCAGCCCGCGTTTCAGGCGAACTTCAGTCAGATCGTCGCCGGTGTGGCTCAGGGACAGCCTGGGTTCCTCAGCTGGTGGTTCGCGATCTGGCAAGTGATCGTCAGCGGGCGGGCGCCGATCTTTGCCCTGCTGACCGCAACCACTGAGACCTACCTCGCGTTTGCCCTGATTGCCGGATTTGCGCGGAAGTTCACGTATGCCATCGGAATCGCGTACGGGTTGTTCGTTTGGTCGGTGGCCGAAGGATTCGGCGGACCCTATATGCCGGGCACGACCACCGATGTGGGTGCCGCGATCATCTACAGCCTCGTGTTCTGGGCGCTCTTCCTCGTCGATGCCGGGCGTATGAGCGTGGATCGCCTCATCGCGGCAAGAGTTCCCGCTTGGCGGCGCATCTCCGGCTGAAGCGAAGGTCGCGCAAGCGCATTGAATTTCGAAACCCCTCCGGATGTTTGGGTGTCATATGCGTGTAACAAACGGTCCGAACGAATCGGTCGTGATGGTCACAACCGGGGATCGCACCTCAGAGACTGATCTGATCGACCGTTTGCGGAACGGTGATGAATCCGCCTTCACCTGGCTTGTCGACACCTACAGTCCGTCGCTTAAGAGACTCGCCCTGGTGTTCGTCTCGGTCGACGCGGTCGCGGAAGAGGTGGTTCAGGAGACCTGGCTGGCCGTGTTGACCGGAATAGGTCGATTCGAGGGCCGATCGAGCCTGAAGACCTGGCTGTTCAAGATCCTTACCAATCGCGCCAAGACTCGAGCCGTGCGCGAAAAGCGGACCGTCCGATTCTCTGAGCTCGGCCTCGAAGAAGAGGATGGGCCGGCCGTCAGCCCCGAGCGCTTTCTGCCCTCCGACCATCCGAGCTTTCCCGGTCACTGGTCCATCCCGCCTCACCCTTGGTCGGGGGTGGCTGAACAAGCTGTCCTTCGTCGCGAAACCATGGAGGTCTTGCGCCGCGGCCTCGAGAAGCTCCCCCGCCTACAGCGCACCGTCGTGACCCTTAGGGACGTAGATGGCTGGCCAGCCCATGAAGTGTGTGCAGCGCTCGAGCTGAGCGAGGCGAACCAGCGTGTCTTGTTGCACCGCGGGCGCAGCCGGCTGCGGTCGATCCTCGAGACATATTTCGCGGAGGATGCGTAACGTGGCGCCGAGCTCCGATACTGATTGGCAAAGACACATGGGCGATGACACCCTTCGCGAGATGGCTTGTCAGGAGCTGGTCGAGGTCATCACGGATTACCTCGAGGGCACCCTTCCCAAGTCGGACCGCGCACGTTTTGACGCCCACCTTGCCACGTGCTCGGGCTGCCGTGAGTATGTCGAGCAGATGCGGGCGCTGATCCGGCTCAGTGGAAGTCTGACCGCGAAATCCATCGAGCCCGAGACCCGCGACTCGTTGCTGCGGGCTTTCCAACGCTGGAGAGACTCCCAGACCCGCCTGTAACGGCCGGCGCCGCAGCGGGACTACAACTCCATTCGACACCGTCACAGGACGGGTCACCACGAAAGGAGTTCACCGCATGCACCAGAGAATTTGCCGAAAGCTCGTGTCGCCTGGGAGGCTGCCGTGACACGAGTACATGTTTTGAGTGCCGTAAACAGCCGAAGGATCCTGGCTGCGATCCTGATCGGACTAACAGCGCTGGCACTTGGAGTCGCCGGCTGGTGGACATCGCCTGCCAAGGCCGCTGATCAAGCACCGGGCGCTGCTAATGGCCTCGGTCAAGTAAGCGGGCTGCTGCCTCGAGACAAGCTGGTACTGGAAAGCGCGCTGCAGGTCGATCTGACCACAGAGACGGTTCGACTGCCCCTGTACAAAGGGACCGCCAACGGCCATGACGTGTGGTTCATCCTCACGGAGGCCTCGGACCTCGGACTTGCGCACAATAGCGGACTCAATTACGCTCCCAAGCTCGCCAACATCGCCATCGGTTGCCCGGAATGTGTGCAGACGGTCACGCTTGATTCACCGACCGCCGACCAGAACAAGTTCGGGCCGGCCACCGTCCACTTCCAGGGAGAGCCCGACTTCTCCCCAACCCGAACGCTGGTTCCCGGCCCGAACGGCTTCCCGCCTGCCAGCTTTTCGCCCGGCGCGGTCGCGCGTCCCGGCTACAGCCCATTCATCCAGATCGCCGGCAGCTCGGTCGTGTACAACGCCCCGATCGTGGCCACCGGTGACGGTCCGTTCGACGTGACCACGCACACCAACACGTCGGACCGGGTGCTCGGCGTCCACATCGCCAAGCCACCGTTTCCGTCCGGCCAGGTCCTCGAGTCCTGGGTCGATCTTCTCGTCGTGAAGGGATTCGACGCCGGACAGCCCATCCTGTACCTCAGCACGGAAGCGGGCGACCAGCTGGCCTCTGTCCTGGAGCGAGCGACCTACGTGCCCGCCCTCGCCAAGGCCGCGTACAACGGCGGCGACGACTTCCTGGGTTCGTCGCGCGAGCGGCTCTTCGGTTTCCTCAACGGACAGACCGGAGCCGACAACCCGCAGTCGCAAGGATTCCAGCACCTCGTGCTTGACGGTCACGCCTCACAGGACGCATCAGCCGGGAACACCGCGCTGATCAACGCCTTGCGGAATGGCGGCGACCTGCTCAACGTGTTCGGCGACTTTCCAACTCTCGCGGATCCAAGGCACGCGCAGGCCTACAGCCCCCTGTGGGACGCGCAGCTCGGACAGTGGACCCAGAAGGCGATCGACGAGGGTTTGGACAAGCGACAGATCGACGAGAACGTCGTCTTCAACCTTGCCGCGACTCGCCCTGACCTGATTACAGGTCCGGGAGGCGCGCCCTACGGGAGCGTCGGTATCGACATCAACTGCGCCGTGATCGGTTTCACGGCGAAGGCCCCGACGGCGAACCTCGTTGCGCCGGTGCCCAACTCGCAATTCCCGCCTCGTTAACAACACACGCCTCCTTCGGCACGGATCCGGACTGCCCGGGTCCGTGCCAATTCCAAACCTCGTGTTCGGGGTGGCGAATGGCCGAGCCCGATTCATGATGTTTATGCGGCCGAAAAACTGAGCTGGAAGAATTTTCCGGACCATAAGGAGACGACTGATTTGGCGGTAACAAATGTTTTGCATCCGGCGGCCGAGCGGGCGAGGTTGAAGGACGGGATCCACATTGAGCTCAGCCCTCGCCGCGTCAGAACATATTTCGGTGGCAAGCTGGTCGCAGACAGTGATCGGGTGCTCCTCGTCTACGAGACGAAGCGGCCGCCCGCGTATTGGTTTCCGACTGCCGACGTTCGCATGGCGTACCTCCGTCGAGAGAACCCCTCCGACGCCTCGACGGATGCCATTCGCTGGAGCCTCGTTGTCAACGACCGCGTTGCTGAAAAAGCCGCCCGCGCTTACTCAAAGCCTGCCGGCGACAAGAGCGCCCTCGAGGACCATCTGACGTTCTACTGGAACGAGATGGACGCTTGGTTCGAGGAGGACGAGGAAGTCTTCGTCCACCCGCGAGATCCTTACACCAGAGTGGACACTGTTCACAGTTCGCGACATGTACGGGTCGAGGTCCACGGCGTGGTGGTGGCCGAGACGCGGCGGCCCATTCTGCTTTTCGAGACTGGGCTGCCCACGCGCTACTACATCCCGAAGCAGGATGTGCGGATGGATCTGCTCGTGCCGACGTCATCGGTGACCAGATGCCCTTACAAAGGTGTAGCGCGGTACTGGTCGGGACCAGTTGGCGACGGGATGATCCAGGACATCGTCTGGAGTTATCCGGCTCCGATCCCCGAGTGCCCGAAGATCGAGAACCTGCTCAGCTTCTACAACGAGCGGGTCGACCTTTATGTCGACGGCGTCTTGCAGGACCACCCGACAACGCCGTTCTCATAAGTCGCAACGCGTCCAGCGGGGTCGGATGGAGTAGCGCCTCTGCGCGAGCTCACGCTGGCCGAAGGGCTGAAATTTAACGCGGGAAATGGATCCGGGACAGGGACTCGAACGCTGAACCTGCCGTTAACAGCCGCCTGTCACTCCAGGAGCGTCTGCACCCGCGCGCCCAGAGTCCGCAATTCCGTGCGATACGCGTCCAGGCGGCGATGGGATTCTGCCGCGGGATTGATCTGGAGCACCAGCCAGTCGCCTTCCGGCCTCGCGAGGCCCTCGATGTCAATGCTCGGGATCAGCAGGCAATCCGTCGCGAACTCCTGCTTGATTCGGTTCCAGCCGAGAACACAGACAAAGGTCGAGGCATGCGGCCGAAAGCTCGCCCGACGGACGTAAACCCGTTGCTCCGCATCCGGTGAGCTCCATCCGGAGGTCTTCACCTGGATGCCCAGGAAGCGCCGCGAAACCATATGCCGCGCGAGCACCTCGACGGTCTCGAGGTCGGGGAAGGGGCGAAACAGCGCGAGTGACTCTGCGTCCGCGAGGCGACGGACAACTTCGAGCTCGCCCACGAGTCCCTCGGCCGCCCGGTCGACCGGCGGTGCGCGCTCTTCGACGGCGAGCCCCGCTCCGCCTGCGCCGAGTCTCTCCGCGAGGTGGTCTCGCTGCACCAACAGCGGCGCCCACCGCGAATCGCCGCCCGCGTGCATCTGAAACGCAGCGGTCAGATACTCGCGGCCGTCGACGAGGTCATGCGACGCGAGACGTCGAAACTCGTCTTCAGTCGCGACGAGCACAAGCTCCCCGAGCTGCGGGCCGTCGACGAGCGCGCAAACCATCAGCGCGTCGTCGTCGACAAGGCTCGACGCAGGCACCGTGACGTGAACCTGGCCTGCAGGCGTCAGCGAGGTGCGCGACTTCACCTGCACCGCGATGTACTCGCCATCCGTCAGGCGGTGCAGAACGCCGTCGATGCCTCGGTCGCGCAGGGGAAGGAAGACGTGCAGCATGCCCGCTGACTGCCGCACGAGCTCCGACCACACTTTGAACTCGGCGACCATCCCGCTCGCCAGCGCCTGGGGCCGGTTGAGCGTCCCTGACCCATCCACCGCAGCGCCATTGTGCAACCGGAAATCGAGACTTCACGTTGCCGGGGTTCCCGATCCGGCGCATGTCCCTTAACAGGCAGGGTTGGCGCCGGGCGGGTTGCCCGGCCAGACTCGCGGGATGAAACAAACAGCCGTCGTCAAGCAGCTCTATCGCCTCAACGTCGAACCCAGGGTCATCGACCAGCTCAGCAAGATCGCCGCGCGCACGGGAGAGCCGAAGACGCGCATCGCGACGAGGCTTTTCACCGATGCCGTGATGAGCTTCAAGGCGGAAACCGCCAGGAAGAGCGGACCGAAGAAGGCCTAGCCGGACTCGCGCTCCGGATCGACGGCGTGGCCGCCGGGTGGCGTCGCGTACATCGCCTCGATCTGCGGCGAGTACTTGCTGTAGATGACGCGCCGCTTGAGCTTCATCGTCGGCGTGAGCTCCTCGGACTCGGGCGACCACTCGGTCGGCAGGATGGTGAACCGCTTGAACTGCTCGATTCGTGACAGATGGGCGTTGCCCGCGGACAGCGCCCGCCGGACCTCGGCGATGACCGCCGGGTCCTCGGCGAGCTCGGCCATCGTGGTGCCTGCGATGCCGCGTGCCTTGGCCCACGCCGGCGTGACCTGCGGGTCGAGCACGACAAGGACCGAGATGAAGTTCCGCGAGTCGCCGACCGCCACCGCCTGGCCGATGATCGGGCTCGACTTCGCGAGCGCTTCGAGATTGGCGGGGGAGATGTTCTTCCCCGATGAGGTGATGATCAGCTCTTTCTTGCGGTCGATGATCCGGAACTGGCCGTTGGTCCCCGCCTCACCGATGTCGCCGCTGTGCACCCAGCCGTCTTTGTCAATGATGTCGGCGGTCTTGCCGGGCTCCTTGTAATAGCCGACCATGACATTGCCGCCTCGGACGAGCAGCTCGCCGTCCTCGGCGAGCCGAACCTCGACGCCCGGCATCGCCTTACCGATGGAGGGCGCCTGATGGTCAGCTTGCGGGACGAAAGTCGCCGGGCCGGTGAGCTCGCTCATGCCCCAGACCTCGTACAGCGGCAGGCCGAGCGCCGCCCAGAACTCATGCACCTCAGGCCGGCAAGGCGCGGTCGAGGTGACCGCGATGGTCGTCTGGTCGAGGCCGACCTTGGACCGCAGCAGCGTGAACAGCGGCTGCGCCCGTTCGACAGCGGCAGCGAGCTCGCCCGGCACAGGCTTGCCATCGTGACGAAGCCGGTAGGCCTGGATGGCGGCGGAGACCGCGCCCTGAACCATCTGACGCTTGGCTTCGTCCGGCTCGGCCGCGATCCCTGCCTGGATGCCGGCCATCAGCTTCTCCCAGACGCGGGGCACCCCCACGAAGAACTCCGGGCGTGCCTCGAGCAGATATGGGAGCAGAAGGTTGGGATCCGGACACAGCCAGACTTCGTGCCCGAGGTGGATGCCGCGCCACTGCGAGGTGAATCGCTCGGCAACATGCGCGAGCGGCAGGTAGCTGACACAGCGCGAACCGGCGATCGGCTCGCCGCGCTGGATCGACTCGAGCGTCCACAGGATGTTGTTGTGCGAGTAGACGACTCCCTTCGGCGGTCCGGTGGTGCCTGACGTGTAGATCAAGGAGATCGTGTCCTCAGGCCCGACCGCGCGCCACGACTCGTCGAAAGCCTTGGGCGACTCCTTGTGCAGCTCGCGGCCCCGCGCGAGCAGCGCGTCCCAGCTGGTCACGCCCTCGGGAGCGTCGCCTCGCACCAGCACGAGGTGGCGAAGGTGCGGAGTCCTGTCGCGGATGGCGAGGAATTTGGCAAGGAATCCCTCGTCTTCGACGAACGCGACGGTTGCCTCGGAGTGGTTGGCGACGTACTCGATCTGCTCCGGAGCGAGCGAGTTGTAGACGCTGATCGCGGCGCCGCCCGCATGGACGATGCCCAGGTCGGCGATGACGTGCTCCGGCGCGTTGCGCGCCATGATGAGCCCGAACTGGCCCGGCCCGAAACCCAGCTCGCGCAACGCCAGCGTCACGGCGGCGACCTCGTCACGGTACTGGGCCCACGTCAGCGTCTTCCAGTCGCCGTTGACCTTCCAGTGGAGGGCCGGCTTGTCGCCCCACTTCTTGACGGCCGCGGCGAACTCCGTACACACCGTCTTGCCGGAGACCTCGGCGTCGATCGCGGCCCGCTCGGCGAGCGCGTCCATGTCGCGGAATACACTACTCGTTGGTGGTGGGGCGGTCTTGATCTACGTTCGCTCGCATCGCTCGATCGTCTCCATCGGAGTTGCGGGCGTGGCGTGGGCGGCGGTCTTCGGCATCCTCACGATCGGCGCCTCCAGGGTCCCGGCGGGCGAGGTGGCCGCCTTCGCGCTCGGCGCCGGCGCCGCGGCAGGCATCGCGGTCGCGGCATGGTCCACCTGGCGTCTCGTGCACTGGCCGCGCGCCCGGCTGTGCTTCTTCCGCGACCGGCTCCTGGTGATCGAGGGCAAGCACGAGATGCGAGCGGTGTGGACGGCCATGGAGGCGGTGACGCTGTCCGAGCCGCACGCGTGGCCGCGTGTGAGGTTGACCGACCGGCTCACGATCCAGCTCAACAACGAGCCGGCGCTGGTGATCAAGCCCGCGACGTTTGGCCTCGAGCCGGGCGCCTGCCGGGACCTGATCGTCCGGCTTCGCGACGACCCCAAAGCGCGAGTCAGGCTCCCTGAGTTCGACTCTTGGCGCGACCTGGCCATCTCGCCGGTGGTCGCGGGGGAGCTAAGCGACCCCAGACTCTAGAAGCGAGCGATCATGATCGCGCTGTGATCTCCCTTGCGGGCCGGGATTTCCTTGACGTGGCCGACCTCGACCGCGCCTCGCTGCGCCGGATCCTCGATCTGGCGCATGACATAAAGAAAAGGAAGTGGACGGAGCGCCCGCTGGCGGGCCGCCACGTCGCGATGCTCTTCCAGAAGCCTTCACACCGGACGAGGGTCTCGTTCGAGGTCGGGATCGCAAGGCTTGGTGGCACGAGGACCACGCTCACCGAGAACGACGTGCAGCTCGGAGTCAGGGAGAGCATCCCGGATGCCGCGCGCGTCCTCGACCGTTACGTCGACGGCACTGTCGCTCGTTTGCGTTCGCATGAGGACCTCGTGGCGCTTGCGAACGCGTCGGAGAAGCCCGTCATCAACGCGCTCACCGAGCGCTCGCATCCCTGCCAGATCCTCGCCGACCTGATGACGATCGAAGAGGTCCGTGGCGATCTTGCGAGGCAGCATGTCGTCTACATCGGCGACGGCAATAACATCGCGAACTCCCTGATCGAAGCGTCGGCGCTGACCGGCTTCGAGCTGACGGTCGTGACGCCCGCCGGCCACGCGCCCGTGGCTTCGGTGCTCGAGCGCGCACGTAGCATCAACTCCGAAAAGCAGCACGTCACCCTCATGAACGACGTTCCAGAGCTCAGGACCGCAACGGTGATCTACACAGACGTCTGGGCATCGATGGGGCAAGAGGCGGAGCAAGACGAGCGCCGCAAGGCCTTCGCGGCCTACCAGGTCAACCGGCGCGTTATGGACTCGGCCCCCGAAGCGGTGTTCATGCACTGCCTGCCCGCGCATCGCGGTGAGGAGGTGACCGACGAGGTCATCGACGGTCCTCGCTCAGTTGTTTTCCAGCAGGCCGAAAACCGGCTCCACGCGCAGATGGCGCTGATGGCGGAGCTGTTCGCGTGATCGGCATCAACACCAGCCAGCTCAACGACGTCCTGAACCACCTCGGGCCACTCGAGGTGCTCGACGTCATCGTGGTCACCTTCATCCTGTACCAGCTGCTTCGGTTGCTCCGCGGCACGCAGGGGACGCAGATCGTGGTCGGCCTCATCCTGCTGGCGGTCGTCGGCGTGGTGTCGACGGCCCTCAACCTGGTCCTTCTGTCATGGCTGTTCCGCAACGCGACGATCTTCATCGTCATCGCGGTCATCGTCATGTTCCAGCCCGAGCTCAGGCGAGCGCTCGACCAGCTCGGCCGCATCGGCCACATCGGACGCCCGCTGTCGCGATACAACGCGCGCCAGTACAACCAGGCGATCTCGGAGGCCATCCGCGCCGCCGAGCGTTTGAGCTCGAAACGCACGGGGGCGCTGATCGCCTTCGAGCGCGACGTCGGTCTCGAGGATTACGCGGCGACCGGCGTCCGCATCAACGGCGAGATCTCGGCGGAGATGCTGCAGTCGATCTTCTACCCCAACTCGCCCCTGCACGACGGCGCTGTGATCGTGCGCGGCAACCGGGTGATCGCGGCCGGCTGCCTGCTTCCCCTTCCTGAGGAGGGGACCGTGCGCGAGCGTCTCGGCACCCGCCACCGCGCCGCTCTGGGCCTGTCGCTCGCCTCCGACGCGCTCGTGCTCGTGGTGTCCGAGGAGACCGGCAACATCTCCGTGATCGAGGAAGGGAAGATCAGCCGCAACCTTGACCCCGACAGCCTGCGCCGTCGCGTCGCGGTC
>Ga0075423_10002271_pt1 | contig 17338 bp, 21 predicted proteins | sample SoiMethybrSBSTD2_FD_80114 | JGI IMG/M metagenome (GOLD analysis project Ga0075423, IMG submission 80114) | Bulk soil microbial communities from a Populus tree surrounding site in Tennessee, USA - Soil MetaG P. TD hybrid SBSTD2 | ecosystem: Environmental > Terrestrial > Soil > Tree plantation...
AAGAGGTGTCGCCGCCCGGTCGGCTCATTCGGATCGCGGCCTGACATCACCTCCAAGCGGTGAGCCCGTGTCTGCTCGTAGCCGGTCATCGGACCGCCGATCGGGTAGAGCCATCTGCGGTTGCCATATCACCGATCCCTTCTGACAGAGGTTCCCCTGACCTGGCACCTGACATGGACGCCCATCAGGTGATCGAGCCGGAGGTTTTCGCTCCTTGCGCGCTTTAACGGACCAGCCTTTGTGATCCGGGGTATTGGGAAAGTATTAGGGAGAACGAGGACCTTCTGGGGTCATCTGCCTGGCGCTTCGGCTGGGATTCCTCAAAGGCTGCGTGGTGGCCGAAAGGTAACGTCCTGGCGACTCAACGTCGAGCCACCTTAGGGACGGCCTCGCTGCAGCGCGAAATGCCTTTGCAGAGGGCGGACTCGGCGACGAGCCGAAGGGGAGCAGCGTGTCGAGGACCGGCCAGAACGGCGTTCCGGCCCCCGGCACGACCGGATGCATGACAAGCCGGACTCGCTCACGAGTCGCGACGAACGAAGTGGCCGGCGGGGGTTCGGCCCGCCCACATCGATGTCGCCCCCCGACCTCCCTGTGAAGCCTCACCCTCAAGGGGTGAGGCGGTACCTCGGGCCATAATGCGATGATCTTGATGATGAGGTCGTAGGACTCGACCTCCAATCGAACTGGGGTCGTGATGAGCGGCACCGGAGTCGAAGGGGGTAGCCAGATCCGCACTTTCCGCGTCGAGATACGGGAAGAGCACCTGGCCGAACTCGGCAAAAGGCAAGCACTTCGCGGCCTGGCAGGAGCCAAGCCTGTTCACGACTGGAGCTGCGAGCCGAGCCTGGTCATTGCGTTGATCTTCGCCACCAACAGCTTCGCCGAAGAATCCGAGCAGCGTTCCGCTCGCTGCCTTAGCAGAGGAGGTCCTCAATGAGTACGGTCGAGACCGCAACCGAGATTCATCCCTTCAACGTCAGCATTCCGGATGAGCGGCTCTCTGACCTGCGCCGCCGGATCACTGCGGCGCAGTGGCCGACCAAGGAGCTGGTCGAAGATTCCTCTCAGGGCGTGCAGCTGGCGACAATGCAGGAGCTCGCGCGCTACTGGGGCAGCGACTACGACTGGCGCACGACTGAGGCGAGGCTCAATGCGCTGCCCCAATTCATGACCGAGATCGATGGCCTTGATATCCACTTCATCCACGTGAAGTCACAGCATGAGAACGCGCTGCCACTGATCATCACGCACGGCTGGCCAGGCTCGGTCCTGGAGCTGCTGGAGGTCGTCGGCCCGCTCACCGACCCGACGGCGCACGGCGGAGGCGCCGAGGACGCCTTCGACTTGGTGCTGCCATCGCTGCCCGGCTACGGCTTCTCCGGCCAGCCAACGGAGCTCGGGTGGGATCCCGCCCGCGTCGCGCAAGCCTGGGCGGAGCTGATGAACCGGCTCGGCTACACGCGTTACGTTGCGCAGGGCGGTGACCAGGGCGCCTCGGTCACCGATGCGATGGCACGTCAGGCGCCGGACGGGCTGCTCGGCATTCATCTCAACTGGCTGAGCGCATTTCCGCAGGAGGTGGGGGCGGCGCTCTTCGGCGGTCTGATCCCGGCCGGAATCTTCAAGCGGGTTGTGATCACGGTCCTTGGTGCCCAGGCCAAGAAGAAGGAGCCTGAGGCACTTGATGCGCTCGCCGCCCTCTTCCGGAGGGGCTACTTCGTCGAGATGCCGGAGCACCCGCAGACTATCGGCTACGCCTTGACCGATACACCGGTCGGGCTGGCGGCCTGGATGCTGGACCATGACGCCGACAGCTACGAGAAGATCTCTCGCGCCTTCGTCGACGACCAACCTTCGGGCGGTCTGACTCGGGACAGGATCGTCGGGAATATCACGCTGTACTGGCTGACGAATACCGCGACCTCGTCGGCACGGCTCTATTGGGAGGGCTTCCGAACCATCTTCGCTGCGATCGCGTCCGGGGAGAAGCCAGCCGAACTCTCCCTTCCCGTGGCCTTTACGGTCTTCCCCGGTGAGATCTTCGAGGCTCCGCGCAGCTGGGCGGAGAAGGTTTATCCGAACCTGATCTATTTCAACGAGGCTGACAGGGGCGGCCATTTCGCGGCTTGGGAAGAGCCGCAGCTGTTCGCTGAAGAGATGCGCGCCGCGTTCCGGTCACTGCGGAACGCGGGGTCGTGATGAGCAGCACCGCCCAGACCACCACCGAGATTCGCACCTTCACCGTCAGCACTCCGGAAGACGAGCTGGCAGACCTTCGTCGACGGGTCGCGGCGACTCGGTGGCCCGATCGGGAGACCGATGCCTCCCAAGGTGTGCAGCTCGACACGATTCAGGCACTGGCCCACTATTGGGCGAGGGGTTACGACTGGCGCAAGTTCGAGGAGCGCTTCGTCGCGTTGCCGCACTTCATCACCGAGATCGACGGGGTGGACATCCACTTCATTCACGTGCGCTCCACGCACGCGGACGCGTTGCCGCTTATCGTGACGCACGGGTGGCCGGGCTCCACCATCGAGCAGCTGAAGATCATCGAGCCGCTCACCAACCCCACCGCCGGCGGGGCCGACGCGGCGGATGCATTCCATCTGGTGATTCCGTCACTGCCCGGCCACGGGTTTTCGGGCAAGCCACACACACGGCAGGCACAATCATCTTCCCGCCTGGATCGGTGTAGGCGGAAGCCCTCAGTCGGTCATTCGCGCCGCCCGACTCGGCTTCAGCCTGATGCTGGCGATCATCGGTGGACGTCCGGCGCGCTTTGCGCCGTTCGCAGCGCTCTTCCAACAGGCACTCGCTAACTTTGGCCGGCCGTCGCTCCCGGTTGGCGTGCATGGACCCGAGCACGTCGCAACGACAGACGATCAAGCACGTGAAGAGTTTTGGCCGCACTGGCGCGAACTGATCAGGCTCGTTGCCGTCGAGCGTGGCTTCGCAATTCCAACCGAGGAGTCCTTCGCCTTCGAGACCGGGCCGCAGGGCGCCCTCTACGTCGGATCCCCCGAGACCGTGGCCCAGAAGATCGCGACTAGCCTCCGCATGTTGAGTGCCACGCGCTTCGATCTGAAGTACGGCGCCGGCGGCCTATCCCACGAAACCCTCATGACCAACATTGAGCTGTACGGCCGCCAGGTCATCCCACGTGTGCGCGAGCTGACGAAGGAGTAATTCAGCAAGATCACGCTTGGTGAACGGGCGTCAACGAGCCACATTGAGTTGATCGCGATCGGCAGCCTCGCCGACCTGCAGGCCATACCTTTGTGCCGACAGGAGGCCGAGGCGCGCCTGGAAAGGCGAACCCTCTACCGGGCGCCTGACAATTCGGTGAGTTGACCCGACAGCAGAAGCACTCAATTGCAGATTGCGCGTCGAGCAGATCGACTTGGCGCCGGGCCCGGTCAAGCCTGTGAGACCGCCGCGCACACCTGGTCCAGCATCTCGCTCTCGCCCTTGCTGACCTGCGCCGCGCCGAACCCCATGAAACCGCCCTCCTTGGCGGCGTTGGCGGCGGCTTGCGCCGAGGCGACTAGCCACTGGCCGAACGCCGCCGTCTCTTCTGGGGTCGCCTGAGCTGCCACAAGCGCCTGGACGGCGCTCAGCTCGACCAGCACCTGCTCACCATTCGGCGCGGTCCCCTCCAACGAGGGCCGGTACCCATCAAGGGGGTTCCGCTTCTGCTGGACCTCCGCCTGGATGTCGAGGGCCACCTCGGTCACTAGTTGCTCCCGACTGGAAGGATTCGTGGCGGATTTCACCGTCGCCATCGACTCCTTTGCGGCCTCGATCGGACCGCTGGGATCGGCCAGGGCAATGGCCAGACCGGCGACGAACGGCGCCCGCACGATCCGGCTCCACTCCTCCTCCGAGAAGTCACTCTTGGTCGTCACGGCAGGTCCTTTCGTCGCAGGCAGGCGCGTGGGCGGCCCGGGCCGTCTGCGCGCCCTCGTGGCAGTCTCCCGCGTCGCGTCCGACATTGTCACGGTCCGCTTGGTACGGCAGGACCGACAACCATGCCGCCGGTCGAAGATCAGCGCAGGGCTGCTGTCACATACCCGACGACGAGCGCATTCTCCCAGCTTGATCACCAACTCATTGATCACACCAGTCCCAACGTGGGGCCGCTGTGCAGAAGCCGACCCTCCATCGATCGCTGCCAATTGGGGCATGCCGGATTAGTCGAAGCCCCCGGCTGACATGATCACTGGCTCCCAACTGGTACTGCGCTCGGGTTCAGGCGCTGCTGCGAGCCTTAAGTTTTAGTCAAGCGCGAGCTCAATCGCCGAGTCCAGTGGTAGTTCCCGTCCCTTGGCCCACCCTTGGGACCACTCCTGGGGCCCGAGGAGGTCCTCGGCGACGGCAAGGTATCGGCCGGAGACTCGCTCATCGAGGGGCAACTGGCGGCCGGCGTAGCTATTCCGGAGCCGCTCGGCTGCGCCGGCAAGCATCGCGGCCCGCGTCGCATTGCCGTGTAGCGCCTGGACGGCCGCTAGCCCGATCAGACCTTCCGCGGTCCCTCCCGATTCGGCGAGGTGACGAAATGTCGTGAGGCTGCTGCGGAGGAGGGCGCTGGCTCGGTTGGTGTCGCGGTCGATGAGCGCAGCGTGTCCGAGGTAGCCGAGGCAGCGTGCGTGAAAGCGCTGGTCGCCTATTTCCTCGTACGCCTGGAGCGCGTCTCCGATTGCGGCCCGAGCGCTATCGGTGTCCCCGATGCACAGGTGCGCAAGCCCGAGGTTGAGCTGGGAGGTCGCGAGGAGCCAGCGCTCGCTACCTTGTCGGGCGAGGCTGAGCGCATTCTGGAGCAGGTTGACTGCTTGCCCGCCGTCATCGCGGGAGATTGCGACCATGCCGCGTAATGTCAAGGCGTTGCGGTGTGCCCGGTCGTCTTGGTGTCGCTTGGCCAGGTTTGCTAGCTGAATGGCAGCTTCCTCGGTGGCCGCCTCATCAGCTTGGTGGTATGCCAGCCAGCCGATACCCCACAGCGCGGTCATGGTCGTCGCGTCGCTGGCCGAGGGTCGAAGGGACAGGCCAGTGTCCAGCCATCGCCGTCCCTCCGTTAACTCCCCTCGCGCCTGCCAGAACTGCCACACGCCGCCGCACAGCCGGAGCAGTATCTCCGCGTCCCCGTCGTCTGCTGCCCAGGCGAGCGCCATCTTAAGGTTGGCATCCTCTGCGGCCAGTGCGCTGTACCACTCCTCTCGGCCCACGTCCTTCGCCAGCTCGGCGAGCAGCCGAAGGTAGAACTGCAGGAAGGCGGTGCGAAGTCTTGACTGGACGCCCGGCCCGGACCGCGCCTGCACAAACTGCCGGACGACATCGAGCATCTGCCAGCGCGGAACGGTAGCGTCTTCCGACGATCGATCAAGGAACAGCAGGCTTTTGTCGACCAGTGCGCTGATCACGGCGATGATGTCTAGACCGGGTTCAGACATTGCCTGCCCGGCGTCGAGGCGTAGGCCACCGGGGAATAGTGCCGCCACCCGGAGGAGGAGCGCCTCGTCAGCGTTCAATGACTCTGTGCTCCAGGCGAGCGTTCGCTGCATTGATCGATGCCGCTCGGACGAATCCCTCCTGCTGTAGGTGAGGTCATCCAGGTTCGTCGCCAGGCGGTCACGCAGCGCGGTCAGCGGTAGATGCCCGACGCGCGCCGCGACGAGTTCGAGCGCTAGGGGCAGGCCGCTTACCCGACGGCAGATGTCGATGACGATCTCAGGGCTAAGGTTCAGATTCGGCCGGAGCGCCTGAGCGCGTTCGAGAAACAATGCGGCGGCCGGCACCCTGAACCACTCCGGCTGGGACGCAGTGGGAAGCGGCAGCGGCTCCAAGGCCAGCTCGTATTCCCCGGCGACGTGTAGGCGTTCGCGACTGGCGGCAAGGATTCGCAGCTCCGGGACGGTCATAAGCAGCGTCTCGAGATCTGCGATCGCCGGCAGCACGTGCTCGAGCGGGTCGAGGACAACCAGCGTGCGTCTGCCGGCCAGATGCTCGGCGAAGGCTGCAGGCGAACCACGTTCCGGAACCCCGATGCACCGTGCCAGGGCGGCAATCAACAGTCCCGGATCTTGAGTGGGTGGGATCGGCAAGTGATACACCCGACCCTCGAAGGGGGCTTCGAGCTCGGTGGCCACCGCTAGTGCGAGGCGGGTCTTGCCCACACCGCCAAGTCCGGTGATGCTGACCAGCCGCCTTTCGTCGGCGTCGAGGGCGGTGACCAGCTCGCTGACCTCCCGCTCGCGATCGATCAAGGATGTGATCGGTCGCGGGACGCGAGAAACGCGGTAGTCGGCGCCGACCAGTGAGTTCGGACCGCGAGCGGCGTCCAGGAAGGTAGCTCGGTCGGTGTCTGTCAAACCGAGCGCGACGCTGAGCCGAGTCGCCGTGTCGGCGTACGCCCGGGCGCGCACACCGCGCTCGATATCGCTAATCGTGCGGGCACTCACGCCAGCGCGGTCGGCGAGCTCCTCCTGCGTTAGGCGCGCCTGCTCGCGGTGGCGTCGGAGCAGCCTCCCGAGCGGGGACATCAACTTGGATGTTACTTCTGGGTCAACTCGGTGACCTACTTTTCCTGTTCTGCACCACAGTGCGGCACGACGATGAGATGCAGGTTCATCACATAGGCCGTTGAAGCGAGGAAATCATGGACACCGCTGGCAACAAGAACGTCGTACGTCGGCTGTACACCCTAATCAACGAAAGACGAGTTGAGCAGGCTACCGACCTCATCGCTCCGGACTACCAAGAGCATGATCCGCTCCCCGGACAAGGATCCGGCCGAGAAGGGGCAATAGACCGATTCTCGATGATCACCACAGGCCTCGCACCGCACTTCACCGTCGAAGACCTGATCGCCGAAGGCGACCGAGTCGTTGTCCGCTGGACGAACGCCGGCACACATGTCGGCGACTTCGCCGGCCTCCCAGCGACCGGTCGAACGTTCACCATTGCAGGCATCGACATCTACCGCCTCGCGGGCGGGCAGTTGCGCGAACACTGGCATGTAATCGACCAGCTCGGGATGCTCGGCCAGCTCGGCCTACTGCCGCAAGGAGCGGCAACCTGAACAATTGTTTCGGCCTGCCCGAGTCAGTCACACTGAGCTGAGCCCGTGAGACGACCCCTCGGCGGGCGCTTCTTGGAGTTGACATCCCATTCCGTAGATATGAGCCGATAAGGTCGTTCCACAGCTGATGACATTGCGGCTTGGGCGGGGGAGTGGTTCTATCGCCGGGCATGCCCATCCACTCGAGAGGAGAGGACATGTCTTCGTCGTTCAATCAGGTCACGGTGCTGGGGGCGGGCGTCCTCGGTGCTCAGATTTCCTTTCAAATCGCCTATCGCGGTTTTGAAGTCACTACCTATGAGGTCAGCGACGCTGCGTTGAAGCAGGCTCGGCAGCGTTTTAAAGGCATTGCCGCGGTCTACCCCACAGAGGTAGAAGGAGCCACGGCGGCCGCCGCCCAGGAGACTGTCGAGCGCATCAGGTTCACCACCCAGCTCGCATCGGCCGTGCAGGGCGCAGACCTGGTGATCGAGGCGGTGCCGGAGAGCCTGGAGCTAAAGCGGGACGTCTTCGCACGGATTGCTGCGTCAGCGCCACCGGCGGCGGTCTTCGTGACGAACTCGTCAACCCTAGTTCCGAGCGAGTTAATGGATTCGACTGGTCGCCCAGACCGTTTTCTGGCGCTGCACTTCGCCAACCACATCTGGGTCAACAACATGGCCGAGGTGATGAGTTCGCCCAACACCGATCCGCGTGTGTACCAGCGGGTCCTGGCGTTTGCTAAAGACATCGGCATGGTTCCGATCGAATTGCATAAGGAGCAGCGCGGCTACATCGTCAACTCTCTGCTCGGGCCTTTCCTGATGGCCGCAGCCGATTTGCTGCTTCGGGGGGTTGCCGAGCCGAACACCATCGACACGACTTGGCGCATAGCGACCGGTGCACCGAAGGGGCCCTTCGAGCTCTTCGACATTATTGGCCTACGTACGGCATACGCCGTCGCCAGTGCGGGAGGCCCGGACCGTCAAGCCTGGGCCAACTACCTCAAGCGCAACTACATTGATCAAGGCAAGCTGGGCGTCGAATCTGGGGAAGGCTTCTACATCTACCCAATGTCATAATCGGCGAGCCGAAGAAAGAGGCCTTCAGCGCCCGTGGCGAGATTGCAGTCTGTGCTGGACGAATCGCGCGCCCAACCTAGCTCTTCGAGCCGCGAGGAACGACGGTGGTGGGGAGCAGGCCGGGCCGAGCGTCGGGCGGGCTATCGGCTTGGCGCGGAGCTTATCCGCGCGGGCGGGCTAGTGCGGCGAGGGCTTATGTGATCAGAGCTCGGTGCTCTGCCCCTGTCCATCCTCGAATACGCCTGAGGCGCACAACGGTATCCGCACAGATGAGGACATCTGTGGCGACTGCCAGCGCCTCGGCGTCGGTCCCGCGGTCGAGCAGCCCGTCGGCGGTGGCGCGACCAGAACGTCGCGCAGAGTTCCGCGGTGGCGCGGCGGCCTGCCTGGGCCCGCTTCGGCCACCTCGGGCTCGATGCCCACCGCCGGACGGACGCGGCATCGCGGATGATCGCCGCTCGGCTGCACCGTGTCTTCGCGGCCCTCGTTGATCCCGAGGCGCTTCCGGCTGGCTACCACCGGACGGGATGAGCGGCAGATTCGAGCGATTCGACGCGCGGCCGGCCGGGTCGTACCGGCTCGTGCTGACCTACGCGGACGTCTCGAGTGCACGCGGGGAGGCCACCACAGATTCGGACATCGTCGAAGCTCTTTGTCGACGTCGTCCCTGGTGTGCGGGTGGTGCCGGCGGTCGACTTCGTTTCCGACGACCCGACCCACGCTGGCACCACGACGACGACCTGGGAGGTCACCGCAGTCGAGGCCGGGACGCGCATAGACATCCGCGCCGACGCCGTCCCGCCGGCATCTCCGCGAAGATCACGCTGCCGGACTCGCCTCTTCACTCGCCAACCTCGCCACCTACCTCGAGCAGTAACGGAGGCGGGCACGACCGAGGTGCAGGCCTCGGCATGCGCCGCTGGCCTCAGCGTTGTCGAAGAAGGCTGCCACGCGACGCCGCCGCGGCCGGCAAGGAGCGCTATCAAGAGGAAGGGAGAGTGGTCCAATGTCACCGGCTCCTAAGAATCGGGCCGAACCCGTCCACGAATGATGCAGAACTCATTGCCTTCAGGGTCGGCGAGTACCGCCCACGACGCGTCACGCTGCCCGATATCGGCCCGCACTTTCACCGCTGAGTTGTCACGTGCAATACGGTCGGCCACTGCAGCCAGCTGCACCACCTCGCGGTCGATGAGGTGCAGGTTGCTCCGCCGGACGGCGAGCTGGTTCGCTAACTGCTCACCGATGCCGCTCGCGGCCCTCTATCACCACCGCCAGGCCGCCAGAGAACTGGTACGGACATAGCTCGTTCATTCCACCATCGCCGCCTTGGAATGAATCGAGGCACCGCTCACCTGGGTTGCTCGCGGTGTCTTGTGCAGACGATTTGCCGACCGAGTGGAGCAAATCGGAACAAGATCGACTCCAAGAAGTAGTTCTGCCGAATTCGCCACGGATCCCGAGCACCTTGCCGCGGAAAAAGCCCAAGGCCGCGCTCCATGTAGCCGGAGTTAAGTGGCAAGAACCCATTGTCCGGCTTGACTGATTTCGCGGACGGCGTTCCGCTTGCGAATCCGCGCCGTCGCAGATACCGCAGGAATCGGCACACCCAGCGAGCGATCATGTCCGACCGGAGCGTCCACGATGAGTTCACATATCCGAACGTGTAGACAAGGTTCGGCACCCCTTCGAGCATCATTCCCCGGTACGTCATGACTTGGCCCAGGTCGACGCGTCGATTGTCAACTTGCAGAGCGATCCCGCCGGCGGGTTTAAGGACGAGTCCCGTCGCGCTGACGATGATATCGGCGCGCAACTTCCGACCAGACGCGAGCCGAATACCGTCAGATTCGATGCGATCGATCTGGTCTGTCACGACCGTGACGGTTCCCGCCCGAATTGCGCTGAAGAGGTCTCCATCGGGCGCTACGCAGAGGCGCTGGTCCCATGGCCGGTACCGCGGCGTGAAGTGCTGATCCACCATCGGCCAGCCGATCCACTTCGCAACTCCCCCACGGAGCAGCTTCGTCGCTTGGGCCGGCCGGCGCCGACAGTACTCCCAAAAAATCTGTTGTCGAAGGATGGAGTCGAGCCGCCGAAGACCATACGCCGCGCGCGGGGGCAGCAAACGGCCAAGCCATGGGCGCAACTCGACGGATGGCACAGCAGCGATATAGCTGGGAGAGCGCTGAAGCATGGTTACCCGGGCGCACGCTCCGGCGAGCGCAGGCACCAACGTCACCGAAGTGGCTCCACTGCCGATCACCACGACATCCCGATCAGCACAGTTCAGCTCACTTGGCCAGAACTGCGGCACTACGAAAGAGCCGCAAAACTCAGCAAACCCGCAGAACTCGGGTTGATAGCTCGTGTCGTAGTCGTAGTAACCAGTGCACAGATAGAGAAAGCCGCAGCTATAGCGAATGTCCCCCTTGTTCGTCTGTGCCTCGACGGTCCATGTGGCACTCCCGCTCGACCAGGAAGCCGACGTAACGCGGCAGCCGAAGCGGATGTGTCCCTTGACCCCGTACTCGGCAGCCGTGTCACAAAGATAAATGCGGATCTCTTGCCCCGATGCGAAGACGCCGGGCTTGGTCCACGGCCGGAAGGGATAACTGAAGCTGTACATATCGGAGTCCGAGCGCACGCCCGGGTAGCGAAAGAGGTCCCAGGTACCGCCAATCGCGTCCCGCGACTCCAAAATCAAGAAGTCCAGTTCAGGGAGTCGCTGTCGCAGCCGGCAAGCTGCTCCGATGCCGGACAGGCCGGCGCCCACAATGATGACCTCGACAGACCGAGCCTGATTTGATCGCCCACTAGCATTGCCCGACTGGTCGGTCCGCATCACGTGACCTCCAGGTCCCGAATCTAGCGAGAAGGCTGATCATCGCACACTGAATCGAAGGACGACATGCGCAAGCTAGGCCTTCCGTCACCGGACATAGGTCGCGCGGCCGCGCCGGCTGCGAAAGAGACGAGCCCGTCCATGAGCAATACGGACTCAAGACCTACTTGTTGAAGGAGAAGCCGTCCTCGGCGCTGCTGCTGTCCGCGACCGGACATGACTACGCCGAATGGTTCCAACTGCTCGACGGCTGGGTGCTCCCGGCCGCGCCTACCGGGAGAGTGCGTCGGCTTTCCCGCTTGTCAACTACCTACCGGTAGCTCCCTCACCCGCCGCGCCAACATGATGTGCGTCATCCACCGTTTTGTGGGAGCGCATTGAAGACAGCTGAAACCCGGAGGCGGTAGGTGGGTAGGGTCGACGCTGCGCCGAATGCTGATCTCGCCCAGGATTACGGGTCTGCGCGAGTACAACGGCGAGGTGGTCGGAAAAGCGGCGTGGCCCACGATCATCGACCGCGCCGCCCATGATCGGTTAGTCGGACTTCTGGATGACCCGAGTCGACGTCGCGAGCATTTCGGCAGACCGCGTGTCCACGCGCTCGTCGGTGTGGTCTACTGCGCGTCATGCGGCGGGAAGATGACGACCGCGATCGCCCCTCGGCAGGGTCGCGGTTACGGCTGCCGCAAGGATGAGAACCCAGTCTGCCCAGCGCGAGTTCGTATCGTGGCTGAGCCGCTGGAGGCGTACGTGGGGGGCTACGTCATCGACCAGTGGCGGAATCCGGAGGCGATCAAGATCGCCCAGTCTGTCGACGACAGAATGGCTCGCATTAGAGAAATCACCGACGAGATGCGCCATCTACAGGAGCAGAAGAACGAGGCACTGCGGATGAAACTGCGCGGGGAGGTCGACGCCAAGACGTTTCGCGAGGTGACGGAGATCGACGCGGCACATGATCAGCTAGCTCGTGAGCACAAGCGGCTCGCCAGCGAGGCGGTTATGCCGGAGCTGCCCGACCCATCGCTGGCGTGGGAGGACCTGTCGGTTGGGGACAGGCGTGCGCTGACCGAGATGCTGGTCGACAAGATCATCATCGGACGGCACCCAAGCAAGATCGACAAAGACGGCAGGCGGCACTACCTCATCCGCGCCATCCCACACCAAGATCCTCAGCAAGAGGCTGAGCGGCTCAAGGCGGTGCACGAGGCGCGGGTCAAGATCGTCCCCAGGGTCTGAGCAACGCGGCGAGCCAATCGCTCAGCGATTTGTCGTGCAGCTCTCGGCTTACCCCATAACATTCCGTCAGACCCGCAATCCTTGTCGAGCGAGCCGCGACACCCAACGCATTTAGCCCAAAGGGTGGTGGCGAGCCGTCAGGTGCTGACAGGATTGCCCAGGCGGTACCACTGCGGTACGTGTCCATCCCCACATCACATGAGAGCAGGTGCACCGTGCCAGAAGATCAACCCGTACTTAACACCCTTGCCGAGATCACCGCTGTGTCGGTGGCCCGGGCCACGCTGGACGCGCGCGAGCACATGCTTGTTCGGCTGGCTGCACTGGTGGCAATCGATGCTCCGGCTGCGTCGTATGTGTTGAATGTAGAGCCATCCGCGGAAGTGGGGCTGACCGTTGAGGACGTACAAGGTCTCTTGATCGCGATAGCCCCGATTGTCGGTACGCCACGAGTGGTGTCCGCGGCTGGGAAGATCACGGACGCTCTCGGCTTTGTGATCGATGTCGCCATTGCCGAAGCCGAGCTCGATGTTGAACTGGAAGCGGAGGAAGAGCTCGCATCCGAAGCTCGACTCGACGCGGAGTCTGGGCCGGAAGCCCGCTAGGTCGACTTGCCGGAGGTCGCTGGTGGCCTCACGCGGACCTCGTGCCCAGAAGTTTCTTCAGCCCGGGTTGAATGGACGCTGCCGACATGCTCCGTGCGCGTAGCAGGATGAAATCCCCTAACCCGGAACGCCAGCAGTTAGCGCTGATGGGCTAGCCGCGGGCGTTGCTGGTACCGGGGGCGCGAGAGCCGGCAGCGGAGCGAGGACACGTCCTCCTAACAGCTTCGACACCGCGATTTTCTCGCTAGTCTGCGCGTATCCATTCACCATTTGTAGTCGAGTCAGACTAGCCAGAATTGGAGGTGATACACCAATGGCAGACACCCAGCCTGTCAGTCCCTTGGCTCATGGCACCGCCGTCTTCGCCGGCGTGCTCATGATCATGGGCGGGGCTTTCCAGGCCTTAGAGGCTCTCGCGGCCATTGTGAACGACAAATACCTTGTGGTCCTCCCGGAGTACATCTATGCCTTTGACCTCACACTCTGGGGCTGGATTCACCTGCTGGTCGGGCTGGGGTTGCTGGCAATCGGCATCGCCCTGCTGAGAGGTCAGACCTGGGCTCGCATGGCCGGCATAGTCATCGCGGTGATATCGGCGATCATCAACTTCACCTGGCTGCCGTACTCGCCGTGGTGGGCGCTCATGGTCATCGGCATTGACGTCCTCATCATCTGGGCGCTCGCCTCGTACCTGCGCCAGCCCGACGTGACGAGCACACCCGACGTGACGAGCACACAGCCAGCAAAGACGCCCCCGACGATGTCTTAACCAGCCCGACGGACCGTCTGAGGGCCACTCAGCAGCCCCGGCGCGCACGCGCACGGGCGCGCAGGCACGCGATCGTCAGGTGTTGCGGTCATGATGAACTCTCCCCAGCGACTGTTCCGCGCGCGGCACGCCATCCCGCTAGACAACTCCCATCAGGCCGGGAAAGATGGTTGAGGTTGCCAGCAGCGGTGGATTTTCCATCGCTCCGACAGTGCGGGGACTATGCGCAAGGCTCGTTTCGTTATTCCCGTCGTTGCGCTGGGAGGACTGGCGATTGGTTCATTTATCCTGCTTCGGCGGCGCCGTAACCAGACTGTTGAGCACGCGCGCGTCCAGAGTGTGTTCGGCCGAGTCCCATGCGGGCTGGCTCACATTCTTCCGCGGATTGACAGCCCGCGGCTTGTCCGGGGTCAGCCTGGTCACCTCCGACGCCCACCCCGGGCTGGTCGCCGCCGTCGCCGCGACCCTGCCTGGTGCCAGCTGGCAGCGGTGTCGGACCCACTATGCGGCGAACCTGATGCAGGTCACCCCCAAGTCCTCGTGGGGCTGGGTGAAAGCCTTACTGCATAGTGTCTATGACCAGCCCGACGCCGAGGCGGTGCACGCCCAGTTCGACCGGATCGTCGACGCCCTAGCCGACAAGCTCCCCGCCGTTGCGGCACATCTACAGGAGGCCCGAGCCGACATTCTGGCGTTCACCAGCTACCCCAAGGACCTGTGGCGGCAGATCTGGAGCAACAATCCCAACGAACGCCTGAACCGGGAAATCCGGCGTCGCACCGACGTGGTCGGCATCTTTCCCGACCGCGGCTCGATCATCCGCTCGTCGGCGCCGTGCTAGCCGAGCAGCACGACGAGTGGGCCGAAGGACGCCGCTACCTCGGCCTCGATGTCCTCGCAAGAAGCAGACTCACCAAGATCAACAACGACACCCCAGAAAGCGAGGCCATGACACCCGCCGCACTCACCGCATAGAGTGCAACAACGGATCACCCGGTGAAGTCTTCATCCACCACCACCCTGGGCGCGACCGTGTGTCGATCGTGGCTGGAGCGGCGTTCTCGGTGCTGTTTGATGCGCTCCTGCCCTGAAGCTCTGGTTACGGGTAATCTCAGCCCAAGATGACTAGAGGATGCTCCGAGGGTCGTGCGGAGCGTCCTCTTACTCAGATCGCCGCGTTCGAACCCGAAGCCGCTCCATGTGCACCTCTAGCTTTTTGATCAATTTGGGGTGACAATCCCGGCAGAAGCGCCCTGCCAAAGGTACGAAGTATCCGTGAGAAAGATCTTGATCGGCTTGGCCGGTCTGGTGTTGGCTGCCGGTTTGGCAACCCCGGCAGACGCTCAGCAGCCAAAGCTTGTGAGCTGCAATAACGGGCTGACGTTCCTTGCTGATATCTATACCGATCGTGTGCTGATGGGTGAGGGTTACATCGTGACGACCGGGGCCGACGGGCACCAGTATCTAGTTGCTGTGCCGGGTTCCGCAGTCCGCGCGAAGCCAATCCGTTGCAGCATCGCCGACTGAGACTCCTCAGTAGCCGCCGTCGCCGCCCCATGACGTACGCGCGCCTGGTGCAGCGCTCCCTCTTTCCTTGTAAGCATTACAGCGCAGACACATTTGGTAGTGCTCATGGGTTTCTGAGTTCTCCCGATCATCCCAATCGTGCAAGCGAAGACGGCATTTCCAAGGTTTGGGTTTGGCCACGCGCAAATGTTTGGGTTTGGCCGCGCGCAAATTGTGCTCCTAGCTGAGGTGATCTGGGAAGTGTCACCTCTCGTGCATGAAGGAAAGGCTTCTCCTGTACATACGCAGGACGTTCGAATAATCTGAGCTGAAGACCGGCAGAAAAAGCAGTCCGACATGAGGTGGGTCAAAGGGTTCATCGTCTTCTTGATCGTGGGCTTTTTCCTGTTCTATTTGGTCTCTCAGCCTGTCGCTGCCGCGAACGCCGTCCGTGCCGTATTCGGCGGTCTTGCTATTGTGTTTCGGTCGATCCTCGTCTTTTTTCAGGCTCTGGCTGGTTAGCGTTGCCTCCTGCACGACGAATCTCGTCTGGAAACGCGCATTGGGCAGATCGTCGTCGGCGAGGTCTCCGAGACCCGCCTTCGAAGTGCTTGCCCTGACTGCGAGATCGTGGCGGTTGGCGCAGACTTCCAGATCACCGTTCAGCTCAAGGATTTGGCGGATAGGTATGGGTTTCTAGATCGTGTCCGGGAGACTGGGGCAAGTCTCGTCAGCCTTTCCATTACGGAGCCCGGTTAGCGCTTCAGCAGGACCCTGAGGTGGGATGCTTGACCCGTTGTCCTGAGCGTTGGATTGGGTGATGCCGGTGACCGTGAATGAGAGCCGCCGTACGCGGCATGTGGCCATTGAACGCGACCCGCTGGGAATGATCAACGGCGAGGGCGTGATCACCGGCACAGTGGTGTCTGCTGCTGCCATCGCAGCAGCGGCGGGGCATCTTGAAGAGACGCGGCTCGTTATCACGGTGTTCGGAACCGCCTTCATTTACTGGCTGGCGCACCTGCATGCTCGCACCCTGGGTGATGCAGTCAAGCACCACCAACATCCAGCGACTGTATTGAGAGAGTCGTTGGCGGAGACCTGGCCGATTCTGGCAGCGTCGGTTGTCCCCGCCGTCATCTTGATCATTGTTCAGCTCGTGGGCGGAACAGTCCTTGCTGCTGCTTGGACTGCCGTGATCGCCAGTGCTGCATTGCTGACTGTTTACAGCTTCATTGCGGGCCGACAGGGCGGGCTCGGCCCTATCGGCAGCTTGGTGAGCGCAGCACTCGGCGCGTTGCTCGGACTCTTAGTCATCGCGCTGAAGGCAAGTCTGCACTGATCTAGCACGGCCTCGGGCGTGCCCGTGCGCGTGCGCGCCGCGTGCGTATTGGTGTTGCTGACCAGGTAAAAAAAATTCTGGGGGCCGGGGCGCCCCTCCTGGCTTGCAGGATCGATCGCGTGCCTGGCCGACTTCGTCTGGGTGGAGGACTGAACGCCGCGCTTATCCCGGCTAACCGCGCGCCTCCCGGACCTGTGAACCCGGCTCAGGCTGGTTTCTACTGATGGATTGACCACGCCTAGTACCGTGCTTAGAGGTGGCGGTTTCAAGATCACGAGCAAGGTCTCCGTCGTGATCCCCGCTGAATCCGGAGACCCATGAGCACTACGAGGTGTGTCGGCGCTGTGACGCTTACCGAGACACCCGGCGTCCTTCATTTAGCACAGATTCCGGAGACACCGGCTCCGCGGGTGTGACCAGGCTGGACTGAATTAGCCAATACACGCCCGCGCAAGACAGAGCACAATTTGGGCGTGGCCAAACGCATTGGGCAGATCATCGTCAGCGATGTCTCCGAGGCCCGCATTCGCACCGCCTTCCCTGACTGCGACATCGCGGCGGTTGCTGCAGACTTCAAGATCACTTTCGAGCTGCGGGATCTGGCGGACGCGTATGGGTTCCTAGATCGGGTCCGGCAGACAGGCGCAATTAATTCAACCCTCAGGGCAGTTGCACCGGACCTGACCGCCTCCCTGAGGGCTCAGTAAGCATTCCTCCGCTCTTGCCGAATAACGACGCCGTGCTTGCGTAGTTATCCCGCAAGGTGCGCATTGCACAAATTTAGCTAGTTTCAAAGTCATCTAATGAAATTTCAAATCATGCAAGATAGTGCGTGGTGCCGCGTTCGTCAGTCGGGAGATGCTACTTCAGGCCCCTCAATATCTTTTTGACTT
>Ga0075423_10002272_pt1 | contig 17332 bp, 13 predicted proteins | sample SoiMethybrSBSTD2_FD_80114 | JGI IMG/M metagenome (GOLD analysis project Ga0075423, IMG submission 80114) | Bulk soil microbial communities from a Populus tree surrounding site in Tennessee, USA - Soil MetaG P. TD hybrid SBSTD2 | ecosystem: Environmental > Terrestrial > Soil > Tree plantation...
CGACGATGCGCCCGCCGGCGATGTCGAGGTCTTGCACAACATCACGGATCATGGGGATGAGCGCATCGGCCTGATCTGGCCGCGCTACGACCAGCACCTCGTTTGCGCCGGTCTCCAGCACCTCGCGCACGCGCCCGATCACTGCGCCATCCTCGGTGACAACCGCTAGGTTATACAGCTGATGGATGAAGTACTCATCTGGTTCCAGCGGTGCCGCTTCCTGCTCGCGGATCGCGACATCGCAGCCGCGCAGTGCTTCGGACTGCTCGCGCGTCGTGACGCCGCCCAACGACAGCACGAGCAGGCCCGGCTTATGCTCAAGCACATCGCGCAGCGGGTACTCTTTGCGATTCGGGCCGAGGAAAACCGTGCGGATGTTCCGGCGCAGATGCTCGACGCGATCAGTGTATGAGCGCATTTTGACCTGGCCGCGCAGGCCGAAGGGCGCAACGATCGCGCCGATGAGCAAGGTGTCGTCTGGAGCGGGTGATTGCTGTGTCATGATCAGCGAGAGCGCGCTGGCGGCGGGCGATCCAATGCGTGATCGTGCCGCTCGCCTGCTACTCGATATCGATATGGACGCGCTTGTTCTGGCGCGCAGCGGCGACGCTCATGAGGTCGCGGATGGCTTTGGCAACGCGCCCGCTTCGCCCAATCACTTTGCCGGTCTCGTCGGGGGCGACCGTCAGCTCGTACGTCACGGTATAGCGCCCGACGCGCTCCTTGACCTGCACAGCTTCAGGGTCATCGACCAGGTTGCGGGCCATATACTCTAGCAGTGCTTTCATAGCCCCTCGTGTTCTGCGTGCTACGTGAAATGGCGAGCAGGCCGCACGGTACACACCGTTAGGCTTGCGTGGCGGGTGCGCTCGCCATGGCCGGGCTGGCCTCTGCGTCCGGCGCGGTCTCGGCGACTGGGATGACCTTGCCATGCTCGTCTAGCACGTTGAGCTTCTTCAACAGGTACACGACCGTATCGGACGGCCGCGCGCCGACGCTGAGCCAATAGCGCGCCCGATCGCTTTTGATCTCCAGCACCTTGGGCTGGCGAATCGGGTTGTAGTGGCCGATGATCTCGATGAATTTGCCATCGCGGGGCGAGCGCGAATCCGCGATCACAACGCGGTAGCTGGGCTGTTTCGTTTTACCGGTGCGCCGTAGACGAATAGTCACCATGGCTTGTGTCTGCCTCCGAAATAAGGTTAAGCTACAGATTACCGTCATATGCGAGAATATCTATGGATGTGTGTATTAGCGAAGTCGGCGCATGATCTCGCGCGGGTCGAGCTGCCCGCCGCCACGACCCCCGCCACCGCCGCCTATCTTCTTCATCATGCGCTGCATCTGTTTGAACTGGCTGACCAGTGCCGTGACATCCTGCATCTGCGTGCCGCTGCCCTTCGCGATGCGCTCCTTACGCCGGCCCTTGATCAGCTCGGGGTTACGGCGCTCCTGCCTGGTCATCGAGAAAATGATCGCCTCGATCCGCTTGAGATCCTTCTCGCTGACCAGCTCCTCGTTACGCGCCATCTGACCCATCCCTGGGATCATCGCCAGGATCTGCTGAAGCGGGCCGAGCTGGCGCATCTGCTGCATGGCACTAAGGAAATCCTCGAAGTCGAAGGAGCCCTTGCGGAGCTTCTTCTCCATCTTCTTGGCCTGGTCTTCGTCGTAGATCTGCTCGGCGCGCTCGATCAGCGAAAGCATATCGCCCATGCCGAGGATGCGCGAGGCCAGCCGGTCGGGGTGGAACGGCTCAAGCGTGTCGGCCTCGACCTTTTCGCCAGTGCTGAGGAACTTGATCGGCACACCAGTGACTGCGCGCACCGAGAGCGCCGCGCCGCCGCGTGCGTCACCGTCGATCTTGGTCATCACCACGCCGCTGAGCCCTACGCGCCGATTGAACTCCTCGGCGACACGCACGGCCTCCTGGCCGATCATCGCATCCACCACCAGCAGCTTCTCGGTCGAGTCGACGGCCGCGTCGATTCGCTCCAGCTCCTCCATCAGCCGCTCGTCGATCTGGAGCCGGCCTGCGGTGTCCACGATCACATAGTTGAGACCGTCGAGCCGGGCGCGTTGCAGCGCGTTGCGCGCGATATCGGCCGGATCGGCCTCGGTGCCCTCGGAGTAGACCGGGATGTTGAGCTGCCGACCGAGCGATTCGAGCTGGGTGATCGCGGCGGGTCGGTAGATGTCGGCGGCGACCAGCAGCGGGCGCTTGCCTTTTTTGCGCAGGTGCAGTGCGAGCTTGGCAGCCAGCGTCGTCTTACCGGAGCCTTGCAGACCAACCAGCATCAATACGGTCGGCCCTGGCTTGGCCTCTTGCAGCGGGACGTTGGCGGTGCCAAGCAGCTCGATCAGCTGGGCGTTGACGATCTTGATGACCTGCTGGGCCGGCGTCAGGCTCTTGGTGACCTCCTCGCCGATCGCCTGTTCGGTCACCTTGGCGACAAACTCCTTGACGACCTTGAGATTAACGTCCGCCTCCAGCAGCGCGATTCGCACCTGCTTCATGCCCTCGCGAACGTCGTCCTCGGTCAGCTTGCCTTTGCCGCCTAATTTTTGAAAGACCGTCTGCAACCGGTCGGAGAGACTCTCGAACATGCCCTGATCCTGCGCTATACACAAAAAAACCGCGATTTCCTCGCCTGACTCGCATATTGTAGCGGTAAAACAGGTGCGCGTCAAGCAGGTTGGGCGCTGAAACGTGAGCCCGACTCACGCTTCACGCTAAACCAGAGAGCGATTTCCACGTTACGACGATAGACGATGAACCATGCGGCTATCGTCTATCGTCTATCGCCAGCAGGACCAGCAACAGATTGCCATGTGTCGCGACTAGCTTGTAGCCGATCTGTCGCAGCAGGTTCTTGCGCCAGGCGATGCCGTCGTCGTCCTCGACGCCTTTGGACGTGAAGCCATCGACGACGCCAAGGATGCCACGGCCCTGATTGGTCTCGGCGACGATCACCTGGGTTGGGTTGGCGGTGGCGCAGAAGATCCGGCAGACCTCGGGCACCTGCTTGACCGCGTTGAGCACGTTGATCGGGTAGAAGCCCTCGCCGAGGAAGATGAAGAAGCTGTGGCCGGCCGAGAGTGCCAGCGCATTCTGCCGGGCCAGCTCGACCATCGCCGGGTCGCTGCCGCTACAGCGGATCAGGCACGCGCCCGACGCCTCGCAGAACGCCAGGCCGAATTTGATGCCCGGCACGGCGTTGACCAGCGCCTCGTGCAGATCCTCGACCGTCTTGATGAAGTGGCTCTGGCCGAGGATGAAGTTGATCGTCTCCGGCTTTTCGATCACAACGGTAGTGAGTTCCAAGGTGTACCTCCGAGCTAATGCGAAAATAGCCGATAGCCGATAGCCAATTGCAGATTGCAGATTGCAGATTGCAGATTGCAGATTGCAGATTGCAGATTGCAGATTGCAGATTGCAGATTGCCGTTGCTCAGGCAGATTGTACCATCGAATGGCGCTGCGCTCATTTCGATCCGCGAAGGAACGCGAAGATATGAACCTTTTCGCGCATCTTCGCGCATCTTCGCGGATTCGCGACGGTTAATTCAACTTCGCGCATCTTCGCGGATTCGTGACTGTTGCTTCAGCTCTCCGGTGCGTCCGCGTTCCACAGCCGTTCGAGTTGCTCGTAGCTGGGCGGGAAGCTGGCCTCGAAGCGCAGGAAGTTTGGCACGGGGTAGCGCACGCCGTGCTTATGCGTCTCGGTCAGCCCGGCCAGGATCTCCTCGGCGCGCGCGTAGGGGAACGAGAACGCCATCTCCTCGTCGGTCGCGCCGCCGAAGATGCGGTCGCCGTTACAGGGCAGGATCACCTGCGGCTCGCCGGTCTCGAACGGCGCGATGATCTCGTCGGCGCAGTCGATCCGCCCGCTGAAGCCCGAAGTCAGCCGGCCACCTTCGCGCCAGAGCGCGCCCTGGACCAGCCGCATGACCTGGGCCGAGTTGCCATAGAGCAGCACGACATCGGGCGACAGCTTGGCCTTGGCGAGCGGCCCGATCAGCACATACGGGTACGCGCCATAGGGCAGCCTGGGCGTCGCGGCCTCGGTGCGCGCGCCGGCCTCGGGCGTGGCGGTGAACATGCCTGCACAGGTGTGGCCTTCCTCGAAGAACGGCAGCAGCGGTGCCAGCCCGAACGCCGATTTCGCCAGCGGGCACGAGCAATCGTCGCGGCCGATCGCAATCGTCCAACCATAGCGCCGCGCCATCCCGACGCCTTGGCAGATCGTGATTCGCACGCCCAGCGCTGGCTGCGGGCGGCGCGCGCCCTCGGGGATCTGCTCCGCGCTTGTGAGCAGGTTGATCGCCAGCGGAAAGGTCTGTGGGCGGAGGTATTGTTCCAGTTCGCGCGCCAGCGTGGCCGGTGTGAGATTCATCTATTTCCTCCTGGTTAAGCTGATCGCGCTGATCATACCACCGAATCGGCGCAGGGCAAGCTGCCTTTGGCCGCAGCGGATGTATTCCCGGCAACAGTTTTTGTCAGCTAGACTGAAAGCTGGCTTTAAATTTATAGTCGACAGGGTACTCGTACGTCCCGGAGAAAACGATAAAGACGGTAACGTTGGAAGGGTTCCTAAATGTGAAGATGTCGTTGGATGACGGAAAATCATGCACAGCAGGATCTGATCCCATAGGGACATACTGAAATACCGAAAAAAAGTTCTTCACCCCATAGTTATTAGACAGCCCCTGCATTTTCAGCTGAGCGGCCCATGTTTTCGATGGATCAGCGTTCTGCAGCGTATACGTCGCCTGTTGGATGGCGATCGTTCCGCTCGGCAGCGTGTCGGAGCTCGACCATGTGTTCCCCTGGTCTACCAAATCGCTCTGGAAATCATCGGGAATTTGTAAAGCCGGGATCGTGATCGGCTGTGGAGGTCGGTGTATGGCATCATAGATCTTCGGATAGAGCTGAAACTTATGCTGTGTCCAGTTCCAAAGGTTCTGCGCCATTCTTGCGCCAAAGGTCACCATAAGTTTCTCGAACGTATAAGAGGAGTCAAGGTATGTCTGCGCGCATCGTGCGATCTGATTTGGCACGCTATCTTTTGTAGGAGATGGGTAGTTCGATGCGAAGGTGTTGATAATATCAACTATAACATTTTTTGTCGAAAATCCATCGAAACAATAATTTTCCAGACATATAAAGAAAGGGAGTGAAATATAGCTCGATGATTTCGTTGCTATTCCCATAGGTTGGTGTTCCCAGAACCAGGTAAGCTTCTCCGCACTAGTTATTGAGGGTTTGTTGGAACTACTCCCATACTTCAATTCCGCCCATGTCGCTGTACCTTCGATAAACCATCGATTGTAATCATACGACGTAAATCCGCATTGAAATTGCAATAGATGAAATGCTTCATGGAAGCACGTTAATGATCGAATAAAGCTATTTGTCTCATAGAGCTTAAAAGTGCTGACCGATAAATTTATCGGTCCATTAGGTGGTGTTGTACTATTTACACTTTCGGTAAAAGTGACCTGACATCGCGTTCCTAATGGCACAATTGCCTTGCCGAACACTCCTAGATAGGTTTGATACGCCTTCTCAAGCGCGTTCGATGCATCTTTAGCGACAGCCGTTGGGATCTGGCCAGATCCACTTCCCTCTGTGTAGTTGACAACGAAATGAGCGGAAGTGATCGGCGGAGAGCTAAAAACCTCAGGATCGAGAGCAAGCTGCTCACGATCTTCATCGGATAAAAAAGGATTACGCAAGCCAATTTCAAACATGGCCTTTTCTACAGTGCCACAGACCATACTTTCTGGTGGCTGTTCAACATCTAGAGGTATGGTGCCGAGCAATCTGTTCTTCAGATCGAGCAACTCCGCCGCAGTTTGAGGAATTGTCGGTCGATCCTGGATCAACGCCAGCCAATCTGCTTCCGAACAGATCATATTGATAGACATGTTGATCCTCCTGTAAGCGGCCTGAGGCTCATGTGCCTATATGGCCACTTCGCGTGCGCCGGTTCTCAGTATTCGTAATGACAATCCCTACAGCCGCTCGACAAGCGCAATGCCTGATAGATAGAACACAAAACGTCGTCAGGGAGCATATTCATAGACATTTGTTCCAATCAGGAAGACGCTATTATATCACGCTGCGCAATCTGCTTCGTCCTTCGCCTTTGGTCTGGTGCAGCGATGCTGGCAATGCACTGCGTGACGGCTAGCAGAACAACTTGTCGCGTCCGCTCCGGCATGGGCTGTTTACCGATGCTATTGCGGCACCAGAGCATCGGGCCACTAATTGGGGCCAATTTAGGCAATAATAAGCGATCTGCCTGTCCTGCGCCTCCGGCGTGGCTCAGGAACGTGGTAGAATACTGCTGCAACATCGCCGCTGCGCCCACCGTCTACTCAGATGTTGCGGCGGTATCGTTCGCAGCTATCAGAAGGAGTGACGATCATGAACGAGGAACATACACCCCACGGCCAGCAGCCGGATTCGACGCAGGGGACGCCATCATCGAGCAGCCAGTCGCAGAGCGGCGTGGGGCCTGATCTTGCCGCCGAGATGCGCGAGATGGGCCAGCAGATCGAGGCGGCGGTGCGCGCATTGGCCGAGAGCGAGCGCGCCAAGCAGCTTCAGCACGACCTGTCGGGCGGCGTGCGCGAGCTAACCAAACAGCTTCAGAGTGCGGTGAAATCGCTTCAGACCAGCCCGCGCGTGCAGCAGGCCGAGGAACGCGGTCGCCAGGTGTTCAACCAGGCGCTGCAAAGCAAGGCCGTGCAGGATGTGCAGGAGACCTTCGTGAGCGGGCTCGCGCAGTTCAACGATCAGCTGCGCAAGCTGGTTGATCGGCTGGAGACTGATCGCGCCAACCAGGCTGGTGGCCCAACGACCCATAACGTGCCGATCGATCACGATCAGTCAGCCACTGGCGAGACGACCAAACTGGACGAGTAGGCCGCACCCGTCATCTGCTGGTGAAGCATACAACCTGAAACGTGAAGCGTGAAACGTGAGCGCAGGCTGCGCCTCACGTTTCACGCTTTTTTCATACGCGCGCATCGTCTACCGTCTATCGTCTATCGTCCACCGTCACATTATATACATCACATAGGATTGCTATAACATCTGCTCGACGTCGCGCCGGTGGATGCGCGTGTGCTGAACGATGCGCTTGAGCCACTGGCCTTTGGTATGAATCGGGCCATACGCGCCGGGTGCCGCGAGATCATCGACCGACTCAATTGCGCGCTTGGCGTGCTCGAAGGCGTTGCTAGTGCGGCTCATGGCCTTGTCGCGCGGCAATGCAGCATTCTTCTGTCGGCGCTGATCGTTGTATTCGTCGAGCCCTTGCATCCAGCCGCTCGCCTCGTCGAGCTTGAGCGGCGGCGGTATTTCGCCCAGCACGATCAGCGCCAAGCCATAGTTCGCGTCGGCGAGGTGCATGATGATGTCATGGACGGTCCAGCCATCGGCGCGCGCGGCGCTGTGCCATTGCTCGTCGCTGAAACGCGGCAGCAGCTCCAGCAGCGCCGCGCGCTCGCGATCAAGCGCCATCAGCAATCCCTCACGGGTGATCTCAGTCTCCATTGTTGCCTCCTTATCGAGCTGAAGCGCCAGCCGATTGATCCACGGCTCGCGCCCCAGAGTGTCGTCGCCGATCCAGCCCTCGCAGATCGCGAAGCCAGCTGATACCAGCAGTTGATCGAACTCGGCCTCCTGATAGAATGCGAAGAAGCGCCGCATGCCGCTGGTGTGTTCGACCCAGCGCTCACTCGTGCCGCGCTTGACGCCTATGTAGAGCACACCGCCTGGTCGCAAGGCGCGGCGAAATTCACACAGCACATCAAGCCCGGCGCGTTTCGGGATGTGCAGAAATGATGCGCAGGCCCAGATGCCATCGAGCGCAGCATCGCGCACGGGCAGCCGACGCATATCGGCGAGTATCAGTGGCAGGTCGCCGCGCTGCTGCGCCTGCGCGAGCATCCCACGCGAGCGGTCCAGACCGCTAACGCGCAGCCCCATGCCATACAGGCGCAGCGTGTCCCACCCCGGCCCACAGCCCACGTCGAGCACGCATGCCCCGGGCGCGAGCCGTGCGGCGAAACGCGATCGTGCTGGCGCGAGTAACTCGGCGCTGGCCCAGCGTGCGGCGTAGTCGGCGGCGATCTGGTCGTAGGTTGCGCTGGTCGTGGCCGTCTCAATCATGGGTGTGCTACACATAGCGGACGATCAGCGGCGCATCCGGCGCGACTAGCGCTCGCGTTCGTCGGCTTCGACATTCGGGGTGATGATCAGCTCGTCGACGCGCAGCCGCCCGACCGTAAGATCGTCGATCTTGAGCGAGCGAATGCGCGCCCGACCGATCTTCAGCCGCGCGATCGCCACTGCGCCGATCGCGATCGCGCCGATCGCGATCGCGCCGACCGAGGCTGCGGCGATAGTCGTCGGCAGCATGGCGCCCGGCCCGGCGATGAATGGCCCTTTCCAGACCTGAAATATCCCTTCACGCTCCTGTGAAGCCATCTAGATTCCTCCTTTGCTTTCAGGCGGCGCTTGTGTGGATCGTGTTCAGCGCGCATCATAAACGCACGCAGGATCGGCGTCAAGTTCGCCAGCGATGATGAGCGTTTGTTACGCGCGAAAGCTCACCACAAAGGCACAAAGGACACAAAGATCATAGGGGCCTTTGTGCGCTTTGTGGCTTTGTGGTCAAATCCTGGTGCTTGTATGGAGGCCAAGCTGCGCTAGACCGTAACCGGGGCAAGCGTGCGGTCCAGCTCGGACGAAGCGATCCGGCCGTCGCGGAGCTGGTAGAGGTCGGTGGCGAAGTCGGCGGCGGCGGGGTCGTGCGTGGCCACGATCAGGGTGACGTGCTCCTGATCGACCAGGGCGCGCAGCAACGCAAGCACCTGCCGGCCGGTCTTGCTGTCTAGATCGCCGGTCGGCTCGTCGGCCAGGATGATCTGTGGGCGAATCGCGAGCGCCCGCGCGATCGCGACGCGCTGCTGCTGCCCGCCGCTCAGCTCGTAGGGCCGGTGATCCATCCAGGCGGACAGGCCGAGGGCACCCAGGCAGCGACGGATACGCGCGTCCCACTCCTTGCGCGGCACGTTGCCCGAAAGCCGCAGCCCTAGCTCAACATTCTCGTAGGCCGAGGCGGTCGGCATGAGCGCGAAACTCTGGAAGATGAAGCCGATCCGTCGCCGTAGCGCCGCCAGCGCCGAGCCGCTCAATCGGTCGAGGCGCTGATCTTCGATCCTGATCGTGCCGGCGGTCGGCTGATCGAGCCCGCCGATCAGGTTGAGCAGGGTGGTTTTGCCGCTGCCGCTTGGCCCCATTAGGACGACGAACGACGCGCGATAGATCTGCATGTCCACGCCGCCGAGCGCCTGCACTTTGCGCTCGTTCAACATGAAGGTTCGCTCGACGCCTGCGACGTTGATGATCAGATCGCGCTCGGTCATGGTGCCACCTTTATGCGTGAAGTGTGACATGAGATGTGAAACGTGAAATGTGACGGCTTACTTTTTCAGCCGCTGAAACGGCCATCTGCCCTTTGTCGGCGCTTTGCCGTTCTGCGTGTCGAGCGGGAGATCGGTGCTGTAGATGCTGTGGTGGGCTGACTCAGCGCCTGTCTCGGTAGTCGGCTCGGTCACCTCGATGCGCTCGTCGTCGCTTGGCCGGATGAGGATGCCGCCGTCCACCAGCTCCACGCGCGCGCGCCGACCGATCCCCGCCAGCGCGCGCTGATCGCCGGGCAGCTGGAGCCGACCGGCGCTGTCGAGCACCACCAACTCTTCCGCCGATCGGTAACCGTTGCTCGCCGCATGCTCGTGTCCCTCGGCGGGCGGCTGGCCGTCGAATTCGGCTGCTCGCTCATCGGCTGCGCGAATCGTTTCTGTGCTGGTGCGACCATCGCGGATCGCGATCACGCGGTCGGCTTGCTCGGCGACGCGCGGATCGTGGGTGACGATCACGATCGTGAGGCCATAGCGCTCGCGCAGGTCGCGCAGCAGCTTGAGGATGCGCTGCGAGGTCGTCCAATCGACCTCGCCGGTTGGCTCGTCGGCCAGCAATATCTTGGGCTTGTTCGCCAGCGCGCAGGCGATCGCGATGCGCTGCTGCTGCCCGCCCGAAAGCTGGGGCGGCTTCTGATCGGCGTGTTCCAGCATACCGACCGCGTCGAGCAGCTCGTTAGACCAGCTACGGCGCGCTTTCCAGCCACGGCCCGCGAGTGTCATCAGCAGCTCGATATTGCCACGCCCGCTGAGATATGGCAGCAGGTTGCGCGCCGTCTGCTGCCAGACGAAGCCGACCTGCTCGCGCCGGTAGGTCGTAAGTTCGGCTTGGCTGAACGTAAGCAGGTTCTGGCCGTCAACCTCCAGCCGGCCCGCCGATGGCCGATCCAGCCCGCCCAGCGAGTTGAGCAGCGTCGATTTGCCGGAGCCCGACGGCCCGACCAGCGCGAGCACTTCGCCGCGCGCGACTTCGAGATCGAGCCCTTGTAGCGCCACGACCTCCAGGCCGGCGATCTGAAATATTTTTACGAGGCCAGAGGCCATTATGAAATGTGAATCGCTCATAGGATCGTTTCTTGATATGCCGACTGGCTTATCTTTGTATGTCGGTTTTCGCCCCGCAGGGCTCAATCTCCGACATACAAGGAATAAACAATCTGTGGTTTAGATACTACTAATTGGCATCGCCCAACTTCACCGCCTGGAACAGCCGCATCCGACCGAGCATCCACGAGAGCGCCAGCAGCGAGAGCAGCAGCGCCGCCGCGAAGACCAGATAAATGATCGCCACCTGATCCCAGGCGATCTGCGGCGGGTAGGGCGGCGTGCCGGGGCGTGGTCCTGCGCCGACCTGCAAAAGCGGCACGACCAGCGTTGCCACCAGCAGCCCGATGCCGGTGCCGGCACCAACGCCAGCGGCGACTAGCGTCAGCTGTTCGACCACCAGCTCCACGCCCACTTGGATGCCGGCCATCCCTAGCGCGCGCAGCACGCCCAGCTCGATCGCGCGCCGACGCGCGCTGATCAGCGCCGAGAGCAGGAATCCAAGCAAGGTCAGCCCGCCGGCCGCGATGAAGCCGACCGAGAGCAGCCCAAACAGCCCCTGCCGACGCGGCTGGGCCTGCTCCTCCGCGATGATCGTCGCAGCGTCGCGCACATCCACGAGCGAGATGCCGAGCCCGCGCACGCCGGACGTGATCGCATCGACATTCGCCGTGGGCGCGCGGTCGATCCAGACATCGTAGGGATATTGCCCGCCCATCTGGTCGAAGATATAGTCGAGATTTGCGACGATGATCGGGCCGTCTTGCGGGTAGTAGCCCGGCCACAGGTCGAACGCGCCAACGATCTTGAATTTGACCTCGCGCCGGTCGCCGAAGAGCGTCAGCACGGCGGGGAGCGTATCGCCGACCTTCAGCCCCTTGGAAAGCGCCTCGCGGCTGACCAACACGCCCTCGGGCGAGCGAGCAAGTAGGTTCATCAACGCACCGAGCGACTGCCCACCGCTCCAGGAGCGGTTGAACTGCGTCACAACCTTGGGAAAGTCGAGCCGATCGATCCCGACGAGCTGCGTCTGCTGATTGACGCCGCCGAGCGTCAGCACGGCATCGTACGTGCCGACGCGTGTCGCTGCGGTGATGCCTGGGATACTGAGATGATCGCTGACTGGCACGAACAGAAAGCGCGGCTCTTCCTGAATATTGACTTGCTGAGATTGCTGTTGTCCGCCGGATTGCTGGCCACCCGACTGCTCGGTGCTCTGCCCGGTCTCAAGCAGCTGGGTCGCCGCGCCGATCTGGTAATTGATCGCCGTGTGCAGCGCGCCGTCGAGCGTTGCGGCCATCGACGCGCTAAAGGAGGCCAGACTGAGCGTCAATATCAGCAGCAGCAGCGGGCCACGATAGGAGCCGGGCTGGCGCGCCAGCGTCCGTAGCGCGACCAGCGGCGCGACCCAGCCCGGCCATGCGGCCATGCGCGCCAGCAGCTCCAGCACGAGCGGGATGAGGCGCACAGCGATCAGGCCGAGCGCGAAACACAGCAGCATCGGCAGCAGCAACAGCAGCGGGTTGCTGAACGGATCGGCACCCTTCGCCGCGCCGAGCTGGAGCCCGCCCGAGCGCTGAAGCTGATAGATGCCGTAGGCTGGCGGGATCAGCAGCGCGAAATCCAGGAAGAAGCGTTGCCACAGCGGCGGGCGCAGCGTTCGCGCAGCCTGCTGTTGCTCGTCGACCAGCGTGCGGCGCGCGGCGACGGCAGCTGGCAGCAGCGCGGCGACCAGTGCGAGCACAACCGCGGCAACGCCAAAGCGCAGGCTCTCCCAGCCGAGCGTCAGCGAGAGCGGCTGCGCGTCGTTGACGATCGCCAGGAACGAGCGCGTGCGCCCCATAAACACGGCAAAGCCCAGCCCGATCGTCGGCCCGATCAGCAGCGCGATCGCCCCCAGGATCAGCCACTCGACGACATAGATTCCCAACACCTGCGAATCGCGTACGCCGCGCGTCTTGAGCAGCGCGATCTCGCTGCGCTGGCGTGCGACGAGCAGCGCGGCGACCAGCCCGGCGAAATACAGCACCAGCCCCAGGATCGGCGCGCTGAAGACGAACAGTTGTAAGGTTAAGGCTGCGGTATCGTTGCGGTAGCGGTTGAGCGCGTCGGCGGGGCTCTGCTCCAGCCGCAATCCCTGGACCAGCCCGGCGGCGCGCGCGCGTACGGTCTCGATCCGCGCAAGCAGCGGCGCGGCTTCGGCGGCGGTCAGGTCCGCGCCATTCAAGCGGGCGAACCACAGCACCTGATCAACTTCTTGCTTGAGCGCCGCTGCGACCGGCCCGGTGAACGTCGCCTCTGGCACCAAGATCACGTCGTGGAATGTATCCGGCGCGAAGAACCAGGCTGGATCCTTGGCGTTCACGGGTGCCCATAGCGCGGTAACGCGAATGGGAATGGGGTTTGGTGTTGTCACGAGCGTAAATTCGTCGCCGACGTTGATGCCCAGTTCGTCGGCCAGGTCGCGCATGATCATGACCTCGACCGGCTGCGTGATGCTCGTCGCCGGCTGCGGCGTGATGCCGTCTACGATCTCTATCTGCTGATCCAGCCCAGTCACAAAGCCGAGCGTGACGTTTTTGAGAAACTGGTTCTGCTCGCCCGCGCCGGCCTTGGGCGACAGAAAGAGCCGCAGCTGACGGGTGCGCGCGTGACGACCCAGCCCCTTGATCGGCAGGCCAAGCTGCGCCAGCCCTGGGCCTTTAATGAAATCATCGGCCGGCTTCACGCGCTCCCAATCCAGCGGCGTATTCCAGGCACCAATGTAGCGGAACAGCAGCGCGAACGCCGAGCGGCCGGTCTGCTGCTCCTGCTTGGTCAGCTCGCCCTGCAACACTCGCAGACTCGCACCCTCGGAATACACCGGGATGCTCACGGAGAGCGCAACCGCCGCCAGCAAAGCCACCAGCGCGCACAGCGCCAGCCCGAAGTTCGCGCGCAGCCGCTTGAACGCCGTCGTGCCAACCGAGAGAATTGTCAGGAGCAGATTGATCATTCTCATCTACTGTCCGACGACTAGATCGCCTTGCTTCACGCCCTCCAGGATCTCGACGCGATCCTCGGTCTCGATGCCGACCTTGACCGTCACGCGGCGCTCGCGATCGCCCTCGCGCACGACCACGAAGCGGCGACCCTCGAAGGCTCGAACGGCCTCCGGCGGCAGCCAGAGCACATTCTCCTTGTGCTCAAGCACCACCCGAATCTTGGCGACCGCGCCGGGCGTGAGCGTCTGGCCCTTGGTATCGTTCACCTGAAAGCGCGTGGTATGATCCTCTTCCTGAACCGCGCCGCTGCCGCCCGAGCCATATGGTGCCGGCAGCCGCCGAATGACCCCCGGCATAAGCACATCGGGCCGCGAGAGCAGGCTGACGTCCGCCGGCTGGCCCTCGGCCAGCTGGCGCATCTGAGTATCCGGCAGGTCGGCGGCAAGCTCCAGCTTCGATGGATCGGCGATCTCGATCACCGATGTGAACGCTTGCGCCTCGTCACCTTCACTGATCGCGAGCGAGAGCACCTCGCCGCTCTGTGGAGCGATCACCTGGCCGTCAGTGACCTGCTTGCGGGCTTTGTCGACCGCTCGCTGCGCGGCATCGATCGCGCTAAGCTCCGAGGTGAAGGTCTGCTGCTGGGCCTCGGCCAAGCCAAGTTGGGCTGTCTCCACGCCGCGTCGCGCATCGACCAGCTCGCGGCTGCCCTTGCCATTGAGCAAAAGGTCGAGCGCGTGCTGCGCATCTTGAACCTCCTGGCTGGCATCCTCGTTCTGGCTGATCTCTTGCTCGTGGGCCTTATCGACCTCGCGCTGCGCCAGCTCGACGCTGTGTTCGAGGTCGCGCAGATTCTGTGCAGCATGGATCAGAGCGGTCTGAAATTCGGCTTTCTGCGCGTCGGTCAGTGTGTTCGGCGTGCGCTTGCCGGTCGCGGAATCGACGATATAGGGCTGATCCGGATCGGTGCCGAAGCGCTGGACCCAATCGTTATTCCAGAAGGCTTTGCTATAGGCTTGCTGTCCATCTTGCAGCGCCTCAGAAGCCTTTCCGAGCGCATATTCGGCGTTGGTCTTGGCCTCCGAGCCGCTGGTGCCCGTGGTATTCGCTTTTTTAATCGCAGCTTCGAGCGCGCGTTGCGCCGTACGGATCGGATCGTCTTCGCCGCCGGGCAGCAGGCGTGTGAGATCCTCTTGCGCGTTCTGGAGCGTCAGCGTGGCCTGCCGGATCGCTTTGACTTGCTGCTGCTTGGCTTCACTCAGCGCGCGCTGGGCCTCGACAAGGTTATCCTCGGCAGAGCGAAGATCATCATTCACCTCGTCCTGTTGCAGCTCGGCCAGCACGTCGCCACCTTTGACGGTATCGCCGCGCTTGACGTTGATCTTCTCCACGCGACCATCACGGTGAAACGAGAGGCGCACCAGATCGACCGGCGTGACCCGGCCATTGATCTCGAGCACACGCTCGATCGTGCCGAGCTGAACGGTGTAGGTCTGGCGCTCCAGCGCGGTGTCGGGCGGCAGCGGCGTCGGCGTCGGCGGTTCCTGCTGCGCCGTCGCGGGGGCACCACAGGCCGCGAGCAGCGGGAGCAGCAGGATGAGCACGCCGAGAATATATCTCGATCTGCGATTCATCTTTGCCTCCCTATCCGATATGTCTAGCTCAACCACGCGGCGCAACCGGCGCGATGCCCGGCTCACCCTTGGGTTCATCCACGGTATAGCCCTGGTAATTCGGATCGACCTCGGTCGCGCACTGCGGCGGCTTGCCACCCTTGAGCTGGCATTCGATGTAGGCGGTCGTCGTCTTTTGCGCCTCGGCGAGGCCGTTCGCCAGATCCGCGTCGTCGTTGATCGTGTCGCTGAGCGCCTTGAAGAACCAGTACAGATCGAGCTTCTCGCTATACAGCGTATTGGGATCGGCACCGGGCTGGCCTGCGCGCTTCAGCGCCTCGCCGTAGGCCGTGTAGATCTCGAGCAGGCCCGCCTGCGCCTGCTTGGCGAATGCGTCGGAGGTGGCGATCGATATGCGCGCCGGCAGCCCGCCCTGCAAGTTGTTGATGTCGCTCGACAGGAACTTCAAGAACTCCCAGCACACCTGGGGCTGCTGGCTCTGGGCGGCGATATGGAAGCCGCGCACATAGAAGTCGCTGGCACGCAGGCCGCCCCCGCCGATCGGCAGCGGCGCGATCCCGATCTCGAATTTCGGCTGCGGTGGGCCATCCGCGGGCCCGTCCTTCGACCCCGAAAACGCGCCGTAGCCCTGGTCGAACCACAGCGCCGCACGACCGTTCAGGACCAATTCATACGGATCTTCGATCTGCGGATCGTTGCGCGGCGCGACATCGCGCTTGTACGAGAACTCGACTGGCGGCATCACATGATCAACCATGGACAGGTTCAGATACCACTGGATCGCGGCGATCACCTTGGGATCGTCGAAGTTCGGTCGCAGATCGTCGCCGCCGCCGGTCAGCAGCTGGCCACCAAACTGGCCGACGAAGAAGAACAGATCCTGGACCGGGCCACCCAATGGCACATAGCCATACTGCTTTTTGTTGCCCTCGCCTTTGGTCAGCGCCTGCGCGGCTGCCAGGAAGTCGGCCGGCTTCCATTCGTAGGTCGGCGGGCTAATGCCAGCGCCGCTAAAGAGGTTGCGGTTGTAGTTGAGCGTGCGCAGGTTGACCGCGTAGGGTAGGCCAAAAATGCCGCCATTGTTGGTATAGGGCGTCAGCAGCGCCGGCGGATAATCGCTCTGCGGGAAACTGGGATCGGCGTCGAACAGTGGCCGCAGATCGAGCAGCGCCTTGAAGTCGGCCTCACTCTGCGGCGGCGCGAACCATGTGAAGCAGTCGTTCGAGCGCGCAACGTCGCGCAGCTCCAGCGGCCCGGTGAATGTATCGGTGGCGATGATCTTGATGAATATATCCGGGTGCTGCTCGCGGAAGGCGCGCGCGAGCCGACGCATGTCGCTGGCACCATAGCCCGGCACTGCGAACTTCACGGTCGTAGCCCCTGCGGGTGCCTCCTGCGGCTCAGGCGTCGCCACCAGGACCGGGCTGTTATCAGGCGTGGGCGAGGGGGTGAGCTGCACCTGCGCCACCTGGTCCAGCAGCTGCTTCTGGGCCTCCGCCAGCGCTTTCCGTGGGTCTTGTTTTTCGCCGATGATCTGCGAGAGCGCCTGCGAAAGCGCGCCCAGCGCGATATAGTCGGGCGTTTGCTGCAACTGCTTCGCCGGATGCGCGATCACCCATTGATAGGTCGCGGCCGTCTCCGCATCAATGTTCTGCCAGTAGCCGATCTGCTCGGCCAGCGATTTGCGCGCCGGGATGCGCCCCGGTATTCGGCTGCTCAGCATAGGGCCGCCCTCCCTGCCGCCGAGCCCAGCCGGCTCGGTATCCTGGCGCGAAAGGAACTCGATCCACTTCCAGGCTTCGTTGGGGTGCTCGGTCCCGGAGCTAATCACATAGCCATCGCTGCCGCTGAAAAAGAACGAGCTTTCGGCGAGGCCGGGATAGGGCACGCTGCCGGTCGCGAAGCGCAGTGGCTCGGCTTGCGTCCCTGGTGGCCCGTCGGCGAACTGAAGCAGATCGAGCGGCCAGATGCCCACCTTACCGTCGCGGATGCTCTGCTGCATATCGATGCCAGGCCCATCGCGCCCGAAGTTCGGCACGAACAGCGCGCCGTTCGCGTTAAGCGCACGAACGCGCTCGACCGCAGCGACGATCTCGGGCCGATCAAGCTGTATATCGCGGGCCGGTGTGTTCATCAGATCGATCCCTTGGGCCTGCAAGATCGCCAGCAGCG